>Ga0214921_10004561_pt1 | contig 20286 bp, 31 predicted proteins | sample LL1505_MetaG_FD_177992 | JGI IMG/M metagenome (GOLD analysis project Ga0214921, IMG submission 177992) | Freshwater microbial communities from Lake Lanier, Atlanta, Georgia, United States - LL-1505 | ecosystem: Environmental > Aquatic > Freshwater > Lake | place: USA: Georgia | collected...
GGTTGTTTGCTCAACCGGTGCTGTAGATTTTGCCCCTCCTCCACGTCGCGAACGGCGCGTTGTTTTCTTGGTTTCCTCTTTCGTGTAAACGGTGTTGAAATCTACCAATTCGATCATGCACGTTTCCGCATTATCTCCCAAACGAAATCCAGTTCGAATGATGCGTGTGTACCCTCCATTGCGCTCTGCAATTTTAGGGGCTATGTCACGAAACAATTCGGAGACAATGTCTTTGTTTTGAAGGTATGAAAAAACAACCCTACGTGAATGGGTAGAATCCGTTTTTGCTTTGGTAAGTAGGGGTTCTACAAATACACGAAGCGCCTTGGCTTTGGCCACTGTTGTCGAAATTCTTTTATGTTGAATCAACGAACAAGCCATGTTGGAAATCATCGCTTTTCTATGAGCAGACTTCCTACCTAAATGATTTAATTTATTACCGTGTCTCATTTCTTAAGTCTTTATTCGACTAGTCTTTGTCTAATTTATACTTTGCCACATTCATCCCAAAGGTCAGGTTCTTGTTATCCACGAGATCTTCGAGTTCTGTTAAGGATTTTCTACCGAAATTCCTGAATTTAAGGAGATCCGATTTTGAGAAAGAAACCAACTCTCCCAACGTTTCAACTTCCGCTGCTTTCAAACAATTCAAGGCACGCACCGAAAGGTCCATATCCACTAATTTGGTTTTCAGCAATTGACGCATATGTAAAGAAGTTTCATCAAATTCTTCGACTTCTTGTTTTACTTCGGTATCCAAGGTCATGCGATCATCGGAGAACAACACAAAATGCTGGATAAGGATTTTGGCAGATTCTTTCAACGCCTCTTTAGGATGTACAGAACCATCGGTCGTTATGTTCAAGATTAATTTTTCGTAATCGGTTTTTTGTTCTACCCGATAATTCTCCACGGTGTATTGAACATTTTTAATTGGGGTAAAGATTGAATCAATAAAGATCGTTCCAAAGGGAGCTTCTTCTGTTTTGTTCTCTTCGGAGGGATAATAACCTCTTCCTTTGATGATGTTTAACTCCATTTCAAACTTTACGGAAGAATCCATGTTACAGATCACCAAATCCGGGTTCAATACTTGAAAACCGTTGGTAAACTTACCGATATCCCCGGCGGTAAGGGTAGTTTGCCCTTGCACCGACAAAAATACACGTTCGTTCTCCACGGAATCAATTTGCTGCTTGAACCGTACTTGTTTCAAGTTTAGAATGATTTCGGTAACATCTTCCACTACGCCTTTTATGGCGCTAAATTCATGATCTACCCCTTCGATTCGAATTGAAGCAATTGCATATCCTTCCAAGGAAGAAAGTAAAATTCTGCGCAAGGAATTCCCGATGGTAATTCCATAACCCGGTTCCAAAGGACGAAATTCAAACTCACCGTTAAATGCATCGGAACGAAGCATAACTACTTTATCAGGTCTTTGAAAATTTAATATAGCCATTAGTGTTAGTTAAAATTATTTAGAATACAATTCGACGATCAGCTGCTCTTTAATATTTTCAGGAATCAAAACGCGAGCAGGCAAGTTGATCAATTTACCGGAAAATGAAGCGTTGTCCCAATCCAACCATTCAAAGCGGTTTGGCGAAGCATTAAGCGACATTACAATCGTTTCAAGGGATTTCGATTTTTCTCGAACCCCAACGGTATCTCCGGGACGAAGCTGGTAGGATGGAATATTCACTACATCCCCGTTCACCACAATATGCCGGTGGGTAACCAACTGACGAGCCGCACGTCGGGAAGGGGCGATTCCTAGACGGAATACGGTATTATCGAGGCGTGTTTCACACAATTGAAGGAGATTTTCCCCGGTAATTCCTTTCATCCGCGAAGCTTTCTCGAACATGTTAGCGAATTGACGCTCAAGGATTCCGTAGGTATACTTCGCTTTTTGCTTTTCCCCTAACTGAATCGCGTATTCAGATTGTTTTCCTCCTCTACGCTTTGCCGGTCCATGCTGACCGGGCCCATAATTTCTTCGTTCTAAGGCTTTGTCCGGCCCGAAAATGGCCTCTCGAAAGCGTCGAGCGATTTTTGTTTTTGGTCCTCTGTATCTTGCCATTCTATTTAAATTAAGTCATGAATTAAGGCATTCCTTCGATGACGGGTTATTAACTATTATACTCTTCTTCGTTTGGGTGGACGGCATCCGTTGTGAGGCAGCGGCGTAACGTCGACGATTTCGGTTACTTCAATCCCTGCATTGTGCAAGGAACGAATCGCGGATTCTCTTCCTGCCCCTGGGCCTTTAACGTAAACTCGAACACGGCGCAGTCCAAAGTCATGGGCTTCTTTGGCAGCATCTTCAGCGGCCAATTGGGCTGCATACGGAGTGTTTTTCTTTGATCCTTTGAACCCCATTTTTCCTGCGGAAGACCACGAGATTACCTGTCCTGCGTTGTTGGTTAATGAAATAATCAAATTGTTAAAAGTTGCTTGAATATGCGCCTCACCCGCAGCTTCCACTTTTACATTCTTCTTTTTCTTTTGATTTGCTTTTGCCATATCCTTAGTTATTATTTAGTTACCTTTTTCTTATTGGCAACTGTTTTTCTTTTCCCTTTGCGCGTTCTTGAATTATTCTTGGTATGCTGGCCACGAAGTGGAAGTCCTGCTCTGTGACGAATGCCACGGTAGCAACCGATATCCATCAAACGCTTGATGTTTAGCTGAATTTCTGAACGAAGCTGACCTTCGGTCTTAATTTCATTGATAGAATTCCGAATGGCGGAAAGTTGATCGTCGTTCCAATCAGAAACTTTCACATTTTCATCAATTCCATTAGAAGTGAGGATTTTTTTGGAAGTACTACGACCAATTCCGTAGATGTACGTTAATCCAATGACTCCTCGTTTGTTTTTGGGTAAATCGATACCTGCAATACGTGCCATATTCTATTGTTTAACCTTGTCGTTGTTTTAGTTTAGGATTCTTCTTGTTGATTACATAAACCTTTCCTTTTCGTTTTACGATTTTGCAATCTTCGGTTCGTTTTTTAACGGATGCTCTTACTTTCATTTTTTCTATATTTACTTGTATCGGAACGAAATTCGTCCTTTGGTTAAATCATACGGTGACATTTCCACCTTTACTTTATCTCCCGGTAAAATACGGATGTAAAACATGCGCATTTTTCCAGAAATGTGGGCTGTAATTACGTGCCCGTTTTGCAACTCCACACGAAACATAGCGTTCGGAAGCGCTTCCAAAATAGTTCCGTCTTGCTCTATGGATGTTTGCTTTGCCATGCTTAAAATCCAGAAAGTTCGTTAGCTCCTCTACGACCGCGCACCCGTGTTCCTTCCATGAGACCGTCCATTTGTCGGTTCAATAAATACGTTTCGATTTGCTGCACGGTGTCTAATACCACACCTACCATAATCAGCAACGAGGTTCCTCCAAAGAACATCGCAAAAGAATCGTTTACCCCAGCAATTTTTGCAAGGGAAGGAATGATGGCAATCGCAGCTAAAAACAAGGACCCTGGAAAAGTAATTCGTGTCACCAAGTTATCGATGTAGCTTGCCGTATCCTCTCCCGGTTTCACTCCAGGAATGAAGCCTCCACTCTTTTTTAAATCCTCCGATATTTTACGTGGATTAATCATGATGGCCGTATAGAAATAGGTAAACACAACGATCATAACTACTAGAATAATGTTATACCAAAGTCCGTAGGGATCGCTCAAAATCCGTTGAATCAGTCCTCCTTGGTTCTTGGGATTGGTAGCACTTAAAAAAATGGTCATTGGAATTGTGAGAATGGCTTGCGCAAAGATGATGGGCATAACCCCGCTGGCATTTACTTTAAGGGGTAAATAATTTCGGGTTTGTTGCGGAACAACGGATCGATTACCCACCACACTTTTTGCCGTATTCAAAGGGATCCTTCGTACACCTTGAACGATCAAAATAACGCTCAGAATAATCAAGGTGAAAATAATCAATTCAAGGACCAATTTAATCAGGTTTCCAGCCTCGAAAGATTTACCAATTTCGGCAACAAATGCGCCGGGCAAGCGGGACAAAATCCCAACAGCAATTAATAAGGAAATACCGTTTCCAATCCCTTTTTCGGTAATTCTTTCTCCCAACCAAACAGCGAACATCGATCCGGAAACCAAAATCAATATGGTCTGAATCCACCAAAACATGCTTGGATCATCAGGCAAAGCTCCTTTTTGTTCTACGTACATCTTTAAGTAAGAAGGTGCTTGCAGCGCACAAATCACTATGGTAAGAATGCGTGTGTAGTTGTTAATTATTTTTCGACCGGACTCTCCTTCATTTTGTAGTTTTTGTACTGCGGGAACAGCCATGCCCAAAAGTTGCATAATGATGGAAGCAGAAATGTAAGGCATAATTCCCAAGGCCATAACGGAAGCATTGGTGAATCCACCCCCAGAAAACAACGACAGTAGGTTCTCGATTCCTTTCTGCGCATCCGAACTTCCAGCCGCTGCACCTTCGAGCGCAGCATAATTCACTCCTGGAAGAATAACAAAAGAACCGATACGGTAAGCTAGTACCAACCCTAAGGTCAAGAGAATTCGTTGCCGAAGTTCTTCAACGCTCCAAATGTTTTTAAGATTGGTTATGAGTCTTTTCATTCTATTATAATTTTGCGATTGAACCTCCAGCTGCTTCTATGGCGCTCACCGCTTTCGCAGAAAAATGATGTGCCTCTACCTTTATAGAAGCCTTAAGTTCGCCTCTTCCTAAGATTTTAACCAATTTAGACCCTGAAATAAGACCATTCGCCAAAAAGGTATCGAGGTTAAACTCAGATATCCCTTTGGTTTCCGCTAACATTTGTAGCGAATCCAAGTTGATTGCTTTATATTCCACGCGGTTAATATTCTTAAAACCAAACTTAGGTACCCGACGTTGTAGTGGCATTTGCCCCCCTTCGAAACCAATTTTTTTGGAATATCCAGAGCGTGATTTAGCTCCTTTGTGACCGCGCGTGGCTGTTCCTCCTCCACCGGAACCGTGACCTCGTCCGATTCTTTTCTCGCTATGAACCGAGCCTTTCGCCGGTGTTAATTTATCTAAACTCATTTTCCTTGTGTTATGAATTAGTCAATAATTTGAACTAAGTGTTTTACTTTATCAATCATGCCTTGAATTTGAGGTGTATTTTCCTTTTCCAAAACGTGATTCAATTTTCTGAAGCCTAGTGCTTTGATGGTAGCTTTTTGGTCTGCAGGGCGTTTGATCGCACTTTTAACTTGTTTTATTTTTATGGTACTCATCGCTTGATATTATCCGTTAAATACTTTTTCCAAATCAATTCCCCGTTGACGAGCTACCGCAGAGGCATCACGCATCTTTGACAAAGCGTCCATAGTGGCTTTCACTACGTTGTGTGGATTTGAAGACCCTTGAGATTTTGCAAGAACGTTGTGTATCCCTACGCTCTCGAGCACCGCACGCATCGCGCCTCCCGCAATTACCCCTGTACCGTCGGTTGCTGGCTTCAATAACACCTCGGCACCTCCGTATTTTCCTTTTTGGGTATGGGGCACAGTTCCTTTACGAATGGGCACGCGAATCAAATTCTTTTTAGCATCATCGATTCCTTTCGTAATAGCTTCAGTAACTTCTTTGGCTTTACCAAGGCCTTGCCCTACGACACCGTTCTCGTCACCAACGACAACAATCGCTGAAAAACTGAAGGTCCGTCCTCCTTTGGTTACCTTGGTTACCCGGTTAACCGCTACGAGTTTATCTTTAAGTTCAATATCCGACGTTTTAACTTTATTCATGTTTTTGGATTGTATTAGAATTTAAGACCTGCTTCACGTGCGGCATCGGCTAAGGATTTAACTCGGCCATGGTACAAATAACCGTTTCGATCGAAGACAACTTGCTGAATCCCGGCTTTGGTTGCGTTTTCAGCAATCATTTTTCCTACCACATTGGCTTGTTCTTTTTTCGGAACATTTTGTGCTTCGTCGTTTTTCAACGAACCTGCAGAAACCAAGGTTTTTCCTGTGGTATCATCAATAATTTGAGCGTAAATTTGTTTGTTGCTTCGGAATACCGACAGTCTTGGTACCGCGGTTGTACCGAATACTTTTTTTCGAATTCTTCGCTTAATTTTTGCTCTTCGCAATGTTTTCTTTAATGCCATTTCCTTAACTTTTATTTCTTACCAGCAGATTTACCCGCTTTTCTTCTTAATATTTCACCAACGAACTTGATTCCTTTTCCTTTATAAGGTTCCGGTTTTCTCAAGCTTCTAATTTTTGCAGCTACAGCTCCTAACAACTGCTTATCGTACGACTCTAGCTTAATCACAGGAGCCTTACCTTTTTCGGTAACGGTGGTGCATTGAACTTCCTTTGGAATCTCGAAAACAATTTGATGCGAAAACCCGAGGGCTAATTCCAACATTTGCCCTGTTACGTTTGCACGGTAACCTACGCCCACCACTTCCATCTCTTTGGAAAATCCTTGCGAAACGCCTAGGATCATGTTTTGAATTAAGGCACGATAAAGACCGTGTTTGGAACGGTGGTCTGGATCGTTCGAAGCTCGTGTAATGGTCAATATGTTTCCTTCTAAATTCAAGGCAACACCGGATAAATCTACCTCTTGTTTCAATTCGCCTTTTTTACCTTTCACCGTTACCAGATTCCCTTCGAGTTTGTATTCAACTCCGGCGGGGATGGTAATAGGCATTTTTCCAATTCTTGACATTGCTCAATAATTTAATATACGTAACACAATACTTCACCACCCACATTCAGCTTTCGCGCTTCTTTATCGGTAATTACCCCCTGGGAGGTAGACACGATAGCAATACCTAATCCGTTCAATACGCGAGGCAATTCATCGCTGCCGGCATATTTTCTTAAACCCGGTTTTGAAATGCGCTCAAGTTTCGTAATTGCAGGGACTCGTGTAGTCAAATTGTATTTTAAGGCAATTTTAATGATGCCTTGTTTGTTGTCCTCTTCCACTTTATAATTCAAGATATACCCTTGATCAAAAAGAATTTGTGTCATCGCTCGCTTCGTATTGGAGGCGGGGATTTCTACGGTTTTAAGCCCAACGGAACTTGCGTTACGTATGCGGGTTAAAAAATCTGCTATGGGATCTGTTGTCATATTTTCCTAATTCTATACGTTAATTACCAACTTGCCTTTTTTACTCCTGGGATTTTTCCAGCAAGTGCCATTTCACGAAACGTAACCCTCGAAATTCCAAAGTGGCGCATGTAACCTCTTGGTCTGCCGGTCAAACCACAGCGGTTATGCAAACGAATTTTCGAAGAATTCGCCGGCAATTTTTGCAGGGCCATCATAGCATCCCACTTTTGGTTAACGATGTTCTCATCGCTGGAAGTGGACTTTAATACTTGCGTTAATTCTTTACGCTTTTTCGCGTATCGAGCTACCATTCGTTCACGTTTGCGCTCTCGCGCTTTCATTGATTCTTTTGCCATTTCTTTTATTTTTTTGCAAATGGAAATCCAAATGCGTCTAACAATGCTTTAGCTTCTTCGTCACTTCCTGCAGTCGTCACAAAGGTGATATCCATACCAAGAATTTTATTCACCTTGTCGATATCGATTTCTGGGAAGATGATATGTTCCTTAATACCCATGTTGAAGTTCCCTCGACCGTCGAATCCTTTTGGGCTGATACCGCGAAAATCGCGTGTTCTAGGTAAGGAAACCGAAAGGAATCGATCCAGAAAATCGTACATACGATCTCCGCGAAGGGTCACCTTTGTTCCGATAGGCATTCCTTTTCTTAACTTGAAATTGGAGATGTCTTTTTTCGAAATGGTGGTGATGGCTTTTTGTCCGGCAATTTTGGATAAATCTGCAGCTGCGCTTTCGATCAATTTCTTATCGGCAACGGCGTCTCCCATTCCTTGGCTTAGGACAATTTTTGTCAATTTTGGTACGCGCATCGAGGATTTGTATCCGAACTTTTCGGTTAATCCGCCAATGATTTCAGCGCTGTATTTCTCTTTAAGTCGTGGTGTATAGCTCATTATTTAATCACCTCCCCTGATTTCTTTGAAAAACGTACTAATTTACCTTCCTCGTTGGCTTTTCTACCAATACGAGTTGCTTCTCCACCTACTACAACCATCAAGTTCGAAACGTGAATGGTTCCCTCTTTTTCAACAATTTCCCCTTGTGGGTTTGAAGCACTGGGTTTTGTATGGCGTTTCACCATATTGACCCCTTCCACTGAAGCGCGCATTTTAGTGCGACTAATGGAAATAATTTTACCTTCTTGTCCTTTCGACTCTCCGCTAATTACTTTAACGAGGTCGCCAACTTTTATTTTTAATTTAGTTTGCATATCCTTTCGAATTATAACACCTCGGGTGCTAGTGAAACAATTTTCATGTAATTGTTCTCCCGCAACTCACGTGCAACCGGACCAAAGATCCGTGTTCCCCGCATTTCACCTGCTTGATTCAAAATAACGCAAGCGTTATCATCGAAGCGGATGTACGAACCATCTGCGCGTCGAACTTCTTTACGCGTTCTAACCACCACGGCTGTGGCAACAGAACCTTTTTTAACAGCACCGGTTGGCATAGCACTTTTCACAGCAACTACAATCTTATCTCCAATGGATGCGTATCTTCTTCGCGTTCCTCCAAGGACACGAATGCAAAGCACTTCCTTCGCTCCGGAATTGTCTGCCACCGATAATCTTGACTCTACTTGTATCATTTCTCAGGTTATTTCGCTCTTTCAACAATTTCTACCATTCGCCAGTTCTTGGTTTTACTCAAGGGGCGCGTTTCCATAATTTTCACGGTATCGCCTATGTTGCTTTCGTTTTTCTCATCGTGTGCAACAAACTTGGTCGTCGTTTTAACGAACTTACCGTATTTCGGGTGTTTTTCTTTACGCTCAACCGCCACAACAATGGATTTATCCATTTTGTCGCTCGTCACCGTTCCAATTCTTTCTTTTCTTAAGTTTCGCTTTTCCATATTAAGCATTTATTTATCGGCTATGCCGCTTGTTGTCTTTTAGTTAATTCCGTGCAATACTGCGCAATGGTTTTTCTCAGTTTTGCAATTCTCATAGGGTTTTCAATCGGAGACATCTTATGGCTTAACCGAAGACTTTCCATTTGGCCTTTGAACTCCATCACCTTTTGCTGCAGTTCTTGTTCGGAGAGTTTTGATAAATCTATCTTTTTCATCGTGCGTTATTATGCGGGTATTTCAAAATCGTTACGAACCACGAACTTACATTTCACCGGTAATTTTTGAGCGGCAAGTCGCATGGCTTCTTTAGCTACTTCATAAGGAACGCCGTCGGCTTCGAACATGATTCTACCGGGTTTTACTACGGCTACCCAATGACTAGGAGCCCCTTTACCTTTACCCATCCTTACTTCTGCAGGCTTGGCGGTTACGGGCTTGTCTGGAAAAATCCGAATCCAAACTTTACCTTCCCTTTTCATGAATCGCGTAACGGCAATCCTCGACGCTTCAATTTGGCGTGAAGTAATCCATCCTGGTTCAAGGGTTTTTAAGGCGAAAGATCCGAAAGCCAACGAGGAACCTCGGTGAGCTAAACCTCGATTTCTGCCTTTCTGTACCCTTCTAAATTTCGTTCTTTTTGGTTGTAACATGACTTTTTATATTTTCCGTCTTATTTTTTCTTTCTTCGTTGAGCTGGAGCATTGTTTCCAGAAGAAGGACCAGCCGTTGATTGTCCTACGTTGGGCGATAAATCCCGTTTTCCATAAACCTCTCCACGACAAATCCAAACTTTAATTCCCAGGCGACCGTAGGTGGTGTGTGCTTCAGCTACTGCGTAATCGATGTCTGCGCGGAACGTATGCAGCGGGGTTCTACCGTCTTTGTACATTTCGGAACGCGCCATCTCTGCACCGTTCAAACGGCCGGAGATTTTAATTTTAATGCCTTCAGCTCCTAAGCGCATGGTACCCGCAATGGCCATTTTTATTGCTCGACGAAAGGAAATACGCGCTTCTAATTGACGTGCTACGGCGTCTGCCACGAGGCGGGCATCTAATTCCGGACGTTTCACCTCAAAAATGTTGATTTGAATTTCCTTTCCGGTGAGTTTTTTCAACTCCTCTTTCAGTTTATCCACTTCTTGCCCCCCTTTTCCAATAATGACTCCTGGACGAGCGGTATTGATGGTCACTGTCACTAACTTAAACGTTCGTTCAATGATGATTTTCGAAATACTGGCTTTCACGAAACGAGCGCTCAGGTATTTACGAATTTTATCGTCCTCAACGATTTTATCGCCGTAATCTGTACCACCGTACCAGTTAGATTCCCATCCGTGGATGTAGCCGAGTCGATTTCCTATTGGATTTGTTTTTTGTCCCATATTATTTAAGCATTTACACCATCAACGATGATCGTAACATTATTTGATCGTTTTCTAATTCTGTGCGCTCGTCCTTGCGGAGCGGGCTGGATTCTTTTCAGCATGGAACCTCCGGAAACCTCGATGGATTTAACTACAAGCCCTTGCTCACTAACGTCTTTCCCTTCATTCTTTTGCTCCCAATTCGAGATTGCGGATCGCAACAGTTTCTCCAAACCGACGGAAGCGAATTTACTGTTATGGGTTAGGATGTTCAGTGCTTTGTTGACTTCGACACCGCGAATCAGGTCGGCAACCATGCGCATTTTACGTGGCGAAATTGTTGAATTGTTAAGCTTCGCGATAGCAATTTGCTTCTTCTCGCTTTTCAATTCCTCTGCTTTTAAATGTTTTCTTCGGCCCATGACTCTCTAATTATCTTATCGTTTTTTATCTTTTTTGTTCCCTCCATGCCCGCGGAATTGTCGCGTCGGAGAAAATTCACCTAATTTGTGCCCTACCATGTTTTCCGTTGCGAACACCGGAATGAACTTATGACCGTTATGCACTGCAAACGTTAACCCTACAAAATCCGGGGTAATGGTGGAAGCCCGAGACCAAGTCTTTATTACTGCTTTACTTTTTGCGGCTTGTGCATCATCTACACGTTTCATTAACTTATAGTGCACAAAGGGCGGTTTTTTTAAGGAACGACTCATACTACGTTATTTTTTTCTTCTTTCAATAATAAACTGGTTCGAACTCTTGGTTTTCGAGCGTGTTTTGTAGCCTTTGGCAGGCATACCGTTACGCGATCTTGGGTGACCTCCGGCGTTACGGCCTTCACCTCCACCCATCGGGTGATCCACCGGGTTCATTACTACCCCACGTACCCGTGGACGACGACCTAACCAGCGGGATCTTCCTGCTTTTCCAGAACGCTCCAAATTATGTTCTCCATTAGATACCACGCCTACGGTAGCTAAGCATGTTACCAAGATCATCCGTGTTTCACCGGATGGCATTTTTACCACCGCAAATTTCCCTTCACGCGCAGCCAATTGGCCATATACGCCTGCGCCTCGTGCAACCGAACCTCCTTTACCTGGCATTAATTCGATGTTGTGAATCATAGTACCTAACGGCACATCGGACAAGAACATGGCATTTCCGACGTTTGGTGTAGCTGATTTACCCGATACAACGGTATCGCCGACTTTGAGTCCATTAGGCGCCAGGATATAGCTTTTTACCCCGTCCACGTAATAAATCAAAGCGATGTTAGCCGTTCTGTTGGGATCGTACTCAATGGCTTTCACCGTAGCTGGAATATCAAACCGATTTCGTTTGAAATCCACCATTCGGTATTTTTGCTTGTGACCACCTCCGATATAGCGCATGGTCATACGTCCGTCGTTGTTACGTCCACCGGATTTTGTTCCACCTTTCACCAAGCTCTTTTCGGGCTTCGTGGCCGTGATGCCGGACATGTCCAAGGCGACCTTGTGGCGTTGACCGGGTGTGGTGGGTTTAAATTTTCTTACGCTCATGGCTCAATTAATAGTTGTTAAACAAATCAATGGTTTCTCCCGTTGCAACAGACACCAAAGCTTTTTTCCATTGTTTGCTCCGCTGTTCAACAATTCCTTTATTCGTGTATTTTTTCGAAGACTTTCCACCTCCGAAATTCATCGTACGCACCTCGGTGACGTGCACGCTGTACGTCTTTTCAATCGCTTTCTTAATCTCAATCTTGTTGGCCTTACGGTCCACTTCGAAGGTGAAAACATTATTACCTTCTGAAGCAAAAGTTGCTTTTTCAGTAATGAGTGGTTTTATAATTATTCCTTGCATGATCATTCATTAATTTAGAATTTCTTCAATACGGCTTACCGCAGTTTGGGTTACCAATACTTTTCGTGCATTCAATACATCGTAGGTATTAAACGAATCTGCGGTAACTACCTTCACTTTTTTCAAGTTTCTTGAAGCCAAGTATACAGAATCGGTTTTTTCACCCAAAATCAACAATACTTTTTGATTCGTCAAGGATAATGCATCCATTAATCCTACAAATTCTTTGGTTTTAATCGCATCGAATTGAATATCTTCTAACACCATCAACGCATCTTGCTGCAGCTGATAAGAAAAAGCTGATTTTCTGGCCAAACGCTTCAATTTCACATTGAGTTTGAAGTGGTAATTGCGAGGACGTGGTCCAAAAATACGACCTCCTCCTACACGTGTACCGGATTTAACGCTACCGGCACGCGCTCCACCGGTTCCTTTTTGTTTTTTCAATTTTTTCGTAGAACCCGAAACTTCGTTACGTTCTTTCGATTTATGGGTTCCTTGACGGCGGTTCGCCAAGTGCTGTTTTACATCAAGATAGATTGCGTGGTTGTTGGGTTCAATCCCAAACACCTCATCGGAAAGCAATACTTTCGAAGGAGCAAGATTCCCGTTGGCACTGTATAAATTCGCTTCCATTACTTCTCAATTGTTACAAAAGAACCTTTCGCACCTGGGATAGATCCTTTAATGATTATCATATTTTTTTCTGATAGCACTTTCAACACCTCCAAATTGCTCTGGGTTCTGCGTTTATTCCCCATCTGACCGGCCATGCGCATTCCCTTGAATACACGTGCAGGATACGAACAAGCACCGATGGAACCTGGAGCACGAAGTCGGTTGTGCTGACCGTGTGTAGATTGCCCCACCCCGCCGAAATTGTGACGGCGTACAACCCCTTGAAATCCTTTTCCTTTGGTCGTTCCCGCTACTTCCACATACTCGCCCTCTTCGAACAGCGTTACAGTTACCTCATCCCCTAAAGAAACGGCGTCAAATTCCTTGAACTCCACCAATTTGGCTTTAGGATCTGTGTTGGCTTTCTTAAAATGACCTTTCAATGCGTTCGGGGTGTTTTTGTCTTTGCGTTTCCCGTAACCCAATTGAACTGCGTCGTAACCATCTCTGTCCACCGTTTTTACTTGCGTAACCACGCAGGGACCAGCTTCAATAATGGTGCATGGTAAAATCTTACCCTCGGCACTGTAGATGCTAGTCATTCCGATTTTTCGTCCAATTATTCCTGACATAACTTTACTTTACTAATTATTACACTTTAATTTCTACATCTACCCCGCTCGGCAATTCCAATTTCATCAACGCGTCTACGGTCTTGGATGAGCTGCTGTAGATATCCAACAATCTTTTGTACGCGCAAAGCTCAAATTGCTCGCGTGCTTTTTTATTGACGTGCGGTGAACGAAGCACGGTATAAATTCTTTTTTGGGTGGGAAGCGGAATAGGACCACTCACCACGGCACCGGTGGATTTTACCGTTTTTACGATTTTCTCTGCAGACTTGTCTACGAGGTTATGATCGTAAGACTTTAATTTTATTCTAATTTTCTGGCTCATATTCTTGTCAATTAGGCGGAAACTTTACCACTTTTAGCAATTACATCCTCGGCAATATTTTTCGGCGCTGGCGCGTAATGCGAGAATTCCATGGAAGAAGTCGCTCTCCCCGAGGTAATTGTACGCAATTGGGTCACATATCCAAACATTTCCGAAAGCGGCACATCGGCTTTCAACACTTTGGCTCCGTTACGATCATCCATTCCCGTAGGCATTCCACGACGACGGTTCAAATCTCCTTGTACATCTCCGAAGTAATCTTCCGGCGTAACGATTTCAATCTTCATGATAGGCTCTAAAAGAATGGGGGAACATTTTTTCACCGCATCTCGGTACGCCATTTTCGCACACAATTCAAAGGATAATGAGTCGGAGTCAACCGCGTGGAAGGAACCATCGATCAACTCTACCTTCATGGCTTCCAACGGGAATCCGGCAAGTACGCCATTTTTCATAGACTCTTTAAACCCTTTTTCTACGGAAGGAATAAATTCACGTGGAATGTTACCCCCTTTGATGCTGTTGATGAATTCCAAACCTTTTTTCTCTGCATTGTCTTGAGGTCCGATTTTCACCAAAATATCGGCGAATTTACCACGACCACCGGTTTGTTTTTTGTACACTTCACGGTGTTCGGTGGATCCTGAAATATCTTCGCGGTAGGCCACTTGTGGCGCGCCTTGGTTCACTTCCACTTTGAATTCACGCTTCAAACGATCCACGATAATTTCCAAATGCAACTCTCCCATTCCGGAAATGATTGTTTGTCCTGTATCTTGGTCGGTATTCACACGGAATGTGGGATCTTCTTCCGAAAGTTTGGATAATCCTGTAGACAATCGGTCGGTATCTGCTTGCGTTTTGGGTTCAATCGCCAACCCGATTACCGGATCTGGGAACACCATGGATTCTAGAACGATTGGAGCGTTTTCTGCGCACAGGGTATCTCCGGTTCGAATATCTTTAAATCCAACAATTGCACCGATATCCCCTGCACCTAAATTGGGTACTTGGTTCTGCTTGTTCGCGTGCATTTGGAAAATACGAGAGATACGTTCTTTATTGTCGGAACGCGTGTTTAGGATGTAGGAACCTCCTTCGAGCATCCCTGAGTAAACGCGTGTAAAGCAAAGACGACCAACGAAGGGGTCTGTGGCAATTTTAAACGCCAAGGCAGCGAAAGGCTCATCGTATGATGGCTTACGCGTTACCTCCTCGTCTGTTTTTGGATTGATTCCCTTAATGGCTTCAATGTCCATTGGAGAAGGTAAAATTTCCATTACCATGTCTAACATCGCCTGAACACCTTTGTTTTTGAAGGAAGAACCGCACATCATCGGAACAACCTTCCCAGAAATGGTAGCTTGACGCAAGGCATCCAAAATTTCGCGTTCAGTCAACGAATTCTCGTCTTCAAAGTATTTCTCCATGAGGCTTTCATCAAACTCAGCCACGGCTTCTAAAAGAGCTGCACGCAACTCACGCGCTTCTTCCAAAATATCTGCTGGAATCTCTACTTCTTTAAAGGTCATTCCATAATCGTCTTCGTTCCAAACGATACCGCGGAAGTTAATAAGATCGACTACTCCTTTAAAATTATCTTCTTCTCCAATATTAATTTGAAGGGGAAGCGCATGGCTTCCTAACATGTCTTTCACTTGCTTACATACCTTGAGGAAGTCAGCACCTTGTCGGTCCATTTTGTTGACAAATCCGATTCGAGGTACATTGTAATTATTAGCCAGTCGCCAGTTGGTTTCGGATTGAGGTTCTACCCCATCTACAGCAGAAAACAAAAACACCAGGCCATCAAGAACACGCAACGAGCGGTTTACCTCTACGGTAAAGTCAACGTGTCCTGGGGTGTCGATAATGTTCACGTGGTAAGGAATGCCACGGTAATTCCAAGTCAACGTGGTCGCTGCAGAGGTAATGGTAATTCCACGCTCTTGCTCTTGCTCCATCCAGTCCATGGTGGCTGCACCGTCGTGCACTTCACCGATTTTGTGGTTCACACCACCGTAAAAAAGAATACGTTCCGTTGTGGTCGTTTTACCGGCATCAATGTGTGCCGCAATACCGATGTTTCGTGTGTATTTGAGATCTCTTGCCATGGTTTAGAATCTAAAGTGTGAAAATGCTTTGTTGGCTTCGGCCATTCTGAGTGTGTCTTCTTTTTTCTTAAATGCTGCACCTTCTTCTTTCGAAGCGGCGATAATTTCTGCGGCCAATTTTTGGGACATGGTTTTTTCGTTGCGTTTACGTGCATACCCAATCAACCATTTCATGGCAAGAGAGGACTTTCGTTCCTCTCGCACAGGCGTTGGAATTTGAAAGGTGGCCCCACCTACACGGCGGCTGCGCACTTCCACGCTGGGCGTAACGTTTTCTAAGGCTTTTTTCCAAACCTCAATGCCTTCGGTATCTTCAATTTTCTTGTCCACTAAATCTATGGCCTCATAGAAAATTTTGAACGCAAGGCTCTTTTTACCAGAATACATTAGGTTATTAACAAACTTGGTTACCACCTGCTCCTGAAACTTCGGATCTGGTAAGATGGCAATTTTTTTGGCTTTTCTTCTTCTCATCGCTTGTTATATTATCGCAATTTGACCTTTGATTATTTCTTTGCAGCTTTCGGACGTTTTGTACCGTACTTGCTTCTTCGTTGAGATCGTCCTTGAACTCCCGCCGTATCCTCAGCCCCGCGAACGATATGATAACGTACACCAGGTAGGTCTTTTACCCTACCTCCACGTACTAATACTAATGAGTGTTCTTGAAGGTTGTGGCCTTCACCGCCGATGTATGCATTGACTTCGCGGCCATTGGTCAAACGGACCCTGGCCACTTTACGCATGGCAGAATTTGGTTTTTTCGGTGTGGTCGTATAAACACGAACACAAACTCCTTTTCGTTGAGGACATGAATCAAGTGCAGCAGACTTACTTTTGTGCGCCACCGCTGTTCTTCCTTTGCGAACTAGTTGTTGTATAGTTGGCATAAAAATACTCTTAATTAAACAATATATTAAACCCTCAAACGCTCTTTGAGGGGTGCAAAGATACGAGGATAAAACGATTCCACAAGCGAAAAGCGAAAAAAGTTTACTGATTTGCAAAACCTAATTGCAATTTCCCTTCACCAACGCTCAAAACACCTTAAAATAAATTGGTGTATGCTCTAAGATTAATTTTCGATTAACTATTTTCAACTGCATCCTGTCATTCCATTCCTTTCCTTTAATTTTATTACCAATATTAGGCGTATGAGACCTCTATTTTGCTATGGACTTATCGATGTACAACCCGACACCTTTATTGCTGAAATTTGGTATTCTGATATTCTCAACCTTACCAATCAGGAAAATTTTCAAGAGGGTTATATCCTGCGCAATGGCATAAATCATTGGGAACGGAACACATTGAACGTACCAAGCCCTCCAAAGGACACCTTGGCCTCGATGCTGAGTGTCGTTCCATTAGACACGGAAAATCGAACAGGAAATATCAAAATTTACCCCAATCCTTCTTCCGGGATTTTCAATGTGGAGGCCAAGGATTATTATTCTTATGTGGTGTTTGATATGGCCCATGGAAAAACAATTAGCGAATTTGGCAGCAGAAAGACCTTATTCGACAAAAAGAAGTTCAACATTGATCTATCCAACCACCCCAACGGGAGTTACTTGGTAAAGTACTTCAACGCCAAAGGAGAATTGAAGGGATTCCACCAACTAATTAAGCATTAAAATTATTGATTGAAGATATGCAGAAACCCTGACAACACGTATTGGGTTTTTTCTTGATCGTCGTACGTATATTTAGCGCTTTGGGGGATTACGGTATAAAAATAAACCCCTTCCTTGACTGTTTTTCCCGAAACATCAGTTCCTGACCAGTCGTTTTGGTAGTCATCGTTTTCGTAAATCACATTTCCCCAACGGTTGAAAATGCGAAGTTGCACCGCATCGTAATCTTCTAAATTGTTTACAATGAAGGTTTCGTTGGTCATGTCACCATTGAGGGTCAATACATTCGGTGCTTCCAAAGGACATTGGTTGTACACGTAAATGGGGTTGTAGGAAATGGTCTTTCCGCACGCATCTTGTACCTCCACATAGAATAGGTTTTGGTTAGGGTTCAAGGCAGTTGCCGCTAAAGAAACCGTATCGTTGTTTGGAAACGCACCCGGCTCCCAATTGAATTGGTAAGGTGGAACCCCATTCGTGAGGGAGCAGAACAAGAAGGGCGTTTCGCCAGCCACTACACAAAAATTCATGGAATCGGGGGCGGTAATTTTCATAGGTTGGTAGTCCACCAAGTTGAGGGTGATTGATGATGTATCAAACGTTCCGTCGCAGGGGTTGGGGACGATTACACTGAAAAAAACGGTTTCCGTGGCCTCCACGAGGGCATCCATTAAGGCTTCAATCCCAATCGTATCAGCGCTTACACCTATCGGAATTGCCAGCGAGTCAGGGATAAAGGGATAATCGGTGCCGTTGGTAGCGGTTCCTCCTAGGCCAATATGCACGACTAAATTGGTTGTCGTATCGGTGCGGGAAATGATAAAGCCAGCATAGCCGCAATCTTCCACCAGTTGTGGAGGACCTGTAATATTCACGGTAATGGGTATATCCACTTGGCAGGAAACTACCCGAAAGGAAAAGGTTCTGATTTTAGAATTGATGAGGATTCCGTTGCGGTATTCGTTGACTTTAACACCCGCCACAAAATTCCCAATGTTGTTCGGGGTAAAGGTCATCATACCCGTTTGAGGGTTGATGGTGATGGTGGATCCAGGTCCAAAGGGCACGAATGTAGAGAACCCAGGATTCCATTGCACGCCATTGTACGGTGGCGGGGATTCCGGATTTGGAACGACATTCCCAATACTGCCTCCTTCGAGGGGATCTGCCAGTTCATACGTAAGGGAGTCGCCGTCGGGGTCAAAGGCAATGTGATTAAAATTCAACGTATTTTGAGCACAGAGCACGATGGGTGGGTAATTGACAAAACGAGCACCTTGGTTGTACACGGGGGTGAGGTCGGAACCTGGAACAAAGGTGGTTAAGGTAATTCCATTGTTTCCGGGATCGATAATGTTGTCCACGTTGTTCGCCCAGCAGCATCGTTGGTAGGAAATATGGTATCCCATGGGATTGAAGGGCAGTTGAATGGTATCGATGTATATTCCTTTCTCCACGCAAATGTTATTGGGAGGTGTCACACAGGGATCGTCGTACACAACAGGTAAAATCGAGCTCGATAGCAAGTTCACCGAATACTCGTTGAAATAGGTTCCGTCACCATAAAACACCGTGTACATAAGCGGATTGTCGTAGGCAGTGGCGCTGTTGCAGTCGCGGTAGATTTCAAAAGTTACTTTGTAAAAACCGTTCCCAAGGGAATCGTAATACACCTCACCCCCAAGAATGTGGGTGGCTTTTGCGTCGAGGGACCAACAGGCCAAAAAAACAAGGAAAAATACTTTGAGTAAAGACTTTCGAAGCATTAACGTAACAGGTTATTCTTGGATGAATACACGTTTTGTTGTGCCATCTTCATAATAAAGGATCAGCACTTGACCTTTGATTCGATCGATTTCTCTTCCGGTCAGGTCCGTAATTTTTACCAATTTACCGTTCGATGTTTCGGATAACTCCAAAAGCCCTCCCGTGTTAATCGTTAAGTGCAAGGTCATTACGCTATCGCAGGCATTCGCATTAGGCATGGTGTCCGTATAGGTCCCTGAAGTATTGTATACCATTCCATTAAAAGGCCAAGTATAAGGACCTTGGCTTGTAACAGTAACTTGACCCGTCAGCAAGGGCTGAACATTGACCAACACCGTAGCGGTATCGCATTGGTTTCCACTGCAGGCAATGAGTTGTACCGTATAAGCTCCAAGAGAGTTGTAGCACTTTGAACCAGGGTTCTGGTTTAAGGAGGTTTGTCCATTTCCAAAATTCCAAGCATAGGTGGAAGCACCCGTACTGGTGTTGGTGAAGGTTATGCAATCACCCAAACATGGTCCGTCGGTGGAAACGGTGAAGGCCGCCGTTACGCTCGGAGGTGCAGGAGAAGTGATTTTTACATTATTAATCGCCAAGGACGGGTCTGTTCCCGCGCCGTCGTTGTCGTTCTCCCATTGAAAACCTATGCGCAATGTACTAATATTGGCACATGAAGCTGGAAGCGGTAAGGAAAGATGGGTCCATTGGCCTTGCCCATTTCCGCAGGTTGGTGCAGAAGCTATCGTTTGAAGTACATTCCACGTGTTGCCACCGTTCAAGCTGTAGAGGATGGTACCAAAGTCAAACCCTGGTTGTCCTACTCCGATGTAATCGAATTGTAGGGAAAGATTTTGGGAATTTTGGGTGTTGATGTTGGATGCAAATAAGGCACGTTTGTTCGTCTCAGCATCAATAAACCCTAAGCCTCCGTCGCCGGCATTATAGGTAGCACCGGATCCTTGACACCACATGCCTTGGCA
>Ga0214921_10004562_pt1 | contig 20286 bp, 16 predicted proteins | sample LL1505_MetaG_FD_177992 | JGI IMG/M metagenome (GOLD analysis project Ga0214921, IMG submission 177992) | Freshwater microbial communities from Lake Lanier, Atlanta, Georgia, United States - LL-1505 | ecosystem: Environmental > Aquatic > Freshwater > Lake | place: USA: Georgia | collected...
AAAAAAATAAAACCTGACCTAAAATATTAATTCATCATACAAAATTTTTATTATTGGTTGAGAATGATGTTAAAAATCCTAATTAGGGGGTGTAAATTTTGTGATTTTCGGGTGTATATCTATAATAATAAATATATTATTGGAATGGGTGAGAATATTATCCATTTTTCCTAAGTAAATTACTACAAATAATGATTTAATTCAAATAACAGATAATACTATTATACCCAAATATACCTCCACCAATACTTGATGCATTTAATAAATCATTATAATTAGCTCCTAATTATAAAATTGTTTATTTTTGTAATAATGATATTAGTGAATTCATAAAAGGAATATTTTCCTGAATATTTCGAGGCATATAATAATGTAGTACCTGGTGCATATTCAGCTGATATTTTTAGATTACTGGACTAGTAGAAGAATCACGAGAAGCAGTAAAAAGAAAGTCTAGAATAAACTAGCATTAAACAATACAAAAAATCTAGGCTTTCTTTGAATATCTATGTATACTATTTTTCCTATCTAATTTAAAATTTAACAAATTTTTAAGATTAAATCAAATCTTGATATTAAAATTTGATATTCTAATTTAATTTTCTCTATTTCTAAACTTAGATCTAAGCTTCTATAATAATTAAAATATTTAGTTTGATGATATTCTATTTTTGATTTAATATTTGTTATTATCATATGGAGAGTTTGCAAATTTTTATCAAGATATTTTAATCCTAAAGTTAAACTGTTTGATATTGAATTCAAATTAGATTTAATTGGAGATTTTTTATCAGATTCTAATAAAATAATATCAGTACATTTATTTTCACATCTTTCATCTATTGGCTTTTCAACAACAGATTCTGATGTAAAATCATTAATAAATTTAACGCGATTTTTTATATCAGATAAAAATCCACCAATTAAATCTAATTTGAATTCAATATCAAGTTCTGTCATTAAATTATTAAATATAATATGATCTAAATTTTTTGTATGAATTAAAAGAGAACATAAATTATTTAATGTTAAACTAATTGAATTATGAATTGTTATATCAATAACCATCCTGTTAATCTTATCATATAAATAATTAAATCCACTAGAAGCAATATATGTACTAGCAATACTCATAACAATACTCATTATAATATTATTATATCAAAATTATTTTTTGAACTGACAAAAAGAATTTTATTATGATTATAAATAAAATTAAATTTTAAAATTATGATTAATTTATTATATTATTAAAATTTAATCTGAGACTTAAATATATACATATAAATTATACAAAAAGATAATGTCAGAAAATAAATTTGATAATATAAATAATCTTGATATTATGACGGATACATTTGATGAAAAAAAACTATTAGAAGATATTAAATTACAAATAGATCAATATTTAAAAGAATCATATCAAAGTGTATTGGAAGATTTAAATAATGGTAATCTTAAAATGATTAATTATTCATTACCTAATAAAGATATTAATTCACAACAATTAGGAAGAGTATCAAAATCAAGATCCAAAACAAGATCCAAAACAAGATCCAAAACAAGATCCAAAACAAGATCCAAATCAAAAAATATCCTACCACCTATTTCAAAGTCCAAAGAAGATTCATTATCAAAATATGGCTATAGATTATCGAAATCACCTTTGGCAAGAAAACGTGCATTAAAAAAAGCAGCCCGATCTAGAGGAACATTAACAGTATTAAAGAGAGTAAATTTAATTGGAAATTATTCAAAATCCATACCCATTAATTATGATAAATTAAGAGCAGATGTAGAATACTTAAAAGATGAATATGCCAAAGAAAAATTAGAAAAAATTAGAGCAATATATGCGCCAAAATCATCTAAAACATCCAAAACATCAAAATCATCCAAATCTAAACGACTACCAAAGATAAAGGCTAATTTTGTATTTTAAGTATAAAAATATATATAAAAATGATTGAAATTTTAAATGGTTCTAATAAATTAACGTAAAATTAATTAGTAATAAAGAATAAACAAATATTTAAAATTAAATGCAAAACTTAGATAATACAAATACGGTTGAACCGTCAAATAATACAAAAATTATCAACTATTCTGATTTAATATCGAAAATAAAAGATAATGATGCAAATATTATGTCTGATGTTATATCCGAGGTTATATCGGAGGTTAATTCGGAAAAACAATTAATTCCAGATAAAATCAGTGATATTTGTCATCTTGTAATTGATTCAAATAAAGTATCAGTTGATGATAAAGTATCAGTAAATGAGAAAGTATCAGTTGATGAGAAAGTATCAGTTGATGAGAAAGTATCAGTTGATGAGAAAGTATCAGAAGATGAAAAATTATCATCTTCTGACAATGAAACAGAATTCGTTGCAAAGAAAAAGAATTTTACGTATAATCCGGATATAATTGAATATAAATATTCATCATCAATTAATGACGATGGTGAACCATCGCCTTATAAAGAAATTATAAGATATCATAATATAAATGGTTTGAATGAATTTTTCCAAATAAAGTTAAAGGAGCTTAATTCAGAAATATATGATACAAATGAATTATTTAAAAACAATTCATGTAAATTAATAGAATTGATTAATCGTTGGTGTTGGCATCAATATAATAATCCTAAATCCAAAGATTATGTGATTCCATACGTTGAAGATAACAATTATGATTATGAACGTTTTGTGGATGATTTAAATTATATTTTAAATATTCATGGTAAAGAATCGGCGATTAAAATGGATGATAAGATAATTTTAGAATTAAAAAAATGGATTAGTGATTATTTGGACATAGAATATTATAATTATTCAACTCGTAACAATATTGAATTAAAAGTAATAAAGGATCATATTGATAAAAAGGTTAGATTAACTTGTTCATATAAAAAAAACACATATCAAGTAATTATTCATTCCAAAGTTTATTCTAGATTGAAGATTAAGTTAATCATGTTTGGTAAAAAATATAATATTATGTCTAATAATAATAATGATATAGATAATTATTTAGATCAATTTATTTTCTGTTTAGTTTTTAGATATTCATACATGGATTCTGGTAACCAACAATTAGCAATTAATCAATCAATCAAAGATATTTATAAAAAATGTGGCATAAATTTTGAATTATTTGGTTCGGCGATTAACACAGTTAGTACAAACTACTGCTCTCTATTTTATGATATTGAAAAATATTTTGGATCAAATGGAAACTTTTTTGATATACAATTAGAATCTGGAGTATACTGGTGTAATCCACCATATGATGATACTATTATGAAAAATACTGTAAATCGTTTAGTAGAATTTTTAGAATCAGATAAAGAGATTGCTTTTTTAGTAACTATTCCAATTTGGGATATTTATACTCAAAATAAGATGAAAGATAATAATATTGATGGTATTGTTAGAAATTATAATTCAGAAACAAAATCAGAAATGCATACTGATTTTATAATTTATTCAAAATTGAAACCATTTATTAAAGATGAATTAATTATTCCGAAGCACAGAATTCCATATTTTAATTATAGAAAATATTCAAATATTAATGCAGTGAATACATATATGTTAATTGTATATAATAAGATAAATAAAAAAGTCGCAGAAAATTTACATTATAATTTTGACAAAATTATAGAACTTGATAAAGATAATTATTTTTGTAAATAAATTTTAATTTAGTTTATATTTTTTATACACATTAAGTATAAACATAATGTCAGATAGTAATTTATGGAATGTTTTAAATAGAGATATATGTGTAATTGTATTTACATTAAATGAATATAAACAACTTATTGAATCAATTATGGTTGATAGACTTAGTCATGAATTAAAAATTAATAACGTAGATAGTAGATTAAGCGTGATTGTTCAAACAAGTCCTAGTGGAATTTATATTAATGTAACTCATGTTTATAATATTCCAACCGTAACGCCATATGCTCAAAAACAAATTAATGATGCTTCTCTAGTAGCGGCTTCCTCTGCCGCAGCTACATCGGAAGCCGCACCCGCTAAATCATCTGCTGGTACTACCAAAACTTCTAAATCAGGAGGTAAATCTGCTGCTGGACCTTCTATACCGGCAGTTCCAGAGAATCCACCAATAGTTGTCCCGACTGTTAAACATTATACACTTTCGTTGCATTGGGGCGGAACATATAATCTTGATTTTATTTATAGACGGCTTCATTCATTAGAAAAAAATCATGTACAATTTCAAATGCCATATGTATTGCATGATTTTTTAAACTTACCTAAACCTATAAAATACACAGGATCTGCACATGTACATAGATCGGGATCGGTCTCTGGTGCAGCTGCGGCTGTAGCCACACCATCTACTACTTTAAGCGCAAAATCAATTAATACTTTTAACTCATCATCATCTGGCAAACAATCTATGTCAGTATTAAGTCCATCATCTAGTTCGGCTGGATCTGGATATGCTTCAGGATCGGAATCGGGTTCTGGATCGGGTTTGAAATCGGGTTCTGGTTCTGGTGACACATGGGTAACTAAATCAGGAGTAGCAGTTGTTTCGGGATCATCTCAAGGACTAAAAACACAATCATCCGCTGTATCGGCATCGGGAGAACCTAAATCAGGAGTAGCAGTTGTTTCGGGATCATCTCAAGGACTAAAATCACAATCATCAGCTGTATCAGTATCGGATGCACCTAAATCAGCTGTAGCAGTTGTTTCGGGATCATCCCAAGGACTAAAATCACAATCATCAGCTGTATCGGCATCGGGAGAACCTAAATCAGGAGTAGCAGTTGTTTCGGGATCATCTCAAGGACTAAAATCACAATCACAACCAGTATCAATTGGATCAGTTGTACCAGCAGTATCAGCGGATTCTGTAGTATCAGCAGATTCTGCAGTATCTGGATCTTCAACCAAATCATCAGTATGGGGAGGACCTAAAACAGCAGCAAAAGTTCTTTTTGGCCAGGCTATGATTCAAGCTCAAGGATTAAAATCAGGTTCAAGTTCAGGTTCAGGTTCAGGTTCAGGTTCAGCTATTGGGGTAGCGGCTCCGGTTCCAGTTCCGGCGTCGGCGTCGGCTTCGGTTTCAGCTGAAATACCAACTCAAACCGTTGCAGAAGCTGCAGCTAAATTATCTAGAAAAAAATTTAAAGAATTAGAAGAAGAATCTAATAGAGATTTTCACATTCATGATAATACACCACTACGAAGAACTTTAGACTTAATAGATTCATACAGTGATGTAAATGAATTATTAGCTCAAGGTCTTCCTTATAGAAAATTTGAAAATAATATACAAATTGATTTAAAAATATCAAATACAAGAGGAAGTATATCAATATCTTATATTACTAGTGGTGAAAAAGATAAGATTTTAAAGTTAATTGTTCAAGCATTTGCAATGGTATTAAATGAACCCGATTTATCACAAATTAAGAAGATTGAATCATATGATATGGAAGGTGGTGCAGTTATTATAATTATTAAAATTGATAATATACCATTTAATTTAGAAAAAATAATAAGTACTTATATGTACGCATATGTTAAATATATTATTCCATTATATATTACTAATTTATCTAATAATATTAATTTTAATACAACACCAACACAAACAGATACTGTATTAAATCAATTAAATTATAATGATTTAATTTTAAATTCACAATCTAAGATCCAATTAGATAAAATTACAAATATTATTAAAAAATATATACCATCAAGCTATGAAATTGAATTACCACAAGACGGTGAAGAAATAATTATTCATAATATTATTTGTCTAGATAGTATTTTAGAAAATCCAGTTGAAAAAACATCTTCTCAAGAATCCGTTTCATTATCAGAACCAACTATAAATAAATCAGAACCAGTAAATACATCAACACAACCAACAACACAACCAACAACACAACCAACAACACAACCAACTACACAACCAACAACACAAGCATCAACGATAATACAACCATCAACAATTAATCCAGTTATAACTTCTGTAGTACCAGATACAGTTGCTATTTCATTATTAAATCCTTCATTATTAAATCCAACATCAACTAATAAAAAAAATAAATATGATAAAAAAGATAAAAAAGAATCATCAAGTCCATTATCAATAATAGAACATCCAACATTAAATGAAAAACAAAAACAAAAATAAAAATAAAAATAAAAATAAAAATAAAAATAAAAATAATAATTTTTAAAGAAGCTTTAACATATTTAAAATATCAGGTTTGATATCATTAGTAATTGGCGTTGTAGCCAAAACTGTTAAACTACCTGCTTCAACTTCTGTTCTCCCTGCATCATAAACAGGAAATACATTTAATCTAGAATTAGGAATAGGTTCACCGTATTCTTCTAAAAGTTGACGTATAACTACACCAGATGCTTTTAAAGCTACAATTTTCTCACCATTAAATTCCCATGATTCATTTCTAGTTTTAGTAGATAACATGAACCTATGCACATTCAAAATCGCATGTGCACATTGTGATGCAATCTTACCTTTTGACATTTTTAAATCATCATTAATGATAAGATATGCTGAATATTCTTTATGAGATATTTTAGAAGATGATTTAAAAGAGCATTTAGGAGATGTTTTAGAACATTCATCATCTGTAGTAGTTATAGCAGTAGATTTTGATTTTTTAGATTTAGAAACTTTCGTAGACATATTGGTTAATTATTAATTAATAATTAACTAATAATTACAAATATTGAATAAATTTTTATCAAATTTTTATCAGATTTTTATCAGATTTTTATCAGATTTTTATCAATACAATCGACTTTAAGGAATTAGATAAGTTAAATAATATAATTATTTTATCCATATAATACATTGGTAATTTCTAAGAAATTAGCTAATTTCTTAAAAATTTCTCTAAAGCTTAACATATATATAAATGTTTGGTTTATTCAAAATATTATTTTTATTAGCTAGTTTTTTACCATTTATTTTCGCTAATTGTACGTCTGGTGAAATTACAGATAATTGTTGTAGTCCCACGTATATTAAAAATGGTTATATAGATCTTTCTAATGTTACAAAGATTGGTACTGAAGCATTTAAATCATGTAAATCTTTAACAAGTGTAAGCTTCGGCCAAAATCTTACATCTATTGATAGTTTTGCATTTCATTCTACAGGAATAACACAACTAGAACTTCCTGATAGTCTGAAAGAGATTAGTTATAGTGCATTTGAATTATGTAAATCTTTAACAAGTGTAAGATTCGGCAAAAATCTTACATCTATTGGTAGAGGAGCATTCGAACAGACAGGAATAACACAACTAGAACTTCCTGATAGTCTTCAAAAGATTGATGCTTATGCATTTTGGTTATGTACAAATTTAACAAGCGTAAGCTTCGGTCAAAATCTTACATCTATTGGTAATTCAGCATTCGAATTAACAGGAATAACAAACATCTCTATGCCGAGGTCTTTATATGAGAAATTTAATACCAGCTCCTACGGTTTATCATTTATTGTTGATAAAACATATTCTGAATTAGGAGATAAATCAATAAGACTAGAAAGTTATAATGAGAAAATAACAGACATATATAATTGTACAGATCCATCTAATAAGGTTCAGATAACATCAAACTGTAAATATTCAAACACAATAAACAATAATCCAACTAATCCGCCGAATCGACCTAATCCACCCATACCAAATTTAAGTACTTTAGAAATAGTATTAATTGTAATTTTATCTGTAATTTTAGTAGGTGGTATAATTGGTATTGCATTTCTTATTAAAAATAAATGTCTTAATTGTAATAAAAATATGGAATTCACTAAACAAGTTGATAGGATATAACAAGATATTTTAATACAATTGACTTTAGGAATTAGATAAGTTAAATGACAGTTCAAAAAATTCAAGACATTTTCTCTAAAAGTATTATAATAAAAAATATTTTTCTATGATAGTTGGCTTTTATAATTCCTTAAGTCAATTGTATCAAATTTTTATCAGATTTAATAAAAATAAAATATAAGTTATAAAACATTTTAATAATCATTTTAATAATCATTTTAATAATCATTTTAATAATCATTTTAATAATCATTTTAATAATCATTTTAATAATCATTTTAATAATCATTTTAATAATCATTTTAATAATCATTTTAATAATCATATTAAAAATCATATTAAAAAACATACTTTTTCTTTGAAAAAAGTATAATTTAAGCTATAAATAAAGCATAAAGAAAAAATATGTATGTATTCAATAATAGGTATTTCTTATGGAAATTATAAATTACGGTAAATATCTTTTGGATATGGTAAAATATACGTATAGTGTAAATAGAAATGATTTAATTGACCCACTTACCGCAATCATTAGAATTGGAATGTTATCTTACAAACCATCTGGAACAAAAATATCAATTCAAAACAATAAAATATGTTTACAAAATGGTAATTTTTTACAAGGTACTTTTCGATCATTTTATGGTGATAAAAAAACAGATATAAATATTTTATATGGTCCTATTATCTCAGCATGTATTAGTTATTTGAATAATACAGATAAAAGAAATGATTATTTGCATATATTTAAATTAGCATCTACTGGATTAACAAAACTCAAAGATACATATTTAGGAACAGATATAGTTTATAATATTGATCAAATAAAAAATATAGTTGAATTATTTATTAATAATGAAAATGTTAATTTATCAAATATTATTGGTAATTATCAATCACAATCATATAAATTAAAAACAGATATTTATAAACATATAAGTTCAATATGGGATGAAAAACGTTTTAATACAATTAATATTTTAATAAATGAACTTGCCGAATCAAATGAAAATACAAAGAATGAATTATTAGAATCGCTAAACTCATTCTTGGATTATATTGATATTAAAGTTAATGAAATAATTAAAGATCTATAAATCTATAAATCTATCTCAATTATACATTTTTTATCAAATTTTGATAATTCAGATGGATATCCTTTTGGATTGCATATTAAATTTACACCATTTATTACATCTTTTGATGCAGTATGTGTATGTCCATAAATCCAATAATCTATTGGTTCCGATATTAGATCATCCATATCTGATGCAAAGAAATGATTTATATCAGAATAAGATTTATATTTAGGATGAATCAATTCATAAGAGGGTAAATGATGTGTAATAACCAAACATTTAATATCTGGATTGGTTTCTTTGGCGGATCTAACCAACTCAACAGAATCTGAAATAAATTGCCTGTTTAAGTGATATAATTTATTGGATTCAATTAGTGTAAAATCTTTAATATAATTATAATCATTAATAAATTTTTCAGTATGTGTCATTTCTGGTTTAACATATGACCACAAAGTTGAACCAATAATATAGATATTATTATGTAGGATCATTTTATTATTTAAAAAATATATTTTGCCAAATTTGTTGTCGGTTAAATTATTATCATCGGTTAAATTATTATCATCAGTTAGTTTATTTTGTAATTTTTGGGTGTATTTTAAATTAAGATTTTGACAAATATCTTCAATTGTTTGATTAATCTCTTCTATTGATTTTGAATTTTTCCTAGATTCATAATATTCATGATTTCCTGTTATTAAAAATATGTTATCATATAATTTTATGCATTTTTCCAAAAAATCAACATATTTTGAATCAGATGGATATCCTATATCACCGGCTAATATTAGATTAATTTCTGTTGAATCAGTTTTATTAAAAAATTGTTTTGGATCATAATGTGGTAAAAATTCTAAATGTATATCAGAAATTATCTGAAAAATGATTTTAGTCATTTTATTGATATAATTTAGGATTTTTTGGTGTATAATTAAAAAAAATATCAATTTTTATAAAACTAATCCTAAAGATGTATTAAACATATTATTATTTTGATTAGTTTTAGAATATTGACAAATTCTAATTGTATTATTAGAATTTAGTATCTGATGATATATATTAAATTTATTATCAATTATAATAGATGATTTAATAAATTGTGAATCTAATATATAACATTTAATATTAGATTTTGAATAGATACTAGATTTTGAATGAATATCAATATGTTCGATTTGATTTGATTCAAAAAATTGAATAGGTTGGTTAAAATCAAATTGATTATTTTTCAGAAATTTTGTTTGAATGTTTGATTTATATATATCATTAAAAATTGTGTCAAATGATTTAATACAATCATTTGATATATTATCATAACCAATAACTTTATTTAAGCCATGATCAAAAACAATAATTGGTTGATTTACTAATAATCTTTCAGATAGTATTGTTTTTGATAGTGTTGTTTTTGATAGTGTTGTTTTATTATATTGTGAAAATGCAGGTATTAGTCTAAATATTACTTTTTTGAATTCCATTTGTTATAAACTATTTTTATGATTGAGTCTAATATATTTATAATTGATTTAATTAAGAAAATAGTTTATTCAATTTTTATGATTAGATTAAAAATATAATATAAATATAATAGAATTTTAATAAATTATATTTTCTAATGATCTAATATAGATATATTTTAATGAATTCAAAAACAAATAATAAATATGAACATTTATTAAATAATCAATTTGGTTCAACAGTAATGTATTATTACACATTTGATACAAGAATGAAAAATATGGAAACAATAAATGATTTTATTACAAAATTTGATGGTGTATATAAGTTGATATTTGAAGTTATTATTTCTAACAAAAAAGTTAAATTAGATTATGATATAGAATCAAATAAAGAGTTATTAAAAAAACCAGAATACATTATTTCAAAATTATTCGTTATTAAGAGATCAGAAACAAAATCAAATATGGTATATTTTGATATAAATAAATTTATGATTCAACATCTTAAATTCAATCCAAATCTCACAAAAATTAATGTTGATATAATGGCAAGTGTTAAACAATATGATGAATATGATTCAAATGTGAATATGTTATTAATATCAAATATTGCGCCAAGAATTATTAGGCTAAATAGTGTTGTATTAAGTATAGATAAAACTAATAGTTCTGACACATTATTTGTTACATTAGAAACAGATGAATCAAAAAGTGTTTCTCCATTATTTAAAAAAATAAAAATAGTTGGTAATTCATTATTTGTAGTTCCAACTATTGAATTAATTAAAAATAAAATATCAGAATTATCTGATAGTTTATATGGCGATTTAAATGATTCAAAATCTTTATACGTAACTAGAGCAATTCAAGTTTTAACAGATATAATTTCTACACCTGATGAATTAGATAAAATATCTTTGGAATATAAATTACAATCTTTCTTTTTTAGCTAAATTTTGATTTTGACTTAACTAAATTAAAACTTAACTAAAGCAAAACTTAACTAAAGCAAAACTTAAACTTACGCATAATGAATTTTCATTGCCTTCACATATTGTTCTGAACCATCTGATTCAGAACAATGATGACATTTGTAAGTTTCATCAGCATCGTCATCATCCATGCATTTGATCGACTTCATGCATCCACGGCATCCAAGGGGGTGACGACAGCTACCATAATATGATACTAACTTCCCACAAATACAAGCAGGTCGTGATTCATCTAATTGGATATAAGAGGTTACCTTTTTCTTGCAGAATGGGCAATCATAACAATTAACCGTATGATTATTCACATCAATATATGTTGCTACGCAAATCGTACATGTACCTGCGTGTTTGCAATCAGTAAATACCATGTTAACTGGATTGGTGTAACAAATCTTACAAAGACCAGTTGAATCTGAAACTTGTCTCGCAGATGTAGATGATGTATATCCATTAGATGAACAAGAGATTGTAGCAGATACGGCTCTACACAAAGCACTAGGAGTGACTTCGGCGAATTCGACAAATTGTTCTCCCCTAGAAAGCGTTGCACGATATCTTGATTCGATTTGTTCCCATAGGGACTTGCACTGTTGAGTTAGCCACGAATCGACAATCTTGTCATCAATATCTGTTAAGAATCCAACGTTATCATTATGGAGCGTTTGAATATGTGTCTTAATATCCTTGAAATTACGACGAATCTTTGGAATCTTGCTAATTTCATCCAAACCTTTCATCAACTCTGCATACTTTCTGATTAGCTTAACCTGATCAGACTCATTATGATTTGTTTCATCAACTGATGCATTGATTGCTGACTTAAATACTGAGATAGGTTTTGGCTTGACACTAGAATCAGTATCCATAATAGACGGAGCAAGGACAGATGATAGCTTACAAATGTCTTGCTTTGATTCAGAACCAGATTTTGTCTGAATACGACTAATGTTAACTAATTCGCTCTTGTATTCTTTAGATGATCCCTGATAGTTTACCGTAAGATATGCCAGCTTTCCACGCATAATAATTGCAGATGCCTGAGTAAAAGTTGTCATCTTCGTAAAAGATACTTTAAGATACTTCGGCATATTATCTATCTCTGCTGAATCTGAATCAACATCTTCATCTAGATTATCTGCATTTTCAGTTTCAACTTCAAATTCCTCAATCGTACCCAATTTTCTGGAAATCTTACGACGTTTGAAATTATTTAATTCATTGTTAGAAGTTGTTACCGTTGGCGTTGCAGTTGTCATTGGGGGTGCAGTTACTATTGGTGATGATACAGATGATGAAGTATCATCATTGACAATATCAGAATTTCCAGATCCATATAATGCATTTTGTGCATTATGTGCATTTTGTGCATTATGTGCATTTTGTGCATTATGTGCATTTTGTGCATTATGTGCATTTTGGCGGAAGAGAGTATTATTAACGGGAGCTTGATTTAATCGATTAAGGGGCACAACATCACCCATTGATCCACTAATATCAGCAGCGACAATAAAATAGATTCGCTTTTTATTGAACTTATCTACAGAATCAGTATAAGAATATGCTTTAGTATCATAACTATCATCTGGAATAACAACATAATGAGAATCACATATTTCCTTACAGATAGTGATCTTATTCATTACATTATTATCGGATATATCGGTATCAAATTTTGAGAGATATGATGATAATTCGGAAGATGTCATTTCTTGTCGTGACTCCTCACCCAAGACAGAAATGTTAGCTCCAGTTGTTGAATCAAGTTCGAAGATTGCATCAAAGACAACATTGCGCATTCCCAAACTAATTACTCCTTCAAAACAACCTCCATTAATGATATCCTCGATTTCAATTGCATCTGAAGTTGTATGATTTCCATCGTCGTTATCACCAGATAGATGTTTAAGAAGATCATTTTGGACATCAAAAGTAGATCCAATTCCGAGAGTAAGATTAAACAGACCCTTGATTGAATCATCACTGAGTAGTTGTTCAATGGGTCCACCATTATTGTGTTGTCCGTCGGTTAGAACAAATAAATATGGCGTATACTGATCCTCTTTGGGAAGATTGGCATTAGAAGATTCGATTTCTGCCATAATCTCTTTGACTGTCTTGACCATAGCAATGAAATTAGTAGAGCCACCAAGACGCATATTACCAACGGCTGTAATAATTTCATCAATCGAACCATTAGTTACATTTGCATTATCATCGTATTCAATCAATGATACTTTACTCAAGGGGGCAACATTTTTAGTAGCCGATAAGAATGTTTTCAGAGGTCCCTTGATTAACTCAATTTTAGACATCATTGCAGATTGTCTAAAATTTTGTTCCGCAAATATATAATTATCAAAAGCTGCAATATCAGCAGGATCATATGCAGATGTTTGACGAGATAGAACAGGTCTACCAAATGGTGGAGGATTTAATGGAGGAGGCGGTGGATATGCATTTGATCCACTATTAAATCTACCCAACCCACTAGGTGGTGTTGAAGGAGGCGATAAATTTCGAGGTGAATTAAATGGGGGCGTTTGAGGCATACCACTTGAAGATCGACGCAAACCATACCAAGCAGTTTCAGCTGGCAAACTATTTTGTAGCATATCAATTTGTAGCATATCAATTTGTGATGATTCTATGTTAGTAGATGCATTGAAATCTGCGTCTTGATTTAGGTCTTGTTGGATATCAATTTGTAAAGTAGATGATGAAGTAGATGATGAAGTAGGTTGTACGACACTGATATCATTATGACTATCAGTGTCGGAAGAACCATTTGAATTATTAATATTTGAATTATTCATTATCAAAAATTATTTAAAATACAGAAATTATTTATGTTATAAATGATATTATAATTTCAACTTTTTTCTAATATAATTTACTTAAACTTACTTATCATCTAAAAGTCGTCTAGCTTCGCCTAATAAACTTTCTAATTCAGATGATAAATTAATAACTTGACCAGAATTTACCTGACTAACATTCTGGCATTTTGCAAATTTTGCATTTGTTGGATCAGCTCTGAATTCAGTTAAAAATTCATTAGGTTCAGTCATTTCCTGCATATATTTGTAAGAACATTTATTAATATAGCCTGCATTTAAACATTCATATATATTTAATGCATTTCTATATTTAATTTCAGTAGTTGGTGTACTATGAGCAATTCTAAATTGATCAACATGATATCTAATAAAGCAATCGTGTTCATTTATTGTGAAAAATTTAAATGAAGAATCAACTGGTTTAGTTTCATAAGATCTAAATATATCATCTAAATAACTTTGAATAGAAGTTCCGGATATAGTAATTGGTCCAAGACCGGTCTCAGATTCAGATCCAGATTCAGATTCAGTACTAGGGCCAGATGTAGATACAGTACTTGTAACAACTGATGAAACTGATGGATCTGATGAAAGTGATGGAATTGTTTTTGTGATTAGTCGAACAACATCAAACAATGTAGGGGCATTATTATATTTAAAATACCAGTATTGGTTTTTGACTTCACCATTAAAATATAGATCTAAAATGTATTGAAATCCTTGTAAATAATTTCTAACTATTTTTATATTTTTGGTTTTGATAATAGTAGATTTAATTAAATTTCTAGTATTAAAGAATGATTTATTAACAACAAGATTACTTTTGTCATCAACAGTATATATATTACCTATTTCTGGAGATTCATTTTTAATAATAACAAAGCCTTTTTTGAACATTTCAGAAATAAAAACATAATTCATTTTGTATGGGAATTTTTCAGATGGATCCATATTTGATAAAATGGATGTTTCATGAATAATTGGAAATTGCTTAAATTTATTTACTTCAAATCTATCTAATTCACCAATTGATAATAATCTTAAATATTCAAATAAATTTTCTGAATTAATTTTCCAAACAATCTTTGCGGAACCATCAACTGGTTCAAATCTAAGTAATTTTTTATTGAGTGCAATATATGATATAAATAATAGATTATAATCATTCATAATATTAATTGAATTAATTTTTGGAATAAAATCATCTCCCAATAAATTAAATATAAATAATACATCAACAATTCTATTTAATTTCTCTGCAGGTGTTAATTCTCTAATAACATCATCTATACTCTTTGTTGGATTAGGTTCGGTTTTGGGATTAGGTTCGGTATTCGAACCAGATACGGTTTCGGGTAATATAACTTCTAATGCGGATTTTGGAATAGTTTTACTTAATAAATGACGGTTAAATTTTTCAATGTCTATCATAAAATATTGATAAATCCATTTATGAGTTTCTCTACTAAGAGGGACATCGAATCTAATAATATTAGTTGGTTTTCCTAAAGCAGTTAAATAAGAAGCCAAAAGAATAGTATCAGCATCTGGTGAATAAAACATACAATTTTCACTTGGCAAACTTTTAATTTGTGCTAGTATTTTGTGTTCGGCTTCGCCAGGAATATTTATTTCCTCTATTGTTAAAAGAGGGTTATAAGATGATAAAGTGTTTAATACTTTTAAAGCAGGTATTAAATCTTTTAATAATCTAGTTCTAATATTTGTCAAAAGAATATTTTTAGGTGAAATTTTTGATTCATCAAATGAATATTTATATTGTGCAAACTTTTTATCAAGTTCTAAATTTGCAATATCTACAGGATTTGATGACACTTTAGGCAAGTAAATATCTGCGATATTTGAATAAATCAAGTTTTCAGCAACACGATTTACTCTACGATGAAGTTGTTCTTTCATTTTAGCAACATTTGGTACTCCATCAAAATAAATATAAATATTTCTTAAATTTTTCATTAAAATAACCATTCGAATTGTCTCAGCTAATACCTTATCAATAATAAAACCATCGTTTTCTACTTGAGTTATTCTATTAATATTCTCTAATGTGAGATTAATATCAATGGATGAATCTGATTTATTTCTTATAATAAATTCTCTAATTTCTGATAATACATCCGGATCAGAAATATATGTTTCAATAGTATGTGGTCTATAGATTAAAACTCTAACTAAATCATTAATAATGCCGCGATATTTAGCAGATACATTATATATTATAGAAGGATAATCCATATAAAAAGCAGTAGTTTGATTTAATATATCAGAGGTTGTTGCCGATAAGGTGTTTTTTTTACTTTGAAAATAAATTTCAGCATTAGAAGCATTATTTTTTACGAGATAAATATGTTTATTTAAATCAGTAAGAGAATATGTATCATTTTTTAATTGTTTAAAAAATCTTTCAATACCCATTTATGTTAAATATATTTAATAATTAGATAATAAATGATGTCTATCAAATTATTTTATTAATTTAAATTGTAAACGGTATACATTTTATTTAGTATCTGCAAAAAAATCCTAACATTAATATATAAATCAAAATAATGACTCTAACAAAACGCTCACCTAGTCATAAAATATATCATATTATTCCAAAATTTGTGTTACCCTCTGCTTATAATATTAAAGACTTAAATTCCTTTGAGATTTATGATCAGGAACAAAAATCTGATTGCGTTGCTTTTGCAACAAAATTTTTAACAGAATATTCTGCTTATAATAAAACAGGACGTAAATTTGATATCTCTGTTTGTAGTTTATATTATGAAGCTAGACATAATGATGAAATTACTTATAATGATGATGATTATGATCCTAATACTGCTAAAATTGGAACTTCTGTATACGCCGGTATTTATGTTTTAAACAAGGGATTTAGTTTAAATATGCCAAAAGAGCCCAAAATATGGCCAAATGTTTTGATACCTCCTTCAGACTATGCATTTACTCAAAAATATAATTTAGATTTAACTTATGGATTAAATTTATTTAGTGTAAAAAGAGATGTTAATGATATTAAGTATTATTTAATTTTTAATTTACCTATTATTTTTTCGCTTTGTCTTGATAATATTAATGATCACTTCTCTAAAATTAAATCAGATATTTTAAAACCTACAAATTCATCATCATATAGGGGACACTGTTTAGTAATCGTTGGTTATAATGATAATTATAACGGTAATAAGGTATTCTTATGCAGAAATTCTTATGGACAAAATTTTGGTGTGGATGGTTATTTTTATTTAGACCAATCATTCCTAACATATTATAATTCTATTATAGATGATTATTTAATGAATGATATGTATGTGATTATCTAATTTATAGACAAGACAGCTCAAATAAAATGTCCGGATTTTACCGGACTTTTCTTAACAATCCTATCTTTAGAAAAGTTTTTGTACTACCTAAACTAAACAAATTATGGGATTTTTGATTGTATTAATAGAACTAGACCTAAATTGTTTTTTTGGAAACTATTGCCAGATTACTAAAAAATGTCACCAGTTTCAAAAAAATATTATAAATATATTATATATTAAAAAATGCCACCAAAAAAAGGAAAATCTCTCTCTAGAAAAGATAATGTTGTGGAAGCACCTAATGTTGATCATTCTGCTGAATCAGATTCATCTCATAACTTTGTCGATAAATTAATTGAATCCACTGCTGAAAAGTTAGCAGATTTAGTTTATGAACATATGTGTAAAACCAGGGTAAATCATTCTAGCGCAGCACGACGAAAATCATCTATTAGTGCTCACATCTCTGGCAAGCAAGTCAATATGGTTGTAGCTCCTAATCAAACTGTTGCCGATCTTTTATCTTCTTTACCAGCTCCCTCTACTCTTGCTACTACTCATGCTACTACTCATGATAAATCTGAATCAGTCAAAACAGATAACTTTGCTAATGAATTAATTGATTCCACTGCTGTAGAATTAGCAGGTTTAGTTTTAGAACAAATGTTAGGAACCAAGGCAAATCATTCTGGTGTTAGTGGAGCTTTCAATAATATTAATCCTCTTATGCAAAAAATCACAAACGGTACCCTACAAAAGAATATAGTAGGTGCCGGTATCGCTAACCCCGATTACTCTAGGTTAACAGCTGGAGGTGTTGTCTTTACTGATTAATAGATAGATTATACTACAATAATTTCATATTTTAAATGTGGATATTTTAATCTTAAGGCATCTCTTAAATCTTGAAAATTATTTATCAGATATTGATCATTAACAAATTGAAAAATAAAACAAATGTAATTATTAGGATCAGATAAATAATTTTTAAAGTTATAAATTCTAGTATTATATCTCTCAATAAAATTTGCATAATTATTATTTACGAAATGCATAATTCCTTCTGGCCAATTTTCTTTAATATATAAATCAGCATGACCAGGACCTTCATGATTAAAACAAAAATTATAATATGTATTTATAATACATTGATTTTCACAAATTAAATAAGCTGGATCAGTAAAATTGTTAAAATCCTCTAAAATACATTTAACAATCCCATTATAATTAGATATCATTAAATCGAATACACAAGTTTTGTATCCATCTTGTTTTTTTTTTCTGTATCCGTTTACAACGGCCCATATAGCAGAATAACAGGCATTTCCAAGTGAAATTCCAATCTTATTGATTGGTAAATAAATATCCTGATATTTCTGATTTTCTTGATTATCTTTTTTAGTTTGATATGATGATATTTTATTTTTTATATATAGTTGATTGAATAATTTTTGATATTCTTGTTGCATAAGCGATGTATATTTTTATATTATATTTTAAATATGATACTGGATAATAAAATAAAATTAATAGTTAAAATTATCTGTAAACTCATCTAAGATTGTATCGATACTTGTTTTAAATTTAATATTTGTAATATGATTATATTCATTAGGAATATTTAGATTTAATTTATTTGTATCATTTGTGAGTACTTGATTAAGATTATCAAAAGTGAGTAAATTTTTAGATAATTTATACGAATCCTTTGTTCCAGATTCATAACATATTTTGGCATACCATGTTACAAGTTTTGATGTAGTTTCTAATACTGTACCAAAACCATTAGTAATCGTTTTTTCTCTAAGGTAACCATTAATTACCATAATATTTATAATATTTTTAATTTGTTCATCTGTTAATTCCTTGAGAAGACCAAAAGTTACAACATTCGAAAATTCTGTAATTGTCTTTGCTTTTGAACCTCTAAGTACCAAAACAATTTTACCTGTCCCTAGTTTACATCTTAATAAGAATATAGTTTTAGAAATTATAAATATAGGATACATAAGATTATCCATTGCTATAGTATTAACTGCATTTTGTCTTAAACAATTATCACATTTTGCACATGTATAATTATGTGATAGTGCTTCGCCAAAATGCGTCAAAATAATTTTACGTCTACATTGATTTAGCATACAATATCTTTCCATTTTAGAGATTTGTTCATCCTTGAATCTTCGATAGTTAAGATCTGTATGTGATTTTAAAAAATATCTACTAATTCTGAAATCTTCCTTGTCATAAAACATAATACATTTGGATTCAATTCCATCTCTTCCAGCTCTCCCAATTTCCTGATAATATGATTCCATATCAGATGGACATCCCCAATGAATAACTAAATGGACATCTTGATCAATTCCCATACCAAATGCAATAGTTGCTACAATTATATTTAGCTCTTTGTTAGCAAATTTATCCTGGATCAATTGTCTATCGGAAGCAGATAATCCAGCGTGATAAACATCTACATTATAATCATTTGATTTGAGAAAATCGGATAATTCTTCGGCCTTATCGCGAGTTTTACAATAAATAATCCCAAAATCATTAGCATATGCATTTAGAATTTCAAATAATGCATTAAACTCCTTTGGTTTAGGTTTAACACTAATAATTAAGTTAGGTCTGTCGAATGATGTCTTAAAAACCTTCGGATTTTCTAATTGTAAGAATGTTTTAATATCTGCCTCCACTTGTGAAGTAG
>Ga0214921_10004563_pt1 | contig 20281 bp, 17 predicted proteins | sample LL1505_MetaG_FD_177992 | JGI IMG/M metagenome (GOLD analysis project Ga0214921, IMG submission 177992) | Freshwater microbial communities from Lake Lanier, Atlanta, Georgia, United States - LL-1505 | ecosystem: Environmental > Aquatic > Freshwater > Lake | place: USA: Georgia | collected...
ATAAATCCGAATGCTATTCATATTTTAGAAAAGAATTTAGATAAAATTGATTGGTTTAACTTATCACAAAATCCAAGTCCGAATGCAATTCGTATTTTAGAAGCGAATCTTGATAAAGTTGATTGGGCGAATTTATCAAGAAATCCCAATGCGATTCATATTTTAGAACAAAACTTAGACAAAGTTCGTTGGGATGAATTATCATATAATCCAAGTCCAAATGCTATTCATCTTATAGAACAAAATTTAGATAAAGTTCATTGGGATGATTCAATGAATCTGGATATTATTACTCTTAAACGTCTATATAGAGTTCGTAAGTCTGATTTATCAAGAAACTCCAATGCAATTCATTTATTATTTTCATTGGACTACGAAAAAATGAAAGATAATAATAGAGAATTTTTTGAAGAATTGGTTCAAAAGACGTTTCATCCAGAAAGAATCATGGGATTATCCGCTTTATATGAATTTGATTTTAGTGATTATATGGAAAATATCATATAATTAATATGGATGTTTAACATAATTTTTATAAAAATATATAAAAATTGATTTTTATAAGTTATTGTATTTTTAATATAATATTAACCCTTATCTGAATAAAAGTAAAAATAAATTGAGAATATATGTAAATTTTTTAATTAGTATTATAAAATGTTAATGAAAAGAGTTAATATATTAAATTTTTGAAATATTTATGTAATATTTTTTATTTTTATCATTTTTCATTTCAACTAATTTTTGTTCATCATCAATATCTAATTTTATTTTTTCACATTTTATTGCTAAAGATTTAAGTATATTTAAATTTACTTCATATACTTCCTTATATTTTCTATATTGAAACTTTTTAGAAAAATTTTTTATACATGATTCAACCGTTTTTGCATCGTCTGTTTCAAGATAAAATAAAATTTCAATATCTTCTGATAATGATGATTGATGTGATTGTAATCTCTTACTTAAATCTTTAGTCCTTCCAATTTTATATAAACTATTTTCTGGTGTATTTGCTGTTTTGAATATATAAATAATTGCCTTTTCGGAATTTACTTTTGGTTTTCTACCTTTTTTAATAGTATCTAATTTATCAGTTAATCCTTCAATAATATAATTTTTATATTTATTTAATGTATTTTCGACGTCTATAAAATAATCTCTTACATTATTACCATGTTTTGAACGTGTTAATTGACAAAACTTTTTAAAACAACGAATAGTTAATAATATAATTTCACGTTTTTGACCTCCTCTTCCAGCTGGTTTAATAGTTTTTGTAATAGTATAATCTATATTTTTTCTATAGGATTTTATTAAAGTCTCTTTAGCTTTATGTTTATTTATATTAAGCCATTTAACTGCTTTATCTAAATCTACAATTTTTTCACTACTTTCAATCTCCTTATAATCCATTAAACTAAAAAAATCATCTATAAATTGATTTGGAACATTTGAATATTTCTTTAAAAAATCAATAAATGATAACATATATATTAATATATATTTAGATATATTCTATTCTACTATAGGGTTAAATAGAATTGATAAAACAATATACATAATAGTTTATTTATATAAAGTATATATAAAATTAATCACCTATTATAGGTAAGAAATTTTAAAAATCTCAGTTTTTATAAATTATTAACCATTTTTACATATATATTGATATATATTTAGATATATTCTATTCTACCATAGGGTTAAATAGAATTGATAAAACAATATACATAATAGTTTATTTATATAAAGTATATATAAAATTAATCACCTATTATAGGTAAGAAATTTTAAAAATCTCAGTTTTTATAAATTATTAACCCTAATACAACGCATTTATTATTTTCTTTTGACTACGAAAAAATGAAAGAAAATAATAAAGATTTTTGTGAGGAATTAGTTGAAAAAGTTTTTCATCCAGAAAGAATCATGGGATTATCAACTTTATATGAATTTGAATTTAGTGATTATATGGAAAATATCATATAATGAATATGGATGTTTAACATAATTTTTATAAAAATATATAAAAATTGATTTTTATAAGTTATTACATTTTATAAATTTATAATAACTATATAATAATGATGATATAATAATTACAATATCATTACAATATAATTACAATATAATAACAATGATTAAACCTATTTTTAAATGTATTGACTTCAATAATATAGATTGGGATTTATTATCTTTAAATCCAGATGCAATTCTGATTTTAGAACAAAACCTAAATAAAGTTAATTGGTATAAGTTATGTAGAAATCCACTTTCAATCCATATTTTACAACAAAATTTGGATAAAATTTGTTGGACTTTTTTATCAGGGAATGAGAACGCAATACACCTTTTAGAAAAGAATTTAGATAAAGTAAGCTGGTTTTGGTTATCTGGAAATTGTAATGCAATTCATATTTTAGAAGCAAATCTTGATAAAGTCCATTGGAATAGGTTGTGCAGAAATCCACGTGCAATTCATATTTTACAACAAAATTTAAATAAAGTCAATTGGAGATTGTTAGCAGAAGATCCAAATCCATCTATAATTCAACTTTTAGAACAAAATTTGGATTGTTTAGACATAACATGTTGGAGTAAATTATCCAAAAATCCAAGTGCAATTCATATTTTAGAAAACAATATAGACAAAATAGACTGGTATTATTTATCAGGAAATCCAAATGCGATTCATATTTTAGAAAAGAATTTAGATAAAATACATTGGGATATGTTAATACTAAATCCAAATGCGACTCACATTTTAGAACTATACTTGAATAGTTTAAATAATATTGAACGAAATGATTTATTACAGAGTATTAATGCACTTCGTATTATAGAAGAAAGGAGAGATACTTTCAATGACGAATCAATATGGGAAAGCCTAAATGTAACATATTTATTATTTACTCATTTATTTACTTTAGATTATGAGAAGATGAAAGAGAATAATCAAGCTTTTTTTGAAGAATTAGTTCAAATAGTATTTCATCCTGATAGAATACAGAGATTATCATCTTTATATAAATTTAAATTTATTGATTATATGGAAAATATCATATAATGAATATAAATCAATTAAAAATTGAATATTATAAATTATTGTATTTGAATTATTGTATTTTAATTAATGTATTTGAATTATTGTATTTTTCAATTAAAAATAAACATACAAAACAATGACGATTAAACCTATTTTTGAATATTTTAATTTTGATAAATTAGATTTACATAAAGCAAATTTATATAAAAATAATTTGGGACAAAAATTATTTACCAATAAGAAATTAATAAAAACTTTAAATAAAGTATTTTGGCGCAATTTATCTGGAAATACGAATGCTATTCACATTTTAGAACAGCATTTAGATAAAGTATGCTGGTATAGATTATCATCTAATCCAAATGCCATTCCTATTATAGAAAAATATTTACATAAAGTCAAGTGGAAAGAATTATCTTTGAATCCAAATGCAATTCATATTTTAGAAAAAAATCTGGATAAAGTCAATTGGGCATATTTATCATTAAATCCTAATGCAATCCATATTTTAGAACAAAATTTGGATAAAGTAAATTGGATGTTTCTGTCACAAAATCCGAATGCCATTCATATTCTGGAAGCTAATCTTGATAAAATTGATTGGATGACATTATCAGGAAATCCAAATGCCATTCATCTTTTAGAACAAAATCTTAATAAAATTGATTGGTTTTGGATTGCAGATAATGAGAATGCTATTCATATTATAGAACGATATTTGCATGTTATTCCTTTTCATCCATTTTTTTGGAGAAATTTATCAAGAAATCCTAATGCAGTTCGTATTTTAGAAAGAAATTTAGATAAGGTCCATTGGTATGAGTTATCAAGAAACATAAAGGCTATTCATATCTTAGAACGGAATTTGGATAAGGTGGATTGGTTTCAATTATCTTTAAATACTGATGCAATTCATATATTAGAACAAAATTTAGATAAAATTAATTTATGGAGTTTATCTTTTAATCCTAATGCTATTAACTTATTATTTTCTTTCATAGATTATCAAAAAATAAAAGAAAATAATGAAGTGTTTTGTGAAAATTTGGTAAAAAAAGTATTTAATCCTGAAAGACTATTACAATTATGTAATATTTGTGAAATTAAATTTATTGATTATATGGAAAAAATGATATAATGAATATTTGAAAAAATTAAAATTAATAAAATATTTTTTAAATATGTAAAAAAATTGAATATTATAAATTTATGATAAGTATATCATGATATAATAATTACTATATAACATGATATAATAATTACAATGATTAAACCTATTTTTAAATGTATTGACTTGGATAAGATTAATTGGTATAGATTATCTTTTAATCCAAATGCTATTCTTATTTTAGAACAATATTTGGATAAAGTCGATTGGCGTTTATTATCAAAAAATCCAAATGCAATTCATATTTTAAAACAAAATTTAAAAAATTTAAACAAAGTTTGTTGGATATTTTTATCTTCAAATCCAAATGCTATTCCTATTTTAGAACAATATTTGGATAAAGTATTTTGGTCTTCATTATCACAAAATCCTAATGCACTTCATATTTTAGAGAAGAATATTGATAAAGTCAAATGGGAATATTTATCATTAAATCCTAATGCGATTCATATTTTAGAACAAAATTTAGATAAGGTTGATTGGAAATGGCTATCTTTGAATCCAAATGCTATTCATCTTTTAGAACAAAATCTAGATAAAGTCTATTGGGAATATTTATCAGAAAATCCTAATGCGATTCATATCTTAGAACAGAATTTAGATAAGGTGAACTGGAAATATTTATCATCAAATCCAAATGCGATTCATATTTTAGAAGAGAATCTTGATAAAATTTGGTGGAATGAATTAGCATGTAATCCAAATGCTATTCATATTTTAGAACAAAATTTAAATAAAATTGATTTGCGGTATTTATCAGGAAATCCAAATGCGATTCATCTATTATTTACTTTAGATTATGAAAAGATGAAAGAAAATAATAGGGAATTTTTTGGAGAATTAGCACAAAAAGTGTTTCATCCTGAACGAATCCAGAGATTATCCGTTTTATATGAGTTTGATTTTATTGATTATATGGAAAATTTCATATAATCAATATAGATTTTATAATTTAAAAATTGAAATTTATAAAATAATATATTATAACAATATTTTATTATAAATAATTATGATTTAGTTTTATTAATATATTATTTATACTACATAGATAAAACACATTATACTACTCAAATAAAACATAAATGAATAAACCTATTTTTATTAGAATTAATAATGTTGATTGGCAATTATTATCGTCTAATCCACACCCTTACGCTATTTATATTATAGAAAAAGTTATAGAGAAAAAATTAAATAAAATTGATTGGAAATGGTTATCAAAAAATCCAAATGCAATTCATATTTTAGAGAAGAATCTTAATAAAGTTTGTTGGATATTTTTATCTTCAAACCCGAATGCAATTCATATTATTGAGAAAAACTTAGATAAAGTTGATTGGCCTTCATTATCAAGAAATCCTAATGCAATTCATATTTTGGAACAGAATTTAGATAAAGTGAATTGGGGTTGGTTATCACTTAATCCAAATGCTATTCATCTTTTAGAGAAAAATTTAGATAAAGTATTTTGGTGTTGGTTATCACAAAATCCTAATGCAATTCATATTTTAGAAGCGAATCTTGATAAAGTCGATTGGGATTGGTTATCTTCCAATCCTAGTGCAATTCATATTTTGGAACAGAATTTAGATAAAATAAATTGGTTTTATTTATCACGGAATCTTAATGGAATACAACTATTGGAAAAATATGATAAAATAAATAAAATAGGTTGGCGTTTGTTATACGAAAATCCTAATGCAATTCATATTTTAGAAAAAAATTTAGATAAAGTTGTATTGCGTTGCTTATCAGGGAATCAAAATGCTATTCATCTATTATTTCGTTTAGATTATGACAAAATGAAAGAAAATAATAGAGAATTCTTTGAAGATTTGGTTAAAACGACATTTAATCCTAAAAGACTACAACGATTATCAACTATTTACAAATTTAATCTTATGAATTATATGGAAAATGTTATATAACACTACATTATTAATAAATTGATTAATAAATAAATTAATTAATAAACAAGTAATTCTTAATAATAATTTATTAAAAATTGAATTTTATAAAGTATTATTACTAACTATTAATTATAATACCAAAGTTTCTATTAATTTTAAATTTAAAAATGTTTTTTAACTTTAACGTTGATGTTGATTTTGAATACGTTTTTTCTAAATCATTAATTTATTCAAAGTATTTTTCAATATACTACTGGAATATAATATTTCCTTTTATGATTACTGTTTTTATTATTTCATTGTATTTTGAATATTCTAAAAGAAAAAAGATTTTATACAATATTCAAAATGACGTGTTTATATTTAAATCAGTTATTAATAATTCAATTAAAGAAATAAAAGCTGATATAAGTAAATTACAGAAACAGATTGAAGTTGATGCAAAATTTAATACACATCAATTAAATATTATTGAAAATAAAATTTCAAAAAATAGTAATGATAAAGTTCAAACTATGCAGATTATTGAAAATAATATTGTTGAAACACAAAAAATAACACATTCTGTAATTCAAAGTGTTGAAGAATGTTTTGGTAAATTTGACGGAGATATAAAATTATTAAAAAATATGAACATTGAAAGAGATAAAACAATTGATTCAATGAAACTTAATTTTGAAAATTTCTTTAATAATCTTGATGAAGAGATAAAATCATTGAAGGAAGATGTTGTCATAAAAGATGATAAGTTAGATTTGTTGAATACCCATTTTGAAAATTGTTTTAATAATTTTAATGAAGAAATAGAAACATTAAAAGAAACAAGTTCTATAAAAGATTCTATGATGGAGTCATTAAACATGAATTTTGAAAAGATTAATATAAACTTTAATAAAATCGAAAAACAATGTTCAGGTCATGTTTTAGATACTGAAATAAATACTCAAAAAATTCATTTGATTGAAGAAACGATTAAAGAATTGATTTATAGAACGAATGTTCTTGCAAGATGCAGTGGAGAACAATATTATGACGCAAAAGTTGTTTTTCGGGTTTTTCGTCACTTTAGGAATGCATATAAAAAACCTGACATAGGTGACTACCTTAGAGAAGGAGTTAAAAAAGCTTCCGATATTTATTTTAATATGGGTGAAAATTCTGTCCCTGTCGAAGATTTTCCTTTTATTTTTTAATAAATATTTATTAAAAATTAATAATTAAAATTAAAAATTGATTATTATATAATATTATTCTATTATACAATAATAATTATAAAATATTTTTAGAAAACACCTAATTTTTAATATTAAAATGTTCATGGAATTTGATTTTGGCATAGAGTATGTTTTTTCGAGTATATATATTTTTTTAAATTATTTCATATATTATTCAAATATAATATTTACTTTTACAATAAATGTCTTAATTATTATTTTATTTTTTGATTATTGTCAAAAAATACAAATTTTAGATAATATTAAATATGAATTATCTATATCAAAAAAAATTACTGATAATTCAATCAAAGAATTAAAATTAGACATGAATAAATTAAATAAACAGATTGATGTTAATAATAAATTTACAACAGAACAATTGAAGCATATTGAAAATAATTATCAAAGATATAAAAGAGATATTTCTAATTTTAGATCAGAAATAAAATTATTAAAAAATACAATTACTAAAAAAGATAGCGAAAAAGATAAAATATTAGATTCTTTAAGTTCTGAGTTTGAAACTTTTTGTAAAAAAATAGAACTAGACATGGAATCATTTAAAAATTATATTTCTTCAACAGATAAAGAATTAGATTCAATTAATAGTAATTTTGCACAAATATATCATACCATAACTTCAGAATATAATAAAAAAAATGCTGATTTATATGATCATATAATGGGAAAAATATCAATGTAGAAATTACAAAGAATTATATAAAATAAATATATTAGTGTAATATGTAAAATTAAAAATTGATTATTATATAATATTATTCTATTTTATAATAATAATTATAAAATATTTTTAGAAAACACCTAATTTTTAATATTAAAATGTTTCCGGAATTTGATTTTGATATTAATTATGTTTTCCCGAGTATATATATTTTTTTAAATTATTTCATATATTATTCAAATATAATATTTACTTTTACAATAAATGCCTTAATTATCATTTTATTTTTTGATTATTGTCAAAAAATAAAAATTTTAGATAATATTAAATATGAATTATCTATATCAAAAACAATTACTGATAATTCAATCAAAGAATTAAAATTAGATATGAATAAATTAAATAAACAGATTGATGTTAATAATAAATTTACAACAGAACAATTTAAGCATAATGAAAATAATTATGAAAGATATAAAAGAGATATTTCTAATTTTAGGTCAGAAATAAAATTATTAAAAAATATAATTACTAAAAAAGAAACAGAAAAGGATAAAATATTAGATTCTTTAAGTTCTACGTTTGAAACTTTTTGTAAAAAAATAGAACATGACATGGAATTATTTAATAATGATATTTCTTCAACATTACTATCTTTCAGAAAAGAAAATTCTGAAAAAGATTCTATGATAGGAAATTTATATATCGAGATGGAAAAGACTAATACAAACTTAAATAAAATTGAAAAACAATGTTCGGAACATGTTTTAAGTTCTGAAAAGAATGCTAAAAGAATTTACTCTATTGAACATACAATCTCAGAGTTGAGTATTAATACTGTTGAACAAACATTATATAAAAAATTACTTTTAATTTATCCATCATTAATTCAATCATATAGAGTAACAGATGAACGTGATATACGTAAATGTATTACTTATTCATTTCTTATTGAAGAATATAAAATTATTATTGAACTTGATGGAATGCATCTTTTTGAACAAGAACCTGATTCAGAATCTCCAGAAAAATATCAAGAATGGGAAAAAATTAAAATGAAACAGGCACGTGATCGTGGATATTCAATTATCCGTATTTTAGAAGATCATGTTTGTTTTGATATTTCTTATTCGATTGATAAAATTAAAGAATCTATACAAAAAATAATAAATGATAAAATTGTTCAAAATATTTATATTTCTGAAAGTGATATTAATGAATATGATGTTTTTAATAATTTTTAATTATTTTATGATAATTTATTAAATATATATTTAAAAATATTATAAAAATTGATTTATAAATAACAATAATAATACCGTTAAGTATACAATTTATTAAAAATAATATATAATAAATAACATATAATAAAACATATAATAAATAACATATAATAAATAACATATAAATATGAATTTAAAAGAATTTATTGAAAAAGTATTTATAGTAAAGGACTCTATACAAGATATATTGGATTTGTATCCAAGTTTATCGGAAAAGGGTTTCATATTTGAAACATGTGCAAAATTATTAATTATATCAGGATTTTTACAACAATTCAGTAATGATAAATACAAACATATTATTGGTAATGTTAATGAAGGTAAAATTAAAGTTTTAACAGATATTAAAAAATATATTAATAATGAAAAAGTAATTAGTGGTAAAAAAGCAGGAGTTTCTGATATAACTCTTTGTAATTTAGAAGAAACAAAATATATTTTTATTTCTTGTAAATATTATTCAAAAAGAAAATCAACAACTATTAAAGATTACGATATTCAAGAGATAATTACAATGATTGAATATAATAAACATATGTATAAAGAATTTGAAATCTATTTATTAGTTATTGATAAAAATGTTGTAATGGATATTATTTCTAATGCGAATAGTTCAAGTAATTATTTAAAAGAACATATTGATATTAACAAAATTATTGATATTACAGATTTAGAAAAATCTTTTATTACAATGAAAAATTATATACAAAATAATAGTATTGATAACTTATTTGATAATTTTAAATTTAACAAAAAAGTACTTACATATAAATTTCATCAAAAATTGTTTGAGATAAAGATTTTTAATAAAATGAAAAACGAAAATAAAAATAAATTTTTATTAGGATTAAAACCACGTTCAGGTAAAACCTTTTTAGTTGGTTTTATTATATCAAATGATAAAAAGAATTATGAAATATTTAATATTTTAATAATTACGCCTGCACCGAATGAAACATCCAGTCAATTTTTAGATATGATTGAACATCATACAGAGTTTAATGAGTTTAATATTATTAATCTTAATAAAGGTTCTATGATTGAAAATTTACAATTTACAAATAAAAATATTATTATTACATCTAAACAATTATTAGAAAATTATATTAACGAAGATTGCATTATATCAATAAAAAATTTACAATTAAATTATATATTTTTTGATGAAAATCATTACGGAGGAACAACAAGTTTATCTAAAGATATTATTAAGACATATAAAATAGAAAGTACTGTTTTAATTTTTTTAACTGCAACTTTTCATAAAACAAAAAATATATGGAATATAACAGAAGACTGTTCTTTTTATTGGGATTTAGAGGATGAACAAATATGTAAAAATCAAAATATAGAAGGATTAATTTTTAAACACGGTCATGAAGTAATTGAAGCATTAGATTATTTTAATTATTCGAATATTTTATTAGATTATGAAAAAATGCCTGAATTAGAATTGATTACTACAATGTTTGAAACATCGATTTTCAGTAATATTAAACATGAATTACAACAAATTAATACGAACAAATATGGATTTTCTTTAAAAACATTATTTTCTATTTCAAAATCATCATTTAAATATGAAAAAGAAGTAGAATTATTATTAAGATATATTTCTGGTTCGAAAAGATACATTGATTTTCCTGAAGAAGATAAATCTATTTTTGGACGTATTACAGAAATATCTTCTAAAAAAGATAGTAGAACATTATTATCTAATAGTAGTTTTACAACACAATTATGGTTTTTACCGTTTGGAATAGAACAAAAAATCAATGATGTTAGTCAAAATTTAAAACGATTAATGTTAAATGATTTAGTTTTGAAACACTATGAAATTTTAATATTAAACAGTAATATTGAAAAACCTATTAAAGATATTAAAGAAGAAATTAAACGACATGAATTAATTGGAAAAGATAACAATAAAACTGGTTTAATTGTATTAGTCGGTAATCAATGTTCATTAGGTATAACTTTAGAAAATTGTGATGTAGTCATTTTATTAAATGACATTATATCATCAGATAAAATTTATCAAATGATGTATCGATGTATGACTGAAGCACTTAATAAAAAGTGTGGTTTTGTTGTAGATTTAAATATTAATAGAGTTTTAAATACAATAATGGATTATTCACTACACAAAAAAGAATTAAATACTGAAAATAAAATAAGATATATTGTTGAAAACAATTTAATTAATATCGATTCTGATTATTTTTTGAATAAAAAAGTTAGTCATGAAGGTATAATTAATAATTTATTAGAAGTTTGGAAAAAAGACCCTATAAACAGTTTAAGACAATTTTTCAAAAATATTGAAGATGAAATTTTAGAAATAAGTAATGACGATCAGAAAAGTCTGAATGACATATTTTCTAAATCATTTAATAAAAATAATAATGAAAAAATTTTATTAGGTGATACTGATGAGTTACAAGAATTGCCGAATGGTAAAATTATTAAAAAAGATAGTGATAATGATTCTAATTCTGATTCTGATAATTATTCTGAAGAAGAAATAGAAGAAATTAAAATATCATTAAATAAAGATGTATTACCATTTATTGCAGAACTATCATGTTATTTAACAATTAAAGATAATAATAAAATTTTTTTAGAAATGTTAAAAATGATTAAACATAATAAAGAATTATTAGATATATTTAATGAACAGACATTTGTATGGTGGAATAAATCTAATATCATTGATTTAATACAATATTTAATAAAAAAATATATTAAAGATAATTCAGATATATATAATATAATTATATATATTAAGATGACTATTCAAAGTTTATTGGATAAACCTATAGAATTATTAAATTTTATCAATGAACGACTAAAACCGAAAGATATTGAAAAAAAAAAATATGGAGAAGTTTTTACACCAATACCATTAATAGAAGAAATGTTAGATAAATTACCTACAGAAGTATGGTCGAATCCTGATTTAAAATGGTTAGATCCTGCTAATGGTATGGGTAATTTTATGATTGCTATTTATTTTAGACTTATGAAAGGTTTAAAAGACATAATATTTGATGAAGAACAACGGAAAAAACATATTTTAGAAAATATGCTCTATATGAGTGAATTAAATAAAAAGAATTGTTTTTTATCTAAACAAATATTCGATGTAAATAATTACTATAAACTAAATATTTACAATGGTGATTCTTTAACATTAGATACTGTAAAAGAATGGAACGTTGAAAAATTTGATATTATTGTAGGTAATCCACCATATCAAGATGGAAGTGGAAATAAAGGAAAAGGTCATACATTATGGGATAAGTTTGTTAAACTATCATTAAATAATCTATTAAAAACCGATGGTTACTTATTATTTATTCACCCATCTTCTTGGAGACAAATAGATAATGAGTTATTTGAATTAATAAAAAAGAAACAATTATTATATTTAGAAATTCATAATGAAAAAGATGGAATGAAAACATTTAGTTGTGCAACAAGATATGATTTTTATTTATTAAAAAATTGCCCGTATGAGTCATTCACACAAATTAAAGGTGAAGATAATATTATAGTTGATATAAATTTAAATGAATGGAATTTTATACCTAATATGATGTATAATGATATATATAATATATTAAAAAAAGAACAAAAATTAAATATTATGAATTATAGAAGTAATTATGGAGCTGATAAAAAACATGTATCTAATATTAAAAATAGTGAATTCAAATATCCTGTTATATATTCTATTGATAAAAATAATAAACCAAATTTAAGATGGTCAAATACAGATAAAAATGGACATTTTGGATTAAGTAAATTTATATTTTCAAATGGTTCTGGATTTATATTAGACAATGATGGTAAATATGGTTTGACTCAGTGGTCATACTGTATATATGATACTCCTGAAAATTTTAATAAAATATTAAAATGTTTTAATAATAATAGATTTAAAAAAATAATTAAAGCTATCAAACTTGATAGTTCTACATATAATATTAAAGTAATGAAATTATTTAATAATGATTTTTATTTAGATTTTCAAGAAAATTATGATATAGATAACGATAATACAAGTGTATCTTCAAAATCAACAACTTCATCAGTCAAATCTATTAAATCGATTGAAAAAGTAATTTTTTGTGGAGCTCCTTTAAAAAAAAAAGGTGAAAAATGCAAAAATAAAGCTAATCCTCATTGTGATGGTAGATGTAAAAAACATTATGTTAATGTAGTTTAAACAATTTACTATAATAAATAAATTTTACAATATATAATATACAAAAATAAAATATATAATAACTTTTATTAATAAATTTATAATTCACTTCCATATAAAATACTTTTTTCCAAAAGTTTATTTATTATAATATCCATATTATCCCTATTTTTCAATAAAATACTTTTCGCCTCTTCATACGCTTCAATTACCAAGTTTAAAGATTCTCTATCAAAAGTCTCCTTTGTTTTATCTGAATATTTTATACCAACCCCAATACTTTTACCCAAAAATGGATTTCTACTAGAATCAACATTTTCATTATAAAATACCTCTAAATAATCACCCATACCATAATTACCTACCATTTGTTGTGCAATAGAATTAGCTTGTTTCAAATCTTGTACTGCTCCAACTGATACATGTTCCGCACCATAATATATATATTCAGCCGCTTTTCCACCCAATGCAACAATTAACCTTTTTTTCAATAAATCTTTTGTATATAAACCACTATCTGTTATATTTTGATATTCACTAAATAATGTGTATCCACCCGCGCCATTATAGGTGCTCTGTATAGATACTTTTTTTAAATCAAAATATTCATTAAATGTTTTACATAATAATGCATGTCCAGTCTCATGTATAGCCACTCTTTTAATTGAATCACTACTTCGAGTATCTGTTTTACGTACTAGACCAACAATTAATTTGTCAATGGCGTTTAATATATCAAGTTGTGTAATAACTGTTCTTGAGTTACGCGCCGCATAAATAGCAGCTTCATTCAATAGATTTTTAATTTGTGCTCCTGAAAATCCACTTGTTAATTCAGATATCAAATCCAAATTTATAGAAGAATCCAAGTTTTTATTCTTGGAATGAACTTTAATTATCTCTTTTCGGGATTCTCTATCTGGTAATGGAACTGTTATGATTCTATCAAAACGCCCTGGACGCAATAAAGCACTATCCAATACGTCTTTTCTATTAGTTGCTGCAATTACCAATACTCCATTATTATTTTGAAATCCATCCATTTCCGCTAATAACTGGTTAAGTGTCTGTTCCCTCTCATCATTGCCCATATTTATACCCGCGCCTCTCTGTCTACCAATTGAATCAATTTCATCAATAAATATTATAGAAGGAATATTTTGTCTGGCATTATCAAATAAATTCCTGATTTTTAATGCACCTACTCCTACAAATACTTCAACAAATTCACTTGCAGAAATTGCTATAAAATTAGCGTCAGCTTCACTTGCAATAGCCTTGGCGAGTAAAGTCTTACCTGTTCCAGGGGGGCCATCTAATAATATACCTTTGGGTATTTCTGCACCAGCCATTTGATATAATGTTGCATTTTTTAGATAAGATACTACTTCAGTACATTCTTCAAAAATCTCTGGGCTCCCCGCAAAACTTGATAATGATATGTTCATTTTTTTTAACGTATCTTTAGTATTAAATCCATTATTATTATTCATAATACTTAAAAAAGGTGTATTAAAAGGTAAATTCATTGGCATTGGCCCATTTAAAGGTGAATTATTTGGTTTATTCATAGAATTATTCATACGTCTTATTGTTAAAAAAGACCTAATAAATGATATTAAAAATGATAAAACTATTACTGGCATAAAAGCAGATTCTAAAAATCCACCTATTTCAGAAGATACTGTTTCTACTATATTTTTGGGAGGAACTTCAAAAAATACTGTATCTACATCATTTTTAACAGATATATCTACTAAATCACTTGTTATTACGGGTGTAATAGAAGTTAATGAATATAGTTCATTATTATCTTCTGATATAACGTTGTCTAAACCTTTTGAAAAATATATTTTAGATACGGAATGATCATTTATTTTGTTAATTAATGACTTATATGGTATTTTTCCTGAAACATATCTTTCTAATATATTATAATTATATTTTACATGATTTATATCTAATGAATTTGCGAAAAATATATTTGTTACAAATAAAAATAAACTTTTAATTTTCATTATTATTCTAAATATATATAAAAAATCTTTATATATTATTAAATTAAAAATGATATTTATAAATATTTTTTTAATTTATTCTTTTTTTATAAATTCAACATTTAGTTATATTACACCAAATTCAATTATAAATAATTCTATTAAAACACAATTACAAGAATATAAAAAATTAATAACGAATGATTCAAACAATTATTCAAATAAATTTTCTACTCAAACTCAAAAATTTATGAATAAATTTTCTCAAAAATTTATGTACCCATTTAATATTATAAATGACCAAATAAATACTGAGGAATTTTTAAATAATATAAATTTTAAAATAAAAAGCTTTATGGAATTGATCCGTTATGAAAATATATTACCAACAATACTATTAAATTTTAGTGGAGGATGGATTGCAAACCCATCTTTAAACAATCTATTACATTCACCACTTTTTATTATTTCTATAATAACAACAATTTTAATTATGTCAAGTAGTATGATAATAAATGATATTATAGATATTGATATTGACAAAATAAATAGTCCAAATAAACCCTTAGTAAATGGTTCTATAAAGATAAAAGAAGCATATAGTTATTTAATTATTTTATTAATAATTACTGAATTATTATCATATAATTATTTTACTCAAAAATTACAAATAATAATTCATCTGGCAATTTTAAATATTATTTTATATACACCTATTTTAAAAAAAATACCTTTTATAAAAAATGTTTCATGTGCATTTTTAGTATCATTTTCAGTTATTTTTTCAAGTTTAGCAACAGGAACTTGTTCAAATCAGTTATTGGATATAGATTTCAAAAAAAATGCAGAATTACTTAAAATACTTTTTTTAACATTATTTTATGGATCATTTTATAATGAATTATTACTTGATATATGTGACAAAGAAGGCGATGAAAAAAATAATATAAAAACCATTCCTGTAATTTATGGAAATAAATTTTCAATAAATTTACTTTTGAATATAACAAATGCTATTATAATATTTAATACATTCCTTTTAAAAAAAGCATATAGTTTAAAAGTTGCATTACTATATCCCATTATCTTTTTAAAATCTTATATTAATTTATTAAAAATTAAAAATAATAATTATTTAAAATCAATTATAATGAACGTTGTAAAAAATACAAGTATTATACTATTTATACTACTACTATACATATGTATATTAGCAAAACTATGAAAATGTTATATTTTTTATTAGTTGTTTATATAATGTTCGATAAACATTCTGCAATTTATCATATTTCATATTATACTTTCCATCCATATTAGATAGTTTTATATTTTCAATAATATCTTTATCTTGTAAAACTGTATTTTTCATCATAATTGTTGTAGCGACATCACCAAAGTAATTTATAATTCCTCCATAAAATAAATTATTATTATTCCAAAAATTTCTGTATGTTTTTACATATAAATTACTATTTGTATTATTTATAGGTAATGTACTTGTAATAACAGTACTCGTTAAATTCCCAAATATAACACGTGCAATAGTTGTATGTGGTAATATAAACTCATTCTCAATCGTTAATCTCTTTATTCCAAATACTTTTCTTGCAATAGAATCTTTACCAGACTCATAATAATATTCTGTTTTATAATGATACGGATAATCACCAACTAGATAAGGCGGTTTTTCATATATTGGTGCGGGATTTTCACTGTTTCCAAAAGTATGTACAAAACCAATATGCATTACATCAAGTGAATTTTCACTCACTATTCTTCCATATGTATTAAAATTTATAAAAATACTTCTAAAATTATCATCAAAAGATTCTGGTTCTTCATATATATTTATTTTATTTAATTGTTTTAAAGTATTCGTTTTAGAATTTATTTTTGATATTAACTCATCATTCATTTTATTATAAAGTATTTTATCGACTGTATTAAAATAAACCCATCCATTCTTTTCAATAACTTCATATACATTTTGATTGTGAACATCTGTATTTACAAAATTTAAACCAGGAACTTTACACAATTTTCCATTATAATTAAATTCATATCCATGATATGGACACATTATATTGTTATTCGCGATTTTACCAAGTGATAATGATGCACCACGATGACTACAATAATTATCCATTGCATAATAATTTGTATCATTTTTCCATAAAACATAATCATTGTCCCATATTCTAATTTTATAAATCCTATTATTTTTAAAATTCTTCTTTTCGCCTATTACATACCAATTAAGATTATATTTTGTACCAATATCATCATAATTTATATTAGAATTTTTAAAGTTAAGAGTTCTTTTTACTGAAAAATGAGGAATAGTTCTAAACGATAATCCATATGAAAATAATAAGTAAAATATTTTTAAAAATTTCATATATTATTATTGAAATATATTTTTATATTAAAATCAAATACATTTTAATTTTTAATTTATTTTATAATTTTATAATTTTATAATGTTCTTTTCATTGGTTCAAATAAAGTTATTGGAACAAGTGGAATGCCTCCAGTATTTGCATTATAATATCCTTCATTACTATTTTCCCAAAAAGTTCGTGTAATTCTAAGTAATTTTTCGTCTAACATTTTTTTATTAGTATATTCACTATTATCATATGGCATATATTGGTTAAAACTTTCAATTATATATTTATTTTCTTTTGAAAATGATTTATATACGATATAAATAATAACTAAAAATATACCCATTGATAAAAAACAGTTTATATAAAATGTAAAACTATCCATTCTAATAATAATACCTTAATATATTATAATATTTTTTATTATTATATTATATTATATTGATTCATTAATAAAAAAAGATTTTGATAAATTATTTATCTTATAATATTAATAAAAAATATATTTTTACAACTGTTTTATTAAATTTATGTCTCAAATTCATGTCTCAAATTCATGTCTCAAATTCATGTCTCAAATTCATATTTCATTTATATTTTGCGTAGGTGTAATGTTAAGAATTATATTATTATTATCATCTTTTTTTAAATTTATTATTGACTTTAAATTTTTTTCATCAGTTAATACATTTTTATCCTTTATTTCTTTTATTCTACATAAATAATTATAATCTACATATTTTGAAGATTCCGTTGTTGATCCTTTTTTTAAAAATAAAGATAAAGATATAAATTTTTTATAATATGATTCTAATTTTATAATTTTTTTATAATGAGATGAATGAATACTTATATTATACGATTTTAAAACATCATATAACATTGTGTTTCTTAAATATATAGAATATGTTTTGTCATTAATTAAAAGACAGCATGAAGAAATAAAAACAATTTTTTCTAATAAATTACTCTTTTGTGGGAACGATTCATGACTCATAGTTCTTAATTTCTCTAATCCTCCTATTTTTTCTAATCCAGTTAATAATATTCCTTTCATTGTATGTTTTTTAATATCTTTTGTAACACGAATACGATATGGTTTTCCATTAATTAATATTGTAAAAGTAACTTTATCTAAATCAGATAACATACATTTCACATTATTTTTATTATTAAATAATATTAATTGTCCAGCCTTGCTATCACAATAATGAAATTGAATATCTTCATATAAGCGATCTAATTGCTTAAATACTTGTAATAAACATTTTTTAATAAATTCTACTTTAACTTCTATATTGTCTTTACTGTTAATAATATAATTTTGAAGAGTATTATAATTTATACCATTTGAATCTTTATAATCAGACCTTTTTGATACAAGCCTTATTAAATCTTTATTATTCTTACATAGTTTATTATAATGTTCTACATTATAATTATTTAACAATTTTTTATCATAATATTTTTTAATAATAGTTTGTATTAATAAATTCAATGTAGAATTATCTAATTTAATTGATTGTAAATTATTTATTTTTTCAATTCTACTGACAATATTATTTTTTGTTCCTTTTATAACAGTATTTTTGCATACTTTAACATTTTGCCCTCTGCTAAAATATTTTATATTTTCATTTTTATTACAAACACATTTATTCTTAACACTGTTTTTTAGAGTTGATATATATTTTTTTAATGTTTCAATATTATTTATATTCATATAATTATAAAATATATATTTTCATATAATTAAAATCAATGAATATATGAAATAAATATTATAATAAAACGGTATTTAAGAATAATCCGAATCTCCTATAATTTCATTATATATCAAATCATTATTAAAAGGCAATGGTGTATTCTCATTATCAATTTCACTATCAAGTATAAAATTAACAGACGCGTGCTCATCAATAGTTCTTTTAGTGGTTATAACCTTTTCATTCTCGTGCATTAAATACCATAAATTTAATTTATTTTTTCGTCCATGTCTCTGAGCGCGACCAATAATCTGTTTTTCAAGGTATTCTTCAGTTTTATGTAAAAATACAATATCTGTTGTACATTCTAAATTTAAACCACATCCAAAAAGGTTTGAGTTTAATAATATTACATTCATATTTCCATTTGTATATTTATTAATAGATTCATATATATTATCTATATTACCATCATCTAATTCAATATAATTTATACAATATTTATTTAAAAGTCGTTTTAAATCATTAAATATTCTAATATAATTTGTACAAAATATAATTTTACAATTTGCATATATCTTCGTTTTTATAAAATACTCCATAAATTCTAATTTTGTCTTTTTTGTATATTTTACACCTGCCTCTTTATTTAATTTTATCTCTTCATATTCT
>Ga0214921_10004564_pt1 | contig 20280 bp, 18 predicted proteins | sample LL1505_MetaG_FD_177992 | JGI IMG/M metagenome (GOLD analysis project Ga0214921, IMG submission 177992) | Freshwater microbial communities from Lake Lanier, Atlanta, Georgia, United States - LL-1505 | ecosystem: Environmental > Aquatic > Freshwater > Lake | place: USA: Georgia | collected...
TCCAGCCCCGTACCACTTCCGTTCGAACCCGGCAGGCTCTGACCGGCCGTTGAGGATCCTTGATCACCGGTGTTGGCAGGTTGATTGGAGCCTTGAGCTGGAGCGAGGGATGGGTTTTGAGCACCAGTCTGTGAGGCTGCATTGACAGCGGCTGGGTTTGCAGTTGGCACCGCAGCAACGACGGCTGCCGCTACAGCGGAGGCTTGGGCGGGAACTGCAGAAGAGACGCTCTGTGCGACTTGAACCGCAGAGGCGGGCACAGCAGCTGATACGCTTGCTGCCACCTGAGGAGCCGATGAGGGAGCCGCTTTCGAAACAGCTGCAGCAACTGCGGCAGCTTGCGCGGGAGCAGCGGTGGCAACCGCCGCTGCCACTGCTGCAGCTTGAGTGGGGGCAGCAGTCGTGACAGCACTTGCTACTGCGGCAGCTTGTGCAGGAGCTGCTGTCGTGACGGCGCTGGCTACTGCCGCTGCTTGAGTGGGGGCGGCAGTCGTGACAGCGCTTGCTACTGCGGCGGCTTGTGCAGGAGCTGCTGTGGCGACAGCGCTGGCTACTGCTACGGCTTGAGCGGGAGAGGCTGTCGTGACGGCACTAGCGATTGCTGCTGCTTGAGCGGGAGCTGCTTTAGCTGCGCTGGCTGCGATGTCAGCGGAGGATGTGGGAGCAAGTGCAGCAGCGGCTGCAGCTATGGCGGCCGCTTGTTTAGGATTGTCTTTGGTCATTGCAGCCACCGCTTTCAAGAGGGCTTTTGAACCACCTTTTTGGAGGGCTGCTGAAAGTGCCGTCGAAACTTGAGATGGCTGGTTTTGAGCTTGGAGAGCTACCGGCGAAACAAAAATAAGGGCAGCAAGGAACTGAGCGGAAAGTTTGAAGTGTAGATTCATAGTGGGTGGTGTTGTGTTGCTGAAGGAACTATATTGTTGCTTTATATTTTTAGCTATTTGAGTACGCAAGAAAAAAAACGGATGGGATGTTACAAATTCGTAACATTTCATTTAATTAAAATGGCGCCATCGAGGACGACTCTTCATCTTCTAAGTCCTAGCAGAGCATCTCGGCGTTGAGCGGAAAAAGTAGCTCCAGGAAATTGAAGTGCCAAGTCATAAAAACGCACCGCTTCTCTGTTATATCCTTGGAGTTCGAGATGGAGAGCGTAGAACTCGTACGGCGTGGCGTAAAATGGTGCATAGGTCATAGCCGAAAGATAAAGCGGAGCGGCCAATTCGAAGCGCTCAGAATTATCATAGGCATGGGCTAAGTTAATCTTGTACCATGCCTCTCGTGGATCAAATTTGGTGGCTATCGAGCCAAAATCCACAGCACGCTCTATGAACTCGAGACACTCAGTCTTTGAAAGATGGGTTTGCTTCCCAAGGCTAAGAGCAACTCGTCCGCCCAACGCTGCCAAACCGCTATGCTTGGGATTTGCAAGAAGACCCTCATCCACAAGTTCCAAGGTTAACTTCGAATTACCACCCATAAATGCCACATTCGCTCGAATCCAATCAAACTCCGAGGGGAAACTCTTCCATGAAAGCCAACCGAGGAAAGCTGCGGATGCCAAGGCACTCAGCAGGCCCACGCGATATCCCCAGAGGACAAGATTATGAGATGTAACTCGTTGATTCGGAGATGCCAGAATAGCTAGAGAAACACATGCCAGCAAAGCATTAGCAGGCAATTGCAGATTAAAGTCGAAAAAAGATTGTACAGCAAAAGCAGTCAAAGATGTGATCGCTCCAAGTTGTAACGAGGCCTTCAAGCTGACAGGCGAGGAGCCAAATGCCAATCTTTGCTGCAGGTCAAACGTAAAAGCCCTGCATCCAGAGGCGATGTGCAATAGCAGAGTGCAAAAACCCAAGCCTAGGCCAATTAAACCAATTTCAGCCAGCGCCTGAATCCAATCATTGTGGGCAAAAACATCGTCGAGACCATCAGGGCGGAATCTATACTGGCGTGCGGCGTTGGCGAATGAACCAATGCCAGTTCCTGAGATAGGCTCCGTCTGCCAGAGGCGAAGAGCAGTTTTCCAGATCACGGGCCGATAGCTTTCGTCAGCGGCTTGACGGAGACGATACTGAGCGAGCTCACTGGCTTCATAGGCTTGCCATGCCGCTCCAAAGCACACAACCAAAGCCAGCGTGACCAAACCGAACATTCGTCCTCTTTGTCCCCAAGCCCCCAAAAAAACACCCCTTGCGCTCAAGAGGGCAAAAACCAGGAGAGCTACCCCGGCGCCCAGCAGCCCCCCTCGGCTTTGAGTGAGAATACACGCACCAAAAAACATCGCCGCAGAATAGAACATGATCACACGGGGCCAGAGTGCCACACGTCCCCACACGCCAATTGACAAGGCGAACGCGCCTGAGAAATTCAACAACCAAGCGAGGTGGTTGGCATTGTAGTAAAACCCCCGCGCTCTAAAAGAATGACCTTCCATCCGATTGGGGCAAAGATCTGAGACCCAACCAAGATAAGGTTGAGCCTCCGGAAACATATATTGGAAAATCCCTAAAGCCGCTTGGGCAAAAGCTGACGCAACCAGAATCGAGATCAATAAAAGTCTTTCCCCGCTGCCAGTGATGACAAAAGAAACCAGACAGTAAACAACCCAAGCCGCGAGCACCAAACGCAAGACCGCTCCCGCCAGCCAAAGATCGGGCTCGCGCGTGATCGGTAGCGCAATCCAAGCGGCCAAAGCCGCAGCAGAGAAAATGCACGCCCAACGCGGAAAGGAGAAATTCCGTCGCGCCAAGCTCCAGATACTCGTTATGGCCGCGAGACAAAGCACCCCGTAAGCTGGAAGCGGCAGGAATGGATAAGACCCGCGTCCCACAAAATATTGGGCAACCACTAGAGCTAAGCCACAAAGAACCGCAGTCACATAATTCACCAGCCTATCAATAAACCAAATCCCCGTGCGGCAGAAATACGGATTTTACAAAGAGGAGAAAAAAAGAATTTTTGAATCGCCAGCAGATCCTGGTGCGTAGAGATAATCCCAACACATCCCATGACTATTCCAACACAGGCCGCACGCAGGATTTTTCCACCCTTTCGACTCACGAACCTCATCCGCAGTACATTTGAGCCACAGGGTGGGCAGAAAATTTGCATTCTCATTGATCTTCCGGATCCCAAGCTCGTCAAAGATTTTGAATTTTTAGGTAACTCGGAACTTACGATTCAGAAGAACGCTGTGAAGTTTTTCTTCGAACCACTCCGAGATGGAGCTCTAGCGGAGCTTGGGCTGAGCGGCGGCGAGATGTATGCATACAAAATCACAGGCGGCAGCAATCTCGACCTCCCCGATGAGGCCCACACTCCAGAAGGGAATGTGGTAAGTTTGGAAAGTGATGTTTATCCCCATTACGATATCATCCTTTGTATCTCTACCTACTCCGCCACTGCGCCGCTGACCGCCTTCGCCAAGCAGTACGGATTCCGCGGGGCCACGCTTCATGGAGTGAATCAAACTATCCTTCGTACAGGCCTCGCTGTGAGCTACGACGATGTGAGTGTAGATGCCGAGAAGATGCGCCTTGGGATGACCAACGCGGATTGGGTGGAGATAGATTTTCTGTTCAGTGGAAAAACCCACACTCTCCGACTTGAACTCGACGGACAAGAAGCCCAGAAAAGCCACGGCCTCTGCCGAGGGAACGAACCGGATGTGGCGAACCTTCCCGCTGGCGAGATTTACTATGTTCCCACAGGCGCTTCGGGAGCGTTTCCTATGCGGTATGAAGACGGCACGATCGGCCTCATGCATGTCTCCGAAGGCCGCATTCAAAAAGCCGAACTTCTGAGCGGTGATGCCTCCGTCGTTGAGGCCCACAATGCCAAGCTGGTTTCAGATCCGGTCACAGGCGAACTCGGCGAGCTCGGATTCGGGACGCAAATCCTCCCAGTTTCTGGCCGCGACATTCAGGATGAGAAAATCCGTGGAACGATCCACGTAGCCACCGGCCGCAGTGACCACTTGGGAGGCGATCTGACTCCAGACAAATTCGCGGAGCACGCGAATGCCACACACGATGACATTCTCTTTGCCCCACACAAAACACCTGAAATCCTCGTCACGCAGGCCCGTATGCATCGGCACGGAGAAACCGTGGTTTTGATCGAAAACTTCGAACCATCGGCCTATATCAACAGCCTGCTCGACTGAGCAGGTTTCGGCTTCAGCGACTCTTTAAGAACCACTCGTAGGCATCTCGAATTCCATCCTGGAGTCCAATTCGAGGTTTCCAGCCCAAAGAAATAAGCCTTCCGACGTTCATCAGCTTGCGGGGAGTCCCATCGGGTTTCGAGGCGTCAAAAACAAGCTCGCCCTCGTAGCCAAGCACGTCGCAAACGATCTCCGCCAGCTCCCGGATCGAAACATCCTCACCGCAACCGATGTTCACGATTTCTGGAGAATTGTAATTTTCCAAAAGGAAAAAACAGGCCTCGGCAAGGTCATCCACATGGAGAAACTCGCGACGAGGAGTACCGCTTCCCCATACCGAAACGTCTTTTGAGCCAGCCTGCTTCGCCTCATGCACTTTGCGGATGAGCGCAGGAAGCACGTGAGAAGTGTGGAGGTCGAAGTTGTCATTCGGCCCATAGAGATTTGTTGGCATTCCCGAGATGAAATTTTTTCCATACTCGCGAGCATAGGCTTGGCAGAGCTTGATACCGGCAATTTTTGCGATCGCGTAGGCGTCGTTGGTTGGCTCCAGCGGACCAGTTAACAAAGCCTCCTCACACAACGGCTGCGGCGCCAATTTCGGGTAAATGCACGAACTTCCGAGGAACAAAAGCTTCGTCACACCGAAATCAGCTGCGGCTTGGATCACGTTGTTTTGAATGGTGAGATTCTCGATGAGAAATTCCACCGGCTTCTCAAAATTCGCCGCAATCCCCCCCACCCTTGCCGCCGCATCAACCACGTAATCTGGGCGCAGCTTTTCAAAAAAAGCACGCACTACGGCGCGATCCATCAGGTCAAGTTCCTGTCGCGTGCGTGTGTGAAGATTTTTAAAGCCCTCCTTTTGGAAACGCCTCACGATCGCACTGCCAACCATGCCTCTATGCCCCGCAACAAAAATCTTAGCTTCTCGATTCATAGGTCGAAGCTAGCGAAACAGCCAACTGGTGCAAAGCAGTATCAAACAGCACGCAGCCCAGATTCGAGCGTGGGATGGCGAAATGAGTAACCCATTCGCAGCGCGACCGTCGGCAGCACACGCACACTATCAAGCAGGATATGAGAAAGCTCCCCAAGCGCCAGTTTCAAGGCACACGAGGGAGCAGGTAAAATGGCGGGGCGGTTCAATACGCGGGAAAGCGTGCGAGTGAATTCCTCGTTCCTCACTGGCCCAGCATTCACCGCATTCAGCGCGCCGCTGACCAATTTGTTTTCCACCGCCCAAAGGATCATGCCGGCGACATCGTCCACATGAATGCAGCTCATCCACTGCCGACCGCTGCCGAGGCTCCCTCCCAGCCTGAGTTGGAAAACCGGCCGCACCAGCCTCATTGCTCCACCCGGTCCGGTTACAAATCCAATCCGCAAGCGCACCAAGCGACAATTCGCCTTTTCCACAGGCATTGCCGCTGCTTCCCAAGCTTGGCACACCTCACTCAAAAATCCGCTTCCCGCAGGTGTCGATTCATCGACCTCGCGCTCGCCCGTGTTGCCATAAAAACCCACGGCCGACGCGTTGACCAATACGTGAACATTTTTCCTCATGCTGGATACCACTTTTCGAGTGATCTCAACCCGACTACTCAAAATTTTCTTTTTTTTCTCGGGTGTCCAGAATCCGAGAATCGGCTCACCTGCAAGATTCACCACGCCATCGATACCGGAGAAGTCCAAAGGGCTGCTCGATTCGATCCGGCGAAAGCCTGCGCGGCTTAGGCGGGAAAACCGCACCACCCTGTGACCAAGGCTCTCCGCCATGCTACAAAATCGAGTTCCCACGTAACCCGTCGCTCCGATGACACCGATGTTCATGATGCTTTAAAAGTGCGCTCAAATCAGCTTGAACGCCAGAGGTTTTAAATCCTATCCGAGGCGCTATTTAAAATCCGTAGAGCCGCCTCCCGCCCAGCGAGCCAAGCGGATTCAACGCGCGACTCAGTGAGGAGATCTCCCGCAAAGTACCATCCAGGCGGCAGCATAGGAATTTCGATTTTTTCCAACATGCGGGCATACCTCCACCGGTGAGGGTGCATCGCAAGAAGCGCTTCTGATGGAATTTCCCAACGCTCTTCAACAAGACGGCGTAAATCCTCTGACCATCCCACAGAATCCACCTCAAGCCTCTCACGGCTGAATTTCTCCGAGGCATGCACCACCATTGCCGTGACCCCCTTGCCAACTCTGCCGAATTTGTGGTTCTCACAAGCCGACCAAGCCAGCGCGTGGCCCGAGCGATCACTCACGGCATACTGCCGCCCGGTCGCTCCCAGCCACTCTCCACGATACAGCAACAGCAAAGCCAAACACGGGACATACGGATTTTTCAATTCCGACAGACCGGTCAGCCTCGCAGTTTGAGGCCATGGCGCAGTGCTGATAACCACATCAAAGTCCTCACCGGAAACGCGGCGACTGTCCACATCGGCAACAGCCGATCCAGTTCTGAACTCAAGTCCTTCGCCAAGAGCCCTTGCAATACGACTATTTCCCAGAGCATGAAAAAATCGCGTCTCATCCGGAAGAGCCCGACCGGTCTCGTCCACAATCGATGCTGAGATTTCCCGCAAATCCGCGCCGCAACACTCTCGAATGGCTTTTGAGAATTCCTCATTCCTTATCGTGAAATACTGCGCGCCGTGATCTATCAAATGTCCCTCCCAGCGCTTCGTCGCACATCGCCCGCCCAAGCCTCGCGACTTCTCAAAAACAACCACCCGACAACCTGCTTCCGCCATGACCCGGGCAGCGCCAACCCCTGCCATCCCCGCCCCAATCACCGCTACTGACATTTGCTTCATGGTTTGAAGACTAGCTTAAAAAAGCGCTCAGGAGAGGTTTTATTCTTGAAATCAATCACATCACAGCGGCCCCCATCACGCACAAACCAAATGATAGAAAAATCCTGTTGTAATACCAATAATGACGCATCTTTTTTGTTAAATAAAATACCCGCCTGTGAAAAATCAAAACACAACTTCCGGCACGCTTTACTTAGCTACACTATTGGTCGGTGTTGTTACAGTGACGACCGGCTCAAAGCACAGGAGTCTGATTGGAATTCAGGTCCCTACACGCTGAAAGAAATCCGCAAAAATGGAGGCATCTGCGTAGCTCAAGCCTACTACGCCTCCGGACCGGGGCAGCATCATTGATGACTCACTCAATAAACTTGAAGCCGAGGCCAAATAAAAAAACAACCCAGCCGCCCCTAGTTCACTCCCTCCCCCAAGTTATGTGAACAGATTTCCCTCCGGCTGGGCTGCTTTTTATATAACCAATTAAGCAAACTCCGTGCCAGGTTTTGGGAAAGGAAAAAAGATACCTATCCGACCAGGTTTCCCTCGGGTTCCAAAGATCATTTTTTGGAAAATTTATTTTCATCCAGAGCTTTATGGTTATTATTGATTTTAGCGAACCTTCCGAGTTCCGGTAAACGCACGATGGTGAAAAAGCTCCACATCAGAGCAAAACTGGAAAAAAATCTACATTTTTACAATGTCCACTCTCTTAAAATGCCTCCATTTTGCACTGAGTCGCCCGGTTGTCCCGGCAACGCTTTTTGGAGTCTGGCTCATCATCCTTTATCAAGTCTCAAACAGCATGCCAAAAGATATGCCGGATATGCTAGTGCCACAGCAGGATAAGATCCTGCACTTCATTTTTTTTCTTGGAGGAGGAGCAACCCTCGCCGCATCCCTACGCCTGCTTACCAAACTTCAGGGAGTGTCGTTGATGGTTGCGGTAGTTCTTGTCATGGGACTGCTGGGCGCACTGGACGAATACAACCAGCAATTTATTCCCGGACGTTCGGGGTTGAGCCTAGCGGATTGGACAGCCGATGTGAGCGGCACACTGGCCGGCTCGTGGCTCGTGATCTTTCTTGTTTCCAAGCTGCAAGAGAAAGCGGAATGGAGCTGCCGTCGGGACCACTAGCGGTTCGTCGGAGCATCCAACTTTTTTTCGATCAGCGCATAGGCACTATGGTTGTGGATCGATTCGAAATTCTCGACCTCGACGCGATACCAAAGAATATTGTCATCGGCTTCACAACGGACGGCAACATTACGCACGAGGTCCTCAACGAAGACGGGATTTGCATAAGCCTGCTCTGTGACATGTTTTTCATCCGGACGCTTAAGCAGGCTGAAAAGCTCCGCACTTGCGGACTCCTCAGCCAGTCGCACCATATCCTCAATCCACATCGGATTTTTGCATCGCAAGGAGAGTGTCACGCATCCGCGTTGATTATGCGCACCCGCCGCGCTGATGGCCTTAGAGCATGGGCAAAGCGTCGTCACTGGAACGATCGTTGTGACCACAAAGTCCATTTTCCCCTGCTCAAGCGTGGCACGGAATCGAACCATGTAGTCCATGAGCCCGACCGCCTTGCTGACAGGGGCTTGTTTCTCCAGAAAAAAAGGAAACTCAATATCCAGGTGCGCACAATCGCTTTCCAGACGACGACACATTTTTTCAAGAATATCGCGAATGTTTTCAACGTGAACCACAGGTCCATGACCGGCGAGAACCTCGATGAAACGACTCATGTGGGTTCCTTTAAAATGGTGCGGCAAGTCAACCGTGAGTTGAATGGTTGCTACTGTACTTTGAATCGCGTGCTCCTTGTCACGCACCTGAAGCGGGTAACGCAACGACTTCACTCCCACTCGATCAATCGGAATGCGCCGCTCATCGCGCTCATTTTGGGTATCCTTCAACATGCTGGGAGCATTTTTACCACTCCATCCGCGACTCCAAGTTAAAAAAAGCCGTGCGGGCGAGAGCTGCATTGTTTTTAGTGGATTCAATATGTCATCTCATCTTTTTAATCTCTCTGAAGAAGTAGCAGTGGTCATTGGAGCAACTGGTGTCCTCGGCGGGAGTATCGCTGATGCCCTCGCCTCGGCTGGAGCCACTGTGATAGTAGCCGGACGAAACACAGAACGCGGAACCCAGCGTTCCTCCCAAATCCAAAACAATGGGGGACGAGCCGCCTTCATCGAATGCGATGCAACGGACCGCCAGAGCCTTGAAGAACTCCTCAAGATGACCACCGAAAGATTTGGAATCCCCTCCGTGCTGGTAAACGCAGCAGGTGGAAACGACCCGCGCGTCACGGTCACTCCAGAAAACCCTTTTTCTCAAATTGCTGCGGAGGATTGGGCCGCAAGCTTCGAACTTAACCTCGTGGGCGGTGCCCTGCTGCCATGTCAAGTCATCGGCCAAGCTATGGTGGATGCCGGGCGAGGCAGCATCATCAACGTGGCAAGCGCATCGGCACACATTCCTCTTTCACGCGTAGTAGCCTACTCTGCTGCGAAGGCAGCCGTCCTGAATCTCACAAACTTCCTCGCCCGCGAGTGGGCTCCCGCCGGAGTGCGCGTGAACTCGATCACACCTGGTTTTTTTCCCGCCGAACAGAATCTCCGCCTCCTCTTCAATCCCGATGGCTCAACCACTCCCCGAGCCGCAGCCATTCTTGGGCACACTCCCATGGCACGCTTTGGCGAGGCAGAAGAACTCTCGGGCGCTGTCATTTTCCTAGCCAGTCCAAATGCCAGTTCTTTTGTCACGGGCACGGATATCCGAATCGACGGCGGCTTCCTCTCTCAAACGATCTAACAAAACCTCCCCAAGCAGGCGCGAGAAAAGCGCTCTTTTCAAAATACTCAAGCCGCAACCCTAAAAGTCACAGTTCTCATGACAAAAAAAATTCTCACCATTGGCCTACCCTCTGGCAGTCTCATGGAGCCAACAATTGCCCTCTTTGCAAAAGCAGGCTACGCAATTTCCGGTTCCAGCCGTTCCTACCGCCCTTCGGTGGATGACCCTGAACTCCGCATCCGACTTCTCCGGGCTCAGGAAATAAGCCGCTACATCGAACATGGCTACCTTGACTGCGGCATCACAGGCCACGACTGGGTGGAAGAAAACGGATCGGATGTGGAGGAAGTCGCCAAGCTCCCCTACAGCAAAGCCACTGCAAATCCCACGCGCTGGGTACTCGTCGTTCCCGAAGATTCTCCAATCAAAACCACGCGCGACCTCGCTGGCAAGCGCGTCGCGACAGAGGCCGTTGGTATAACCCGCCGCTTCTTCGAACGCGCCGGCGTGAATGCCGAAGTGGAATTTTCTTGGGGGGCCACAGAGGTCAAAGTCCCCGATCTCGTCGATGCCATTGTGGACATTACCGAGACCGGCTCGTCGCTGCGCGCGAACAATCTTCGCATCGTTGACACGCTCATGGAGTCCTACCCCGCCCTATTTGCAAACCGCCTGGCATGGACCGATGAGTGGAAACGTGAGAAGATTTCCCGCCTCTCACTTTTGCTAAAAGGAGCCCTTGCCGCCAGGGATCTCGTCGGCCTGAAAATGAATCTTCCTCAGGAGGGGTTAAAAAAATTGCTTGAGACATTGCCCGCATTACGGAATCCTACTGTTTCGCCTTTGGCCCAACCCGGATGGGTCGCCATCGAAACGGTGATCGAAGAGAAAGTCGTCCGCGAGATCATTCCCAGCCTGAAAAATCTCGGCGCTGAAGGGATCATCGAGTATCCACTCAACAAAGTCGTATATTAGTTTATTAGTTTACAACGCAGTCCCGAAATCCCATGGGTTCCATTAAAAAGAAGAGAAAGTCAAAAATCGCAAAACACAAACGCCGCAAGCGGATGAAAGAAAACCGCCACAAAAAGCGTTTGCGCTACAAGTCGTAGAATGGCTCCGCCGACTCGCTCGGCGGATTCTCCATTCCCACGGGTTGACTGCGGGTTCACAATAGCCCCGCCATTGATTCGCATGAATGCCTTCCACTCAAAACGGAAAACAAATATTTTGTTTTCGTTTTTGAAGAGATTTTCACCGATCACATTGGCGTGGCTTTTGAGTGGATTGACCCTGACTTCCTGTCAGACACGGCAAGTCGTTGGTAATGAGCGCTTATCCCAAGCCGAAATTACTTACACACTCGCGCGCGCAGATTCAGTACCCCCTAGAAAGGCGCCCACCCCGCCTCTCCCGAAGCCCTACCCTACTCCGTCAGTGGCGTCATCCATCTTGCCACCAAAAACCGAAGCATTGTTGCAAGATCACGTCGAAAATCTCCTGCAGTCCACTTTTGAAGTGACGCGGGAGGGAAGTGACGTTCTCTTCATTCAAAAATCCACAAAGTCCGCTCCGACTGTGTCCCTCTTCGAGGAATCCATCATCCTAGGGAAAGTGCGGGCCTGCCTGCAGGAGGCTTCACTTCATACTCCATCCTCTTTCCATAATGGCACGGCAAGCATCGCTTTCCCATCAAAAGTCAAATCAGGAACCGCATCTGTTGTGATTGCAAAAATCCTTGGTTTGGATGGGGTCGAGCGTGTGCGTTCCAGCTTTGGAAAATTGCCCAACTGAATTGATGGTGAACTAACGCAAGGAGCAGTTCTCGAGTTTCCATTTGGATTCGTTCCCGCTCTCATCCAAAGTCACGAACGAGTTTCATGAGTAAAAAGCAACACTCCACCATTCGGATCAAAGGGGCTAGGCAGCACAATTTGCAGAACCTAGATATCGAGATTCCCCGTCATCAACTCGTGGTGGTGACCGGCATGAGTGGATCGGGAAAATCCTCTCTGGCCTTTGATACACTCTTCGCGGAAGGCCAGCGGAAATACGTAGAAAGCCTCTCGGCCTACGCCCGGCAGTTCCTCGACCAAATGCAGAAACCGGATGTGGATTACATCGAAGGCCTCTCGCCAGCGATTGCGATCGAACAACGCATCTCGGCAGCAAATCCACGATCAACGATTGCCACAACGACAGAAATCTACGACTACCTCCGCCTACTCTACTCGGCGGTTGGCATTCCCCACGACCCCCAAACCGGCCAACGAATCGCTCGCCAAACCCCGCAGGAAATCGCCGACACCATTCTCCTATGGCCAGAGGGCTCCAAGTTTCTCGTTTTGGCACCTCTCGTTACTGGGCAGATCGGAGAATTTCGTGACGTGATTGAAAAAGCCCGACGCGAGGGCTTTGTTCGACTCCGCATCGACGGCGAGGTCATCGAACTCTCGGAATCCAAGCCAATCCGATTGGATAAAAACAAACCCCACCTCATTGAAGCTGTCGTTGACCGCCTCAGCGTCAGACCCGACCTCGGCCAGCGCCTTGCGGACTCCTTGGAAACCGCCCTGCGCTGGGGGCAGGGACACCTCTCTACCATCCGCCAAGAGCAAGGCGCAACGCAGTGGATCGAAGAAAAATTCTCCACGGATTTTTGCAATCCCTCGACAGGCTTCACAATGCCTCGCCTGACTCCAAAGCATTTTTCCTTTAATAGCCATCTGGGCGCCTGCGCGGCCTGTCAGGGAATTGGTACGGAGAGCTTCTTTGACCCCGATCTTGTGATCGACGCGGAGAAAACGATTGCTCAAGGAGCTGTCCGCCCATGGAAGCAGGCTAATAAGAGGATGAAATCTTACTACGCCGCCCTGCTCAACGGCCTCCTTGCCAACACGCCCGCCCCCTTGGAAAAGGTTTGGCTGGACCTGCCGGAAAACTTTCGAGAGCTGATCCTCAAAGGCTCAGGGAAGGTTGACATCTCGATGGCTATCGGCACCAACCGCACCGCCACCAAACCGTTTGAGGGAGTCCTAACCCAACTCGAGAACCTCTACGAGACCACAAAAAGCGAATTCACCCGCAAGCGGCTTCGAATGTTCCAAGGAAAACGTGTATGCCGAGTTTGTAAAGGTGCCCGCCTTCGCCCCGAAATCCTTGCGGTCACCCTCACAACAAAATCCGGCAGCGAGTTTGGCATTCAGTCCATCTGCTCACTCACAATCGGGGAGGCGTCAAATATGATCGCCAACTTACAACTCACCGAGACCGAGACCAGTATCGTAAAGGACGTACTACGCGAACTCCGACAGAGGCTGCATTTTTTAAATGAAGTCGGCCTGGATTACCTTCAACTCAACCGGGAAAGCGGCTCGCTTTCAGGTGGAGAAGCCCAACGGATTCGTCTCGCCACACAGATCGGCTCAGGGCTTTCCGGCGTTCTCTATGTCCTCGACGAACCGAGTATCGGCCTGCACCAACGCGATAACGACCGACTGATCCAAACCCTCCGAAACCTCCGTGACCTGGGCAATTCCGTCATCGTGGTGGAACACGATGAAGACACAATACGCGCTGCAGACCACATTCTCGATATGGGCCCCGGTGCAGGACCGCGTGGAGGTCGGCTTGTTGCCCAAGGCACTCTGGAAGACATCCTCAAAACAGAAAACTCGCTGACAGCACAATACCTCAACGGCGGGATTCGCATACCCGTTCCCCGCCAGCGCACCTCGCCACGCAAAACGGGGGCAGTCGAAGGCGAGATCGGGGATGGCTGGCTCCGCGTCCATGGCGCCACGGAAAACAATCTCAAAAACATCAATGCCGCATTCCCTGTCGGATGCCTCACTTGTGTTACAGGCGTCTCGGGAAGCGGAAAATCCACCCTGGTAAACGACATCCTTCGCGTCGCCCTAGAACGCGATCTGCACCGAGCCAAATCGCGCCCCGGCGCTCACGCATCCATCAGTGGCATCGAGCAATTCGACAAAGTTGTTGTCATTGACCAAAGCCCGGTCGGCCGCACCCCCCGCTCCAATCCAGCAACCTACACGGGCGCACTCGGTCCGATTCGAGATCTCTTCAGCGAGCTCCCCGCCTCGCGCGTTCGCGGCTACGATTCCGGCCGATTTTCCTTCAACAACAAAGGAGGCCGCTGTGAACACTGCCAAGGCGATGGCTTCATTCGCATCGAAATGCACTTTCTCTCGGATGTTTATGTTGAGTGCGAGGTCTGCAATGGCCGCCGCTACAACCGCGAGACGCTGGAGGTCACCTACAAAGGAAAAAATATTGCCGATGTTCTGGAGATGACAGTGGATGACGCCGCGCGCTTTTTCCGCCATGTGCCCGCACTCTGCACAAAACTCGAAACCATGCAGGATGTGGGTCTCGGTTATTTGCGACTCGGCCAATCCGCAACCACACTCTCCGGCGGCGAAGCCCAAAGGATCAAACTCTCGGCCGAACTTTCAAAGCGACCCACCGGGCGCACGATTTACCTGCTCGACGAACCGACAACAGGCCTCCATTTTGCGGATATCCACAAGCTCCTCGAGGTCCTTATGAAGCTCCGAAATGCCCGAAACACGCTCATCGTCATCGAGCACAATCTCGAAGTCATCAAGTGTGCCGACTGGATCATTGATCTCGGGCCGAACGGCGGTTCTGGCGGAGGACGTATCGTGGCTGAGGGCACACCCGAAAATGTCGCTCTCAGCAAAGAAAGCGAAACAGCCCGCTATCTCCTCAAATATCTGAAAGTATGAATCGTCTTTGGCCGCTCATTTTTCTTGGTGCGCTGGCACATGCTGCTCCACTCGACGAGGCCCGAATGGCTCTCGAAAACGGATTCCCAAACGTTGCCTTGGTCAAAATTGAGGAGCAGTTTCCAACCATCGGATCACGCGATTCAGATGCGAATGCGAACCTCCTCTACGCCCGCGCCTTGACCGAGTCCGGCCAAGCCAGCTCCGCTGTCGCCCTCTTTGAAACCGCCAAGATGCCCTCTGGTCCCTCCCGCGATTTCTGGCTTGCCCAAGCCCTCGCCGCAGATGGGGATTGGCTTAAAGCTTCGAAAAGCTTCGACCTTGCTGCAAGGGATTCAAATTTTGAATTCCAGAAGGAGTCACTCATCGGCCTAGCCTCCATGCTGAAAAATCTTGCGAAGCTCGAGGAGGCTGCTGCCACTCTGGCACCAGCGGCTGGATGGCCCCATTCAAGGATCAGATCTTCGGCACTTCTCAATCTTGCTGAAATCCGCCTTTCTCAAAAAAATCCGATTGGTGCCAGAGCATCTCTGGATGACCTTCAGTGCGACGACCCTGCTCAAAAATCTCATCGCGCATTTCTTCTCGCCCAAGCAGCCAGTCAGGAAAAAAAAGATGCGATGGCGCTCACCCTAGTCAATGAGGTGCAGCCGCTCAATACCGAGATGGCTATTTCCACTGTCCTTCTCCATGCCGCCACCCTTCAACGGCTTTCTCGAAGCGCGGAGTGCGAGTCAATGCTAGAGGAATTCATAGCAACACATCCCTCCCTACCTGGACTCGAGCAGGTCTTCGCCAACCTAGATGAGATTTATGCAGCCGCAACAAGTCCCTCCTCGAGCGAGCTCAAACGTTGGTCAAACGACTCCGAGTCAAACCTTCGCCAAAAACTCGCCACCTACTATCTCGCTCGTTTTGAAACACGCCAAAAAACCCCCGAAGCCGCGCTGCCGCTCCTTGAGCGCCTGGCAGCCGACCCCTCCTCGAATCCTCTGGCTCAAGAAACACTCTTTGAGCTCGCTGCACTACGCGTTCGGCTTGGCCGGAACGATGAAGCGCTTGCCTTACTCCCCCCAACTGGCACTACAGCTTATACGGATTTTCTCCGGGGTCTGGCGCTTTCACGCAAAAGCGATCACGCGGCGGCTGCACTGGCTTTTGCATCGGCAGCAGCGGAGCCAATGCTAGCCGAATCCTCGCTTTTCAATGCTGCACTCTGCCAGCTTTTCTCCGGCAACGCAGCAAATACGGCACTTCTTCAATTGAAAAAAAAGTTCCCCTCCAGCCCTCGAATTGCGACTTTCCGTCTGAATGAGGCGTATTATTTGGCGAGAAAGGGCGACCCCATGGCGCTTGCAAGCCTTCAGGCCCTCACATCCTCACCGGTTGCAGGCATTGCTTCGCGGGCCCGCCTCGCCCTGGCTGAATGGAAATACCAACAACTCGACTATCAAGGTGCCGATGCAGAGCTTCGCCAAATCTCTTCACAGAGCGACCCGTCGCGTGAAGCCGCTCTCAAAGTTTTCCTGATGGATAATGGCGATCCCACCGGCACAGATAGCGCCATCGCCGCCGCGCGAACATTTCTCATTACCCATCAGAATACGGAGTCCGAACCCTCCATTCGAATGAAGCTCGGGGAACTTCTTTATCGTCGTGGCGACTTTGCAACAGCGCGTGTCGAACTGGAAATTTTAGCCCGAAGATTTCCAGATTCCGAATACGACAAGCCGGCCCTTTTTCTTGCAGCCCAATCAACATCACGCATACCAACAGCCACTTCTCCAGACGAAGCAATTTTACTTTATGAGGAAGTCGCCAGCGGGAAGGGCCCCCTTGCCTCTCAAGCACGCCTTGAGCAAGCGACCATTCTAGCCGCTCAGGGTAAACGGCTCGAAGCAAATCTCGTTCTCGACAAAATCCTCTCCTCCAATCCCAACCCTGAGATGCTTGCCAGCGCACTCGTCGAGAAGGGAAAAAATCTTTACTCGCTTGGAGACCAGGATCCCGCAAATTACCGGGCGGCAATCGACGTCTGGAAACAAATCGTTAGCGAACCTTCGTCCACTCCCGCTTGGCGCAACCAAGCCCTAACACGAATCGGTACAGCCCTCGAAAAAACAGGCGACCTCAACTCGGCCGTCGCCACCTATTACGATGTGTTTAAACCTAGCACATCCGCCCCAGCAGAGTTCTTCTGGTTCTACAAAGCCGGCTTTGCCGCTGCTCGCATTCTGGAATCCACCGAGAAATGGCCTGAGGCGATTCGCGTCTATGAAATCTTAGCCGCATCAGACGGCCCTCGCTCACTCGAAGCCAAAAATAGAATCAAGCAGCTCCGACTGGAGCATTTTCTCTGGGAGGAAAAATAAGAACATATCCATCTACCGACTGCCTTTTAGAATCGAAGTGGCTCGCTGGATTGGGCTGCCACATTTACGCCTCAGCCTCATGGCAATTCAGGGGGGGGCCCATGCTGCGAAATGCGTGAGGAGAAAGATAAAAGATTGAAATCAGTGGCCTGAAATAACGGGGTACTCACCCCATGGGCATTCCTTCAAAGAATGGGCCATTTTTATTCATGAACTCTTGGTTTATGATTCTCGTAAGCGGCATCGTAGGCACTGCGGCAATGACACTCTTTTTACTGATCCCCCGCTGGGCAGGATGGGCTCACGTAGACGTGATTCGAGCGGGAGGGGCGCTCGTTATTGGAGGCATAGGACGTGGTTCCTTCGCCGTGGGCATGGGTATTCATATCGCACTCGGAATCATTTTTTCCTTCGTCTATGCCACGTTCCTGCATCTTTCGTCGCTGCCATTCAATGCGCTCACGGGGTTGCTTCTTGGCAGCCTGCATGGGGTCGTGGTGATGCTGCTTGTTTCAATCGTCATTATGGAGCATCACCCCATAGCTCGGTATCATGAGCGCGGACCCGCTACAGGCCTTGCCCAGTTGGCTGCTCACATGATCTATGGGTTCAGCATGGGGTTGATCATGGGGATTTCCCGTTCGTAATACGGAAGGCTCGATCAAGAAATGATTCAAAAGCGGGGTGATCGCCCCAATGAAAGGTGAGCTGGATCGGAGACTCTTTATTACCCGCTCAAAAATTCGGGGATTACAAAACATGAAAACTCAAATTCGCAAATTCCAACCAATCCTACTAATCGTCGTTTTGGCTTTATCCGTGTGTGCCACCGCGCAAGCCCAGCAATCTGCCCCGATGCCGGGGCACTCGAACCCCTCCAGCATGCCCAAATGGTGCTCGGACATGATGAAGATGCACGACGATTTTCTAAAAATGCTCAGTACTCAAGATGCTGAACTCGCATCCCAGGTTGAAAAAATGAAAAATGCTCCGGTTGATCAAAAAGAGACCCTCATCGAGGCGACTCTCACTCTCATGATCCAGCAACAATCCGCACAACACGCAGAGATGGCGAAGATGTTAGATCAAATGAAGAGCAATATGACAAAAAGTGGATGCCAGATGATGCAGGACATGTGATGAACCGTCGGGGCGGACCCTTATGCTCACGGTTCTTCGCCGCGTGGTGGCGGACGGTGCTCAGGGTCACCAGAGGGACCCTGCTTTTTCAACTCACCGAGTTTCTGCTGCTGCTCGGGAGTAAGCAGGGCCTTGATTCGGATAAGCATGCTGAGTTGAGTGCGCTTCAACTCGGCTTCCACAAGTAGCAATTTATCGAACTGTGCGAGGATTTGCTTTTCATCCTGCACATCGCCTCTCACAAGAGAATCGAGAGCTTCTTCTTCGGCACTCAACTGCCACTGCAAATCGTTGAATCGCGAGCTCGTTTGACTCATCTCCGAGCGAATCGCGCTTTGTTGCTCTGGCGTGAGGTTGATGGCTTTTTGATTCCGCATGACCAACTCCGGAGGAAAGAACGAGCGATTCATCCTATCACCACCAGGAGGCCGCTGAGTGGGTCCAACTGGACCGGCCGGCTGAGCTTCCTGGGCATTGGCCATGATCACGCATGCTAACAAAATGGAGAGAAAAGTGGATTTCATAGGTTTTGAGTTTTATCGGAGGAAGTCGGCACGAATTCAAAAAGGCTGTCGCTGAAGGTCGAGAAGGATTCGCTACTGGTTGTTGTGTTTTCCGCTAGGATCGAATCCGAAGGGGCGCTCCAACTTGCGATTGCAGTCCATTGCTCAACCTCCTCCGACGACAATGTCGAGTTTTTTGACAAAACGGAGAAAGCGAGAACTGCTGCCAAAAATAAAACAGACGCGAAGGCCAATGGCATCCAGATGCCTGAAGACGTTCGGTTTTCGCTGGATCGTTGCGTGCGAAGCAAACGTTCAAAACTAGGGGCATTTTGAGCGTCCTGCCGCCTGACATCTTCGAAAAGTTTTTTGAGTGTGTGATCAGTCATGAAATTGTCCGGTGAGTTTTAGAAGTTGGCCGAGTTGTTTCTTTGCACGATCGTAGTGCGTGCGTGCAGATCCGAGGGAGACGCCCATCGCCTTGGCAGAGGCTTCAATCGTGAGGTTTTGATAAAAAACGAGGTGAAGAATTTCCTTCTGACGGCGAGGGAGTCTGTCAAGCGTTGCGCGGAAAAGGCTGACGCGCTCGCCTCCTTCCAAGGCTTCACTGTTGTCGGCGGAATAATAATCCCCCTGGTGTTCTTTTTGGTAGCTTCGAAGGCGAAGGAATCGAATCCAAGCGCGGCGGCGCTCGCTGGCAGCCGTATTGCGAATAACTGCAAAGAGCCACGTCTTAAAGGCAGCACGACCGTCATAGCGAGCCCGGCCTTGCAAGATTTTTTGATAAACAGTCTGTAAGATATCTTCCGCATCGTTGGGGTTCGATGAACAGCAGCTCATGGCCCATCCATAACTCATGGCGTGGTACCGCTCCAGAGCGTCCTTCAGCTCGGCGCTATTCGTCGGGCTGATCAACGGCTCATGCAATCCATCGTTCATTAGCTTAGTACCATCTCGCTGCCCTTTATATGACAGATGTTTTGGGAAAAAAGACCGAGAATCATTTTTTTGTCATATAACCGCATTTGCCGAGCGACGAAGAAAAAGAAAGCACTCCGCGACGAACGCCTCGGAGCGCTCGAAAAATCAACCCCCTCAAAAAAATGAAAAATATACTTATTCTCGGCAGCCTCTCTGCCATTGCAATCGCCGCGGCGCCCTTGGCTCATGCTGCAAGCGAGCCCACAGCTGCTCCGCTTCGGATTGGTGATCGTGTCCAAACAGGGAAAGCCTCCCCAGTTTGGAATAATCCTCCCATCGCTGGTGAACTCATCGGCAATCAACCCGCCCAGTCGCTTGGCACTCTCACAGCAGGGCCCGTGCGATCTGGAGATTCCTGGTGGTGGCAGGTGAATTTTAACACAGGAGCAGATGGTTGGATCGCTGAGCGCCAGATTCGCAATATGCAGGCTCAGGCTCCTGGCCAACGCTTGCAACCGAGCGCTCCAGCGACTCTCCCCTCCGTCATCGACTCCGTCGTTGATATTCAACCCGCAGGAAACGGCACAGTGGATACACCCAAAGTTGTCCTTCGTGGGAAGGTAATGCCCGACATCTACGCCCCACCCCTGGTTTCCTTTTTGCTGAATGGGAAAAAAGTCGCCCTTGATAAGGACGGAAGATTCGATGTGCCAGTGACGCTGGTTCCGGGGGCCAATAAGTTCAATCTCGAAGTCAGCACTCCCAACCCCCGTCAG
>Ga0214921_10004565_pt1 | contig 20275 bp, 17 predicted proteins | sample LL1505_MetaG_FD_177992 | JGI IMG/M metagenome (GOLD analysis project Ga0214921, IMG submission 177992) | Freshwater microbial communities from Lake Lanier, Atlanta, Georgia, United States - LL-1505 | ecosystem: Environmental > Aquatic > Freshwater > Lake | place: USA: Georgia | collected...
AGTCCACTTTGGCTTGGCTGTTGAGGGCCTCGCGAATCCAGAAGTAGAGTTCGGGTTCCTGATCAGGAGGTGCGGCGGCGAGGAGCTCTTGGGCGACGAATTGCTCGGCGGCGGCGCCGCGATGGATGCCCAAGAGGTCAGGTTGGGCGACGAGTTCGGAGTCGATGCGCAGGGCGGCGTGGAGGAGGCCGATGTCCAGAAAAGCGAGTTTGACGAGGCGGGGATTTGCTTGCGCGGCAAGGGGCAGGCCTTGTCCGGAAGAGTGGGTGATTTGCCGGACGACACCGGCTTTTTCCAGAGCACTCAGAGCTTGGCGGACAGAGGCGGCTCGGCGATCGGGGTCGATGTTGGAAAATTTCAGGCGCTCGCCAACGAGGCCGGGTGTGCGAAGGAAGAGATTTTCGGCAAGGTCGGCCGGGATGCGCGGAGCGTATTTGGCGAAGTCGCGCCGGTAGGTTTGCAGGATGGAGAGTTGGGCACGGCGGCATGCAGAGGGATCTGCGTTATCGATCGATTCACGAAGGGCTTCGGGCATGCCGCCAGTGAAAAAATAGTCCCGCAGCAGGGAAAGTGCAACGGTGTGAGCTGCGGGTGGAAGTGACTCACCAGGCCTGAGGCTGGAGATGGCATCCGCAAGGTCGGGCTTGCCTTTGGCGAGAAGAAATTCCGTGAAGTCCATCGGGTGGAGCCAGAGGGATTCGATGCGTCCAACAGGCATGGAGAACTCTGCGGCATCCATCGCGAATTCCAGCAGGGAGCCTGTGGCGATAACTGGAATGTGCGGCTGAAGTTCGTGAAAGTAGCGAAGCGCCGTGATGGCTGCGGGGCATTCTTGGACTTCATCGAGAAAAAGCAGTCCACCGGCGGCAAGCGGAAAGCCGATGAGGGCCAGTTGGCGGAGGATGTCGGCCGGGTCGGGAGTGGCAAAGGCGGCTTTGGCGCTGGGATGGAGTTCAAAATTAACTTCGACCAGAGGAATTTTTTCGATGCGGGCGAGTTCGCGAATGAGCCATGTTTTTCCAACTTGGCGCGCTCCGTGTAGCAAAAGGGGTTTGCGACTTTTGCGATGAAGCCACTCTTGAAGAGATGCGAGAATGTGTCTTTTCATATTTTGAAAATAGCAATACAAATGCTTTTTTCAAAATATGTTTTAGCGGAAATTTTTTGACAGGATCTGCAGGAGAAACAGGAGGGATTTTTAGACAAAATTGACAAAATTTTCAGAATCAATGCGAAGTGAAGAAAGACTGTCGCAGGCAGCCCATTTCGTTTGGAGGGTCTTCCTCCGTGAGGACCCCAATTTTGGATTTTACAGGCACGAGGAGGCACCGGTGCATTCGCGTCGCGAATGGGGCAGGGCAAAAAAACTCTGCAGAATTGAGGAAAAGCCGTAGCGTGTGGAGGGTAACTGGTGGCCGGTATCTGTAGCGGCGGTCTGTGACCGCCGAGGCGAGTGAAGGACAGAGAAAACTGAAAACCACAGACTTGAAAGCCGAAAGCTACTTTTTGCATTTTTTCTCCGTGGTTAAATTTTTCTGCTTTTTGGCTTAAACCACCGAAGCAAGAGCGAATTCCATACTATTGCGGAATTTTCCAACAGTAAAATTCTGTTCGTATCGCCGCCGACCGGCGGCGCCCATTGTCCTTCGCAAATCTGTATCCGAAATGAGGATTTCCAAGCGCTCGGCGATGGATTTGGCATCCTTTGGAGGGACAAGGAAGCCGGTTTCTCCGTCCACCACGATATCCGGGAGGCCGCGCCAATTGGTTGCGACGACTGGCAGGTCAAGCATCATGGCTTCAATTGCCACTAAAGGGAATGTTTCTGCTGAGTAAAATGTGGGGAAGCAAAATACATCCGCACGAGAATAAGCCTTCCACTTTTCGTCACCATGCAGAGGGCCTGTCAACTGAACAATATCTTCCATTTGATTTGATTGTATGAATTCAGTAAAGAATTTTTGATCTGCCTCAGAAACTGCTCGGCCTACAATCGTGCAGCGAAAATGAATACCCTTTGTTTTTAAGTAGGCACAAGCTTCCAAGAGGATGGCAACGCCTTTTTCTTTGCTAACCATTCCGCAAAAAAGAATTTCCGGTGCATCTTGAGCTGATAAGCGATGAAGTTTCTTTACTATGTCAGGCTCGGGAATGCCGTTTGGTATGACAGAAATGACTTGAGAATCAGAAAACTCTGCATCGGCTTTCGCAAAACTTGAAATAGAAATAGAAAGATCAGGCCGACCATAAGCCCATCGAAACACTTTTTGGAGAGGCCAGGGAAGACGCTCATAGAATCCTTTCAAGCCACTGGCGTGAAAGTGAAAAACTGTTTTTTTAAAAAGCCATCTCGTGCCAAGCAATAGCACGCAATCACGCAAAAAAGGCACCATATTCGGACTTGCCGGCGGGTAGTAAAGAACCTGTGCGCCAGTCCGAAACCGAGCGAGAACAATGCCAAAATAAACTGCCACCAAATGAAAAATCTTTTTCCACCTGAAAACGCCAACTTCTTGGATATCATCAGAAAATGCCATGCGCACATGATAGAACCGGATTTTGGAGTAGTCGCCTTCCAAGAGGAATTGATTCATCACGGATTGACCATGAAAAGGAGGCGGCGTTTGAGCCACGGCAATGATTATGGGAATTAACTTGGCCATAATCCTGAAACGCTTCCTCTTAGGGATTTATATCCAGAAGAAGTGTGGATTTTTGTATCTATAGGAAATGAACGATAGGCGCCAGTCAGCATTCGTCGGATGCGGTTATACATGACACCAAGAGGCTTAAGCGCTCGCGGAGGCCACCTCGTTTCCGACCACCATTGCTCCAGTTCCTTGCAAGTCTTGTCTGCACTAAGATTTTGTCCTGTGAAGGCATAGGCAGCCAGTAGCTTGCGACAGGCATGGAGTTTTTTTCTATTCACCAAAAAATGCTCCATCAAGACTGCATCGCTGATCACCTTCCAGCGAGGATTCAAAGGTGGATTTGGCAAGGTCGATTTTTTAAAGAACATCGCGCAACTCAGCGAGTGCAGATGGTCCAAGCGTGTATGCCAAAGGCCGGGAACCATAATTCTCCTATAGCAAATGGGTTCCAAGGAGGAATTAAGCAAAATCGCATCACCAAGCAAGATATCCAACTTTGTTTGCTGCTGAAAGATTTCCGCCACTTTGGAAAGGGTCTCGGGTAAATATTGCTCATCAGAGTTCAACCATGCACAGATTTCACCGGTTGAGTGAGCAAGGCCACGATTAATGGCATCATACATTCCGGCGTCCTTCTCGCTGAAAATCTTGAGGGAGTAAGCGCGCCGCTCCTTTACGGCAGGATTTGGGTGTTGATGGATCCTCTCTCGTCCCTCGTCTGTCGCCTCTTTCCGCTCACCAAATACAAGCTGACCGTTACGGTAAAACTCTGCGCCGAGTTCACGAGCCAGTTCCTCGATGCCGGGCGTGCCAGCGTCTTGAATGATGTGCTCGATGGAGAGGGGCGAGGGGCGAGAGTCGAGAGTCGAGGGCGTGGCAACCACTTGATCCCGCACGCTGGAGATACACAAGCTGAGCCAATCGAGTTGGCAGAAGGTAGGTGTAACGATACTAAATTTAGGATTCAACAGAAGATAAGGAAGAATTGTTGTTTGTAAATTTACGGACTGCAAATTTATTGGGGGAGGGAGCTGAAATGCTGATGGATGATCGGCAACCATAGACAGCCGCTACAATGTTTCCGAGGGAAAAAATTTCAGAAATCTTCTTGAAGCTTGAACTGCTTCAGCCTATCCCAAGATGCACGATGCTCTCGCAGGTCTGGAAACACAAGCTGAATGAATAAAAACAAAATTTTCCTTGGTGTTGTGATGGCTGCAGCCTTGCTTTTTGCCATTGTCGTGGGACGGAATGTGGCGGAGAATAATTTCAGCCGGTTGGGAATGTATGTGGGTGTGGCCGTGCTTGCGGTCGGAGCTTTGGGTTTCAAGCAAAATGCTTGGCTGCTTATTCCCATTTGCTCTGGGCTGGGCGGGTCCTTTGGCGGGGGCAGGCTGCCAGCCTCGATTGCCGAAATGTCGGTGGCCTTCTGTTTTGGGCTGTTTGTTTTGTTCAAGGCCTTAAAAGTCATACCCAAGTTCCCACGCCTGAATTGGTGTGACAAGCTCCTGATCTGCAATTTACTCTATCTTGCTACAGTGTTCGCTCGAAATCCTGTGGGTGTGGATTTTATCAGATCCAACCTGATTGGCGGCAGACCGTATTTTGCTATTTTGCTTGCGTGTTGCGGATTTTGGGTGCTTCAGCATGTCACGATCAAGCCGAAATTAGCCAAACTTTTACCGGCTTTGATGTGCTTCGGCTCGGTGGTGAATGCTCTCAGCGGATTTGTGGGTTATTTTGCACCGAGCCTTGGGTATCGACTGGCGACACTGTATTCGGGATTCATGCCTGGCAGTGAAGCCAATCCGATGGAACCCGTGGATACTGGCAGAGTCGAGAGGCATCAATACTTGGCTGGGTTTGGAGTGGAAGTCGGCAGGGCAGCAATATCCTATGCGAACATTTTCAAGCTCATATTCTTCCAAAATATCTTCCTTTCCGCATGTTTCTTTGCCTCGCTGGTCGCCATTTTATTGTCAGGATTCCGAAGTAACTTAATCGGTTGGCTTTTTGCGATAGCGCTGGCCAGCTACATTCGCGGAGGAGTGCGGCAGGTGTTTCCTTTGTTCGCGGCTGCTGTCGCAGGCATTGTGATGATTGTCGTCGTTCAAACGGCAGGGCTACAGGTTCCGCTCGCCGCGCAAAGAGCGCTTTCTTTTATTCCCATATCTTGGGATTCCAGAGCCAGTGTCGATGCAAAAGGTTCGGTCGATTGGCGCGTGGATATGTGGCGGTTGGCACTCACGACCGATCGATACATCAAAAACAAGGTCTTGGGCGATGGATTTGGTTATGACCCTTCAGAATTGCGTGCATGGGCTGCCAAGACCTCTCTCAGGATGGATTCAAGCGAGGGCCTGCAAGATTATTTTATGATCACCGGTGACTACCATAGTGGGCCGGTTTCATCCATTCAATTTGTTGGTTATATTGGCTTAATGCTTTTTACCGCTCTTTTGATTGCCAATGCGAAGTATGCTTGGAAAATTATTAATTCGGCCAGAAAGACCGCCTTTTTTCCCTTAGCGCTTTTTTCTGGAATCGTGGCAATTTACCACCCAATTTCCTTTTGGCTTATTTTTGGAGGATATGGCGGCGATTTTGTTCAGGCTATTTTTACCTTGGGAATGCTGAATCTTATTGACCGATCTATCAAGAAAGAAAAAGCGATTGCGGCGGTGGATCAAACAGAGAAGAATTTATGATTTATTCTATCAGTTTTGACAAACATCTGGCCGTGCTCGCGGTTCGTTAAATTTGATCCACTTCCTCGCAGTCCGCTCTGCTTTCTCGATAAGGCTTGCTAATCGCTCAACGAGTTTTCCGTTGAGGGAAAGTTTAATTCTCTTATCGTCAAAAAATTTAGCGACTTCGCTGGGATGCTTGGAATCGACGCTTGGCAAATTCGGGCCCAAGTCGATACCAGACAGTCCTCTTTTAAGGCATACCAAGCTTAATAGTGACTGGTCGTGCCGATGCTCATAAAAATCGGGTAGTTCTGGAAATCCAAGTTTGCTTGGATCATCGCTGATCATTTGACGGTCTGCTGAAATGTCCATCCATTCATTTACGATATTCCTTGAGTTTGGATTATTAATCCACATGGAGAAGCTGGCTTGGATGGGTGAGGAAGAGTGAACTTGGGGTGAATCCATTGACATTGATACAAAGGCATCGCGTTTCGTCCACATTGACATCGGGCCGCCCCAAGGAATATTGATTCCCGGCATGATGGTCTGCTTATGGGTTTTCATCCAATCCAGAAAAACCTGTAAGGAACCGCTTAATAGCTTGTAGGGAAATGTCCTGCCCACATCACAATAAAAAACGATGTCTCCCTTGGGTGCCACCTCCAGTTTTTTTTGGATGATGAATGGCTTCCATGCATAAAAACCCGAACCGCGCTCGGTTAGTCTGATCGTGGGACACCGATGCTCGAATCCTGCTGCCAGAAGTTTCTTGGGCGTCCAGTGCGTTACAGAATCAACAACCTTGTTCGCCAATGCCGACCAGCCAAGAAAAACTTGTCGATGGCGAAAACGCGGCGTCGCAAAAGTCACGAGGTGTATGCGCATAAAAAATATCGGTGGCGATCGGGCTGTCGACTAAATTTTTCCAAGAACCTCTTGGTAGATTTCCACATGCCGCTGTGCGATTACTTTTGGATGGTAGCGCGAGGCTATGGAAGCGGAGACGCCTTCCGGTTGCAGTGCACCCGCATCTATCCAGGTAATGATTCCTGCCTTCAAACTTTGGATATCATCATGCAGCTCAGCTCCCTCTATGTCGGCCGTTATATCAATAATGCCTCCTAAGTTTGCACCAAAGAACTTTAACCCCCGAGCTAATGCCTCTGCAACAACAAGACCGAACGCTTCTTCTGTTGGAAAGTGGACGAAACCATCCACTTCATCAAGCAACTCAATAAGCTGGCATGCATTTAAGTGACCGGCAAATGAAGCGTAACCAGCTGCTTCCGCTTTGCGCAATTCTATAGCGAACGCTTGCCCATAGGGTTCGTTTTCAGAAAAATTACCAGCAAATATAATATGAATTTTTCTACCTTGCCGAACTATTTCCCCCATTGCTTGAAGTATTTCCAATTGTCTCTTTCGCGCACAAACCACGCCAATGTTTACAATCGTTGGAGTAGATCGGCTGGAAGATTTAATCTTGGGTTTAAAAAATGCTTTACGAATTGCATTTGGCACCAACCATGTTTTTTTTGTTCGTTTTTCTACCAAACGTTGTGTGTATAGAGAATTACAAAATACACCTATGGTGGATCGCATAGCCCTTGTTTCAAAAAATGAGGATAATGGTCCATATAAACCATGGCCGAACATTTTTAGGCGGTTTAATTCCTCTATGTTACCATGGATTGTGATAAGATTAGGAAATCCAGACCGGGCTGCTGCAATTGCGCATTCTCGCTCTGAGCCTTGGCCATGAACAATATCAGGCTTGATCTTGGCGCATAATAAACGAATCGCATGAGAACAGCCATAGTAACCAGATGACATCCAGCCTATTTTTGGAACAAATACGGAGTGAAAATAGATATTTTCACCAACTTTGTTGGGTGATTTGATTGCTTGGCGAATGCAACTTATGACATGTATTTCCACATCCGTGAGCATTTGGAAACCCTCCAACAAGGCTTCAGGTGCTGCTCCGAAATAAGGATAGGGTAGACTATATTCCTTAAAATGCTCGCGGCTGTCGGTGGTGATCTGGATGACTCTCATGCTCGATCAACTTAATTTTTGGAACACCCGATTGTGGCCTACCTGAAGAATTTCCTTGAAGCAATTTGGATCGATCTCGGAGGCGAGCCGCGATGGTCCTGGATGCCCAGCGGTGGAGAAGTCCGGCGGGTGATATGCAGTCGTTAGACCGGAATCGTCGAGAATGATGATGCCGCCGGGCTTGATGGCCTTTGAGCACGCTGCCCAGTCTTTCACCACCACGTCATAGTCGTGATTGCCGTCGATGTAGATCATGTCCCACGACCGCGCTGCAATGACTTCTAGAGCCAAGGGGTCGTTTGAAAAAGCGTTGACAAGTATGGGCTCCTGCAAGCCAAAGTGCTTGAAATGGGCTAGCGTGTCTTCGAGGTAATTCAAATCGCTCCGATATATTGAAACCGAATCGCCCGACGAACTGAATGGCGATATGCCGGTGATCTCACAAGGATTCCCTTCGAGCTTGGAGAGCTGAGCGATCAGGCTCACAACCTGTCCCCGATAGACGCCGATTTCGAGAAAACTTTGCGGCATGAACTCGCGGAACAGACGCCACCACATCGTGTGGAATGCATCTTCACCAAAGCCCCTCTGGTCGATTTGAAAGTAGGCACGGTGAGCACGCAATTCTGCCGGCACCGTATGGTGAAAATCTTGGAAGGCTCGGCAATAGTAGGCATCCGGATCACGCAGACTCTCCGAGAAGTTCTCTGGATCGATTGTGTCGATCAGTTCCTGCGATTTCAGATGTTCAACGGCTTGATCAGCGATGCGCTTGAGATACTGGCCTTTGATCCATTTTAGGAGATTCATAATGGGCGCTTATTAATCTTAAGATTTGATGATGACGTGCCGATAGGTTGCCCGGAAAGAATCTTGTCGTAGAATGAAATGTAATTATCAACCATGACCGACGATGAGAATCTGCTCTCGGCTTGGTGCCGACATTCTAGGCGGGATAAGTTTCCGATACGTGCTACAGCTCCGATCATCTCATCCACAGAATGGCAGCAGAAGCCAGTTTTGCTGTGATCTATAATCTCTGGTAAAGCTCCCCGATTTAAACCGATTACTGGAGTTCCACAGGCCAGTGCTTCAGCCATCACAAGTCCGAAGGGTTCATCCCAATCTATCGGCATCAGCAAAGCTGCAGCTTCTCCGAGTAGTTTATTTTTCTGTGGGTCATTAACCGATCCAATGTAGCTAATTTGCTCAGAAAGATGCGGTTCCACCTGTTCCTGAAAATAACGGTCAATTAAGGGATCGTCGGAACGATTGCCCGCTATGATCAGTTTTCTGTCAGTAGCTTTAGCTATCTCGATCGCAGTGTGAGTTCCCTTGATGGGCTCTATACGTCCGAGAAATACGAGCGGAGCATCGGCTGCCACGGTAGGCTGAAAATTGAACTGCGTGATTTTTATTCCATTGTGGATAGCTGTGGTCGGGGCTAAATGCTCCAACGATTTAACCATGTGTTTCCCTACGGTCGTAAACCAAAGGTTTTTTCGTGGAATGAAGCGTAGTCGTTTGGAAAAGGCATCCCAATTTGGAAGTGAATGGAATGTCTGTATTACTTTCTGAGGTAACGGCCACATCAAAACTGTTAGATCAATGTGTGCAGAAGAATGGACTATGTCAAAGCGATTGAGAGCAATGTGCTTCAGCAGTTTCATAGCGTTGATAACTCGTCCTCTGCTGCCGCCTTCTGCGGATGGCAGTCGCAGGATATGAACGTTGCAAGTTGAATGCGGGTGACAAGCTAGTATTACATTCCAATCATTCGCTGCGAGGCCTTCTGCGAGGATGTCCACGACGCGCTCAACGCCGCCATAAGTAAGTGGCGGAACCTGTAAAAATGGGTCAGCTACTAACAGGATTGATTTTTTAGGCATAGATATTTTCTTCAAAAAAATTTAGGCGTAATAATTTTCTGTAATACCTAATCTTGATACGATTGCGAAAGCTGAATTCAACCTAATTTTCTCTGCGGGTTTAGGCTCTTTAAGCAGCGTCATCTGGTTTTTTAGTAAATGATATTTAGCCAAATACAGTAAACTTTTTCACGAAGTATTTCAAGATTAGACAGCCTACCGACATGTTCACACAAGGTGTCTTGACCGTGATCGTGCAAGCGATAGCCGTTTTTTGTAAGCATTGCTCGGCAGCGTGGTTCGTCCTTTTTTAGATGTATGCGTTCAAAATTGATATAGCATGGAGAAAAAAGTTTAAAATCAATAGTTTTTAAAATCATATAGTCGTAGCCCTCAGTGTCTATTAGTAAAAGGTTCACGCTAGTTAGCTCATGCTTAGCAATAAGGTCCTTGATGGAGACGCAAGTCACCTCATCGGTTACAATATTGTTTTCGACGAACTTCCGCAGACGGGTGTTTTTGGGATCATGTTGCCATAGCGATTCCATTTGCTTTGGAATGAATGATCCTAATTGTTCTGACCAAGGAGCCAATCCATTTGACTCGAGATCAATTCCTTCCCGCAAGCGATAAAAACTACGAGTGCCGGCATTTTCAGCAACTGCGACATTTTCACAAAAAACACCGCGGTATCCTGCATAATTCTTGACCAGCTGTTCGAATAGATAAGTGACTGGTTCGACCAGAACTGCGCTACAAACTGATTTCATAACCGAATTCGGCGAGCAATATTTCGTGAGGAAACCGTGGATTTGCTCACTATCAGTGTTTCCTGTATTTGCTCCAATCTGAATTATTGTCACTTGATTACCTAGAGCTACTTCATTCTCAAGTATGGCACCAACTATCTCAAAATCCCAATCGGGGCTTAAAAATCTATTATGAACGATTTGGGCAATTGTTTTAAGTGTCACGATGAATCCGTCACGCTTTATTTTTCGTAAAATTTTAACTATCATGTTATTCGAATTGTATAGTGTTCATTGTATTACTAAGATATTTAATTTATGAAAAAATAAAAGTTAGGATCAATTATGTAATAAGCTTCGCAAGCGATTTAGCGTGCCAGTAAAATTATAGTCCTTGGACACGTTTATTTCTCCAGATATGGATGAGAGGCTTGGTGCGCTAATTATTTCTTCGATCGCTTCTGCCAAGCCATTGCTTGTCTCGTTTGTGATGTAAATGGCAGATTCTCGGAGTATCTGTTCAACTCTTGCTGCTTTTGTGCTAATTAGACGCAATCCTGCATTCAGATAATCGAATGTTTTTGATGGGTATGTGACTTGTGAAATCGGGTCACTAGAAATCTGAAGATTAAGGCCGTAATGGCACTTTTTTTGTATTACTGTAAGTTCTTCACGTGAGACACAGCCGTGAAAGATGATTTTGTCTGTTTGTTGCGCTGCTACTTTGGCAAATTCTTCTGCGTAAGCTCCTTGGCCCGTAATATGAAAGATCGTATTGCTTTGAATTTGATCTGATTTTAAATAATCTAAAAGTAAGGCAGCACCTCTCGCTGAATCAAGACTTCCTGAATAGATGATGTGAACCGGTTCGCTATTTTTAGGAAGAGAATTGTAAATGATCTCGTCATTCAAGATACCTGGCACGATTTCGAATGGAAGCCCTTTTGGAAGGCGTTCAGTGAGTCCGGGTGTTGCCAGGATCGCGGCATCCACAAGTGGCTTAGCCAACATCTCAGCCAATCGGCTCATCCAAAGGTATACGCCCTTGTCCGTTAGGTGTTTACCATCTTCGTATTCCAAGATGATCGGGTTTCTACGGCACCTGAGCCGGCAATAGTAAAGTGCCAAGACATAGATCAGCTCATAGTTATCAATGATCAGTATATCCCCGTTTTTGGTGTTTCTGTAAACGTGGGCTGCATAATGAAGCATGTCTAAGAAGAATCTCACTTTTCGGATTCCCGAAGCACGTGAGAATCTTTGCGCGAATCTGTCGAAGCGCGATTCCATCTCTGGCAGAGAGGAGGGTTTACCGTGGCCACGTGGGTGCGGACTGAGTAATAACAGGGGCTTACCCGCAGCGCTTGCAATGGCTCTATAAAGCAGGATTCTTTTGCCAGCGCTCGTGGAGATGATTGGATTATCGTTGCGTTTTGAACGATACTGGTCATCCGTGACACCCGTAAGAATGACGATAGTTTGATTTTTCATACTCGGCGTAGGCCGGTTAGCAGAGCTTCAACGACTCGTTCTATGATTGAGATGCTCCTTGCCAACATGAGGGGAGAACCAAGCTTGGATTGTTCGTGCAATCGGCATCGAGGGGATGGGGGAAATCGCTAGTAAAGCTTTTATCGTTATTGAGTCGATCATTACGGACAAAAGTCATTTCCATGATGGGTGGGATGACGAGACCGTGGTGTTTGACGGGAGAGAATACGTTATTAGGGTGGATATGAACGCATGTGTGTGTGGTAAGAATCTTCTCGAAGGCACGGCCAGCAAAGCCGAAGAACGATGAGCGGTATAATTTGTCGAGTTCATGAAACTCCACGACGATGATTCGGAACCGTTTCATCAAAGCTTCTGAAGCCGAGAGAAATACCTCGTATTCATAGTTTTCGATATCGATTTGGAGCATGAGCTCGGAATCTTTGGAGGGTATAGAATCGGTAACCCAGCCGTCCAATGTGAGATAACCCTCATCTGGAAAGGCTCCGATGAAATGTTTGGTGAATGAAAAAAGCGGATCATTTTCTGCGGGACCATCGACGGAGCGGTCTGCGAGAAAAACCTTCATTCCTTTTTCAGCGCAATCTTTTTCAAATCCTGAGACGAAGCTGACACCGGGAGAGAAACAAAAGTCGATACCCACCAGATCATCCGGAACGAGATAGCCACCGTCACCTGAGGGACCAAGACGGATCAGCTCAGTATTCGCTTTGACGGGTGCAAGCTTGCCAATGAGTTGGCGTAGTGCAACGGGATGAGTCATACGGTCGGGTGAACGATTGGCGAGAGATAGTAAACTTTCCAGAAGAGGCTCAATGATACGTCTGATAGTTGCATTCATTACAATGGTTTGTGCGCAGGATTTAATTGTGGGAGTGGAATAAAGTTTGGAGAAAGAGGGACGTTTGGATCAGAAGATGTTGTGAGCGAATGATGGTGATGAAGTGATCTCTAAGACAGGAATTTGCGCCGGATCATATCCCACGAAATTTCGGATTCTTTTCTCAGTTCATTAAATAAAAGAGCCGAGAGAATGGTGATGAGTCCGACGCAAATCAGTAAAGACCAGAGAGATGAGGTGTTGATCAAAATAGCTAGAATAGCTACGGAAGTTAGGATAGCAGTAAGCACGGTAACAAGTGTCCGGCGCTTCCAACTTATTTTGTTAAAATGTAGGAAGATTGCGACGCCAATCATGTAAACTAGGTTAGCAGCCGTCAGACCGATCCCCACGCCCTTGAGACCGTAAATAGATATTGTCGCATATGAAATGCCTATCATCGCCCCGCCGGTTAGTAGTTCGTTGATTGCAATCGTTCTGGGCTTGCAAGCCGCATAGACACAAAATCCGAGTGGGCAGGTAATGAAACGAATGATCATGCCGAATATGAGCCAGCGCATTGGCTCTGACGCATCTAAAAATTCAGCCGAGTAGAGACATCGCAGTAGCCACGGAGCGAGCAGTATCAGGGTGGTGGAAACTGGAACCCCAATCGCGATTGCTAATCGTGTCTGCTGGTTGATGAGTTGATTTAGCTTTTCCTTATCACCTGCCACATTGATGAGACGAGGATAGAATTCTGTTCCCATGGCGGATATGATAATTCCAATATAGACACTCGCGAGCATTGTTGCGGCTCCATTGAGCCCGATTTGTATGGGCGCATTTTCCGGACCGTAATGCTTTGTGAGAAAAATGATGTTAAGCATTCCTGCTGCGGTTAGCCAAATGCCATTAAGCGCAAATGCAGATCCCATCCTGAACAAAGAGATGAATTCAGGAAAGAAATCATAAATAGGTTTGCGCTGATTTTTTGGAAGGTGTTTTTGAACGTAGTGGCGGTGAACCAGAGCTGTCGCAAGAACAACAGGCGTAAGAGATAAAACCGCCCCATTCAATCCGAACCCGAAAACAAGAGCTAGGATGATGACCGATCCTACAACTGAGGCTATCACTTGACAAAGCGCTAGATCCCGTGATTGTTTGATTCCTTGCAGAAAAGCCAGTTCAACCGCAAGCAGCGGAGTGCAGATGAGTGATGGAGAAGCAACGATGAACCACCAAAATTTTCTAGCATCTCCCAGAAAATCGGATGCGAGAACCTGTGACAGGCATGCGAATACAAGAGCGGAGACGATCCCAAGGACTAGGGCGCTTTTGACCGAAATATGGTAGGCTCGATTCAGTTCCTCTGCGTGATCGAGATCAGATGCTTCCGCGATTCGCCTAACCGTCGCACCGTTTATGCCAGAGGAAAAAAGAACACGAGATAATTCCAGCGATTGGTTAATCAGATTTACCACTCCCATACCCGAGGGACCGAGCAGGAGGGCTAGGACCTTGGTGCGGATTATGGTAATACCGATCGTTACAATCTTTGCTCCACTCAACACGGATGTCGCTTTGAGCATTCCTCGATATGATGAGTCACTCAAAGTCAATAAAACTTAAATATTTTAAATAAATACACTTTATTTATAATTACGAAATCAGTAACTTGTTCCAAAAAAGATTAAAGTAGAGAATAATTTTTGATAAGTTAGTTCAATGCCAAAGGAACAGATGCCAGTGTATAAAGAACATCTACACTAATTGCTACATCGCTGGATAGCTATCCGGAAATAAAACTTCTCGAGCCTGACATTAAAAGGGTTTAGAAAATTGCTTTCCTATCTCTCTATGAGCATTCTAAATGCCCGAAGCATTCATTTGTTGCTGTGAGATAGGTTTATTTTTACTGATTTTGCAATAAGAGCCTAGATAATACTTCTGAGCGTTTTGTAGCGCCTTCTGCGGTAAGATGCATGGCGGTATCTGCAAAATCATCGCGGATTTCATGAATGCCCCTTTTGTCTTCTCGGAGGACGGGGAGGAATTGTTCGACTTGGTCTAAAAAGCGGGAGTGGATTTCGCGTGCTTGAGACGCTTTGTTGGGATGCGAATAAACCCACGGTAGGACATAAAGCACTTTAATGCCGCGCGCGTCTGCGGTTTTCTTTAATTTTTCAAGAAATTTCCGACCGCTGGCGGAGAGAGTCATTTCTGCTGGTTCCCGCTCGGTTTTCGAATTTTGATCAAAGGGTCGCCTGTCTTGGGTAACTTGGAGGCCACCGGGCTGCGCGTCTTTTAAATCGTATCGGTAGAGTGGTATGCGAAAGAGAAGTTTGCCAGCCATAGTAACAAGATTACGACCTCCGGGTTGTAGGGAAAAGATATCGGTGGCCTGCTCATGGAGCGGGCGCTTGTGGTCCCAATCCACCATTTGCGGTAGGCCGAAGGCGTAGGCTAACTGAGTGCCCATGGCTGTCGTGGTTCCTGCATCATCCATGAGAAGTCCAGGCTCCACGCTGGCAATGAGCGTATCCCCTCGCTTTAGAGCGGCAAGCCCAAAGCCAGCGCAGGCATCAGCGCCGGCTCCTGCCCCCAGACCGAGGTTGGCAACCGGGAGAGAGTGATTTTTCTCGATCCAAGCGGCATCAATCCCAAATGTTGTGCTTGACCCTCCCACGACACCTATGACATAGCCGTGCTTTGCGCGCATTTTTTCACACCACGCGAGCTTTTTTTGAGCCGCGCCTTTCCAAAACTGGATTTCCGGGTTCACCCAAAAGGTGTAGCAGGCCCCGGCGATGCCAGTTAGGATTGTGAGGGCCATTAAAAGCACTGCGAGTCTCGGGATTTGCATGGCAGTCAAGTGGATGGATTATGCAAAAACATGCTGAGCTCTCGCATTTAAAAAGCGAAGTAGATGAAGTCGTTTTTCTTTGCGACGCTTAAGAGAACCGTGAGAATAACCAACACACAGAGGACAGGTGGCTTTTTCAAGTAAGAGTAGGGTTCTCCAGTGTTGCGGAGGGATAGCCACTCGACAAAAAGGGTGGCGATGGAAAGCAGTATAAACACTCCGAGCACGAATAACTCTGTGAAATCGACCGAGGAAATGGCCATCTTCAAATGAGAAAAAGTGTAGTTGAATGGGTTTAGTGTGGTGGCTAATTTAAGTAAAAGAACATCTACGCGGGTCTCATAAAAACACAGCCAACCCAACAAGGCTGCCAGCATGGTTATACCCCACCCCAAGAAGGGGTGGAGCCGTGCTCGCCGACAGAGATGGAAAATCACTAAAAATATGGCCCAAAGTAGGCCCCACAATATGAAATTCCAACCCGCCCCATGCCAGATACCCGATACGACAAAAACGAGAATAATGCTTAAGAACCAAACTTTTGTCCGGCTTCCGCCTAATGGCAAATACACATAGTCCCGAAACCAGGTGCTTAAACTGATGTGCCAGCGTCGCCAAAACTCTTGAGCGTTTGTTGAAAGGTAGGGGCTGGCGAAATTTAGGGTGAGACTTATCCCGAAGCACCGCGCGATCCCAAGCGCAACAAAACTATAGCCGGCAAAGTCATAATAAATGCGGAACCCGAAAATGATGTTATTTAACCAAATGGAAAAAGGATTGGTGGTTGAACTCGGATCAAAGTAGAGGGCGAGATTATCGCTCAAACAAATTTTGAAGAAGAGCCCTATTACGACCCAGGGCACACCTTGATCAATAGCCGCCGCATTCCATCGGAATCGAAAGCTCTCCATTTGCGGCAGCAAATCCTGACGACGCTCAATCGGACCGGCAACAATTTGTGGAAAGAAACTCGCGAAATTCATGAAATTCAAGAATCCTGGTAGAGGCTCCTTGTGAACCACTGTATCAATCACAAAGCTGATTGCTTGAAAACTATAGAATGACAATCCAATAGGTATGACCATATTGGAAAATGAATTTATTCCCAAGCCCAGTATTCCATTAGCAAGAAAATCTGCATATTTGTAATAAATCAGCGGTGTTAGTTGAATGGGAACCAAAAAGAATAAAAACAGATTTTTGTTTCGATTTTTTTGCTGCAGGATGAAAGTAAGACCAAAGTATGTTATAAACTTGACGCTTAGAAAGATAATGAGAGTCCATAAATTAGCACAACCAAGCAAAAAAAGCCCAATGAGCAGAAGGCTTGAGCGATCGTATAGCGAAACTGCATTGGGATTTTTAGCAGTTAGCCGAATAAAAAATGGCCTAATAAGTAAAATGGGCAAGAGAACGCCCAGCAGACTTAACCAAAAACGAAGCTCACTAAAATTCATTCTTCAAAATGTAGACTTTTTATAAATACTAAACGGGGCAGTAATTCAGTCTTCCGATTTGAATATCACTTTCGTTTCCACACACTAATTTTTCCAGATAACTGCTTATCGCAAATATAACCCGCACCCGTGATAAATTCTCTTATTAATCCATTCGAGTCCCAAGTATCTTCACGGCCGAGGACAACAAGATCAGGTAGTGCTTCTTGTTTGCATGCATCAAAACTCTCTCCCTGAAGCACAATTTGAAATTTGTCACTTAAAATTTTTTCTCCTAATACACTATGCCCGCTGTTTATGTAGTAAAAAGCAGCTTGAGGACTTGCTACCCACCACGCCGAGCCGCCGTTCGCAATAATTGATCGTGTAATTAGTGCCGCCGTGCGGTTATCTTCGGGAAGGTAGGTATTGACATATCGCAATCGCAATGAGGCAAAGGCCCAAATTCCCACTATAAGTGAAAGGCAAATTGTGAGATTGCGACAATGGCGCGTATTTTGAAGCCACAAAGCACAGCCAAGAAACAAAGCGGGGAAAGCAAAAGCCAGATGCCGCCCCCAGAAGGGCCAACCCTTCATAAACGCACTTAAAGATGTTAGTAAACAGGCCGATAATCCAAAAATAAATAGGTATGTAACTGCAGGTCTTGAGTTTGACAATTTTTTTTCTTGAGTAAATCGAAGCGCAAGTGTTGCAGATATCAGAACCACTGTTATCGACAGAAGTCCTATTTCAAATCCCCAGTTCATCAGACTCTCAAAGCCTTGTCTTGCCATTGTTCTAAGTTCTTCTCTAGGCGGCCCCAGGCCAGCAAACCCAAAGAATTCATATGCCACAGCAACTATGTTCATAGGCCCAACAACCCAGAGAACTGATCCGCCATGGCCACGAGAAAGTCCCCGTAAATATTGGATAGAAAGAAGAATGCAAAAAATAGTAGTGCAAATAATGGGATAAAATATGCAGGCTGTTATTTTGAACTTTTTCCTTAAAATTGCAAGGGTTAGCACAACAGCAAATGCGAAAACTGCAAATGCTCCCAGCAATGACGATCCGTAGACACCCATGAGTGCGAACGCGAGTATCCAAGCTTCAGATGCTTTAAAATGTCCGTTTGTTGAAAATTTGACAATCGCCCAAGCCATGGCAGCACCGCAAGCAAGTTGCATACTGTAGGGACGAGCCTCGCTAGCCTGGTGCCAGACATATGGGTGCAGAAGAAAAGCTGTGGCTATTCCCAACCCCCAATACTTTGGTATCGAGATTCTTAAAAACACTGCGGCTGTCAGGGTCCAAAATATATTAATAGAACGAAAAGCCCACTCAGATGTGCCAATGGTTTTTGCTGAAATCCAACAAATTAATAAATACAATGGCTTAAGAGACTCTGATATCGGATCGAATTGTAAATGATTCCACCAGTCAATAATTGTTGGCTGTAATGCGGAGGGAGTCATAAAAGCCTCATCCATCCAAAAGCTTCGGCTGGGAATCATCAAAGTGCAGATGATTAAAGCTAAGGTCCAAAAAAACAAATTGTGATTTATTTTCATGCTTTAATGTCTTTTATTATTTGAATAGAATCATATACAGCTGCCTCAACTCCCCAACAAATCTTGATTTTACCCATGAATATTTGCATACTAAAGATTTATTCCAACTTGGATTTAGGTGTTTTTCATTGAGTCTGGCAAATTCAGTTGCTGCTCGCTTTGCAGAACCAGAAGTAGCTGATGAAGAATGAACTCGAAAAAAATACTCCTTACCCCCCCATGAAAAAGCTGGGGCTCTTTCCAAGAGGCGGATCCACATGTCAAGGTCAGGATAATATGAGAATGATGTATCAAAAAGACCTGTTTCTAATAGAAGCTCTCGTCGAATTGTGACTGCTCCAGGTTCCCCCAAAATATTAATAGGATTTGATAGCAGTTTTTTTTTCCAAGTTTTTGATTCAAGAAGACCCTTGGGGATCGAAAAAGGATATTTTAAAATCCCACCATGTGAATTGACGAGCCATTTTTTAGCTACAGAAAAACCAACCTCTGGATAATTATTAAGTAAGCGTATTTCATTTTCCAGACAGCTCGCCTCAAGTAGATCATCACAAGGCAGTAGCTTTACGAATGGTGCTCTGCAGTGGTTCATCGCACGATTCCAATCTGAGGTCATACCTGTCGGGCTCGGGTATCGAACCAAGGACCATCTTTTTGATCCGCATGAACCTAAAAAATCGTCAATTACACCGGACGAGCCATCAATACTTCCATTATCAACGATTACAAATCGGGCATTTTTATAAGTCTGATTTTCAAGGCATCTTAAAGTTGATAGCAGTAATTTTACGCCATTATACACAGGTATAATGACATCTATAAAGTCATTTTGCATTAGCTTTTTCCTCGTAGTTAATTAATTCGGAAACAATATACACTGGGCGGCCTTTTGCTTGCATAAAAATCCGTCCCAAGTATTCACCGATTATACCTAATACGAGTAGTTGAGAACTTGATGCAAGCAGAATAACAACCATAACACTTGTCCATCCCTTTGGGGCTGTGTTTATAAAAAATGCTCCATAAATAAGCCAGATGATAAGAGCAAGTGCTCCCAAAGCTGAAAGCGTTGCCAAGTAAATAGCTAAGCGGAGTGGTTTAAGAGAAAAACTTATGATTCCATCTATCGCTAATTGTAACAATTTGCGGAATGTGTATTTGGGATTTCCTACTGCGCGGGCATCCCGATCATAGGGGAAAGCCTCTTGGCGGAATCCCGCCCAACTAACCATCCCTCTCAAAAAACGTTGTTGTTCAGGCATACTCTTGAGGGCTAGCACGACTTTTCTATCAAGTAACCTAAAATCGCCCGCATCAAGAGGAATTGGATAGTCAGATAAAAACGAGAGAAGACGATAGAAGCAATGATAAGCAAGCTTTTTAATCCAAGACACACCAGAGCGAGTGCGGCGCACTCCATATACTACATCGGCCCCGTTTAGCCAGCGCTCCAGCATTGGCACGAAAAGTTCCGGGGGGTCCTGCAAGTCACCATCCAAGATGAATACAATATCACCGTTTGCGTGATCTAAACCTGCTGAAATCGCAGCCTGGTGTCCAAAGTTTCTGCTCAAGCGAAGTGCGGTCCAACGACTATCTGACTCCGCTGCTTTACTAAGGAGGTTCCATGTCCCATCGACGGATCCATCATCAACGGAGACAATTTGAAATGATCTGTTTAATTTTTTTAAGCAAGCTTCTACACGACTTTTGTATGCTAAAACGCCCTCTTCTTCATTAAAAAAGGGAGAAACAACGCTAATGCTTAGATTATCAGAAAACGCTCTCATTTAAATATCAGTGATTTTTTGAATTTGACCCAATAACATGATGACCACTTTGCGGACGGAAGCCTGTTCGTTGTAAACGGGCTTGATGATGGCGAGTTCTGGCGCTTTCATGGTTTAGGATTGTGGCGGTGGCAGAGGTAATTTTAGACAGGAGGAACAGGAAGAGATTGTAGTCAAAATGATCCACCTACGCACTACGCGATTACGGCGTGACAAGTCCGCCTATATATTATGCTACGTGATTCCGGCATGACTATT
>Ga0214921_10004566_pt1 | contig 20275 bp, 18 predicted proteins | sample LL1505_MetaG_FD_177992 | JGI IMG/M metagenome (GOLD analysis project Ga0214921, IMG submission 177992) | Freshwater microbial communities from Lake Lanier, Atlanta, Georgia, United States - LL-1505 | ecosystem: Environmental > Aquatic > Freshwater > Lake | place: USA: Georgia | collected...
GTTTTAATCCATTCAGGCTTTCGTTCAATTGGTACCAGCGCATTACGAGCTTCGATGCGAAGAAGTTTGCGACCTTCAGGTGCCATTGTCATGCGCTGACCCTTCTGAGAGATTCAAAGATGTGTCTTTCAACTAAAGGCGAAACATCGTCAATTGTAATTGGGCGATTTAATTCGATTTCAAGTGAAGTAACTCCAGCGTCAGAAATTCCACAAGGAATGATCGAGTTAAATGACGAAAGATCTGGATTAACATTGAATGCAAAGCCGTGCATCGTTACACCTTGAGCTACGCGAACACCGATTGCAGCGATCTTGCGATCTCCCTGTGAATCACGGATCCAAACGCCTGATCGTCCATCTATGCGCTCTGTTGTTAAACCTAAATCCGCGCAGACCGCCATTAATCCCGATTCGATTTCTCGCACAAATCCGACAAGTTCAGTCGGATTAATTAGTTTCACAATTGGATAACCAACTAACTGACCAGGACCATGCCAGGTGATTCGCCCGCCTCGGTCGACTTCGATTACTGGGGTGCCATCGGTTGGCTTTTCCGACTCTTCGGTTCGACGACCGGCAGTAAAAACAGATGGGTGCTCTAGTAGCAACAAGGTATTGGGGCGGATGCCATCGGCCACCTCTTGATGAATAGCCTTCTGAGACTCCCACGCCTTTTGATAATCAATCAACCCATGACGTGACAAAGCAATCGCTGAGTCAGTTGGAGTTTCCACGGAAGGCACACCCATAGCCTAAAGGTAGGCTTACCTTGATACCAATTGAGGCCGGAAGGCCATTTTTAGGGCTGAAAGGTGTGGTTCGAGTGTCCACAACAATGATGAAAAAGAGTCGTCGTCCGCTGATTTATTCACTACTAGTGATCTTCCTGTGGTTTGGAACTAGCGGCGTCTTGGGCCCACTTTTTGGAAAGCTCTCAACAGTTCAGGAAAACGATAATTCGGCATTCTTGCCCGATAGCGCTGAATCAACACAGGCCTCTAAAATCATTGAAAAGTTCAATCAGGATCAAAATCAAAACCTACCAACTTTAGTTCTCTATCTTGGTGAAGTTAACGCCGACAAGATCGCTGCTTTAAATGCACACCTTGCAAAGATTGGGTCTCAAAAAATTATTGGAACCGATGTGCCAATTTCTACATATCTGACTCAAGGTGAACAGATTTTTGCTTTCCCTTCAGAAGATGGAAAAGCACTTCTTGTTAACCTTCCCTTTAAATCTGAGATTGCAACAGATTTATTGCCAAACAACAAACCTGCACTCCCTGAAGTAATTGAAACCTTGCGTGAAGATTCGGCCGAATTTGCTAAAAGTGTTGGCCTAACTTCAAATGTAACTGGAATCGGCGCTTTACTCGGAGACCTTTTTGGCGCGTTTGAAGGTATCGATTCTTCCTTGCTTCTGACGACTTTGGGCGTCGTTGCATTTATTTTAATTATTGTTTATCGAAGCCCAATTTTATGGATACTTCCACTATTTTCAGCTGTTATTGCGTTGTCGACAGCCGGTGGTCTTGTTTACTTACTAACGAAAAATAATTTTATTGACCTAAATGGTCAGTCCCAAGGAATTCTTTCGGTTCTGGTGCTTGGTGCGGCAACTGATTATGCGTTGTTGCTGATCTCTCGCTATCGCGAAGAACTACATCACTTCGAACATCCAGCACAAGCCATGAAGTCTGCACTTAAGGGTGTTTTTGAACCCATCGTGGCATCTGGTGCAACAGTGATTTCGGCATTACTTGTTTTGTTACTTAGTGATCTATCTGGAAACCGCGGACTAGGTCCAGTCGGTGCTATTGGCGTTGCAGCAGCCGTCGTAACAATTCTTACCTTGCTGCCGGCGTTACTAGTTGCCTTTGGACGTTGGGTATTTTGGCCACGCATTCCCCGCAATGATGATGTGAATTCTCAACTAACTGGTACCTGGGCCAAGATAGGTTCATCGGTTGAAAAGCGTCCGCGCAAGCTATGGATCGTTACAGCTGTAGGTCTTGCAATTCTTGCAGGATTTTCGACAACATTAAATGCCAAAGGTTTATCAACTGCAGATGCATTTACTCAACGTCCTGATTCAGTTGTTGGGCTCGAACTACTAGGTGAACATTTCCCAGGTGGTTCAGGACAGCCAACCGAAGTTGTAGTACGAGAAGAGCAAGTTGGACCCGTTACAGCAGCTCTCATGACCGTAAAGGGTGTTTCCTCGGTAGAGCCAATGCGAATGGCTGCAACGATCCCTGGACAACCACCTGCCGCGATCAAGGTTGTTGATGGAAAAGTGATTTTGAATGCAACTTTGGCGCTGAATCCAGATTCGGTCGAAGCACGCGATGTTATTCCGGTGATTCGAGAAGCGGTTCATGCCATTGATCCGGCCATTTTGGTAGGTGGAAGCACCGCAGTCGCCTTCGATACCGATGTTTCTGCAAATCGAGATAACCGAACAATTATTCCGATTGTTCTTATTCTTATCACCATCATTTTGGGTCTGCTGCTTCGAAGTATTCTCTCGGCAGCATTGTTGTTGGGAACAGTGGTTCTCTCATTCTTTGCAACCCTTGGTGCATGTCAATTGGTATTTGAGCATGTATTCGGATTTAAAGGCGCGGATACATCCTTCCCGTTGTTTGCCTTCATCTTCTTGGTAGCACTTGGAATTGATTACAACATCTTCCTAATGACAAGAGTTCGAGAAGAGAGTGCGAAAATTGGAACCAGAGCTGGAGTCATTAAGGGACTTACAGTTACTGGTGGTGTGATCACATCTGCGGGTATTGTTTTGGCGGCGACCTTTGCTGTCTTGGGAGTTTTGCCACTTGTGTTCTTGGCAGAACTTGGCTTTGCAGTTGCTTTCGGAGTTCTTCTGGATACTTTGATTGTTCGAACAATTCTTGTTCCGGCACTTGTCCACGACATCGGTGGAAAAGTTTGGTGGCCATCTAAGTTACAAAACTCCTAACCATGACGCTTCGGGTAGGAATCGCAGGGTATGGGCTAGCCGGCCGGTACTTTCATGCGCCACTGCTCAAAGGTTGTGGCTTTCAGGTCGCAGCGGTTCTAACAAGCAATGATGTACGTAAGTCGCACGCGCTAGAAGATTTCCCTGAAACTGCAGTCGTGTCTACCATGCAAGAAATGTTGAGTGATAGATTAGATCTGGTAGTTGTTGCTTCAGCTAATTTAGTTCACGCAGAACAAGCCGCTGCTGCGCTAAACGCCGGAATCCCTGTTGTCGTTGATAAACCTATGGGCCGAAATTATGAAGAAACACAATCAATTGTTGAACTTTCTAACTCACTTGGGGTTCCGGTTTCAACTTTCTTTAATCGCCGCTGGGATAGCGATGCCTTAACGATTAAGAAAGTGATTGCAAGCGGTGTCTTAGGTCAGATTCATAGAATGGATTCACGTTTTGAAAGATTTAGGCCAGATGTAAATAAGGATTCATGGAGAGAAAACATGAGCGCCGAAGATGGGGGAGGCCAACTACTTGACCTTCAACCACATTTAATTTCAACGGCTATCGATTGGTTCGGCAAGTGCGAACTAGTTACGGCAACGGTTCGATCAATTCGAGGCGCTGCAGATGATGATTCAGTTCTGGTTGTGCGCCATGACAACGGTGTTATGTCATATTTATCTGCCAGTGCTGTTGTCGGCGCACCAGGTCCTCGAATTAGAATTTTGGGTAGCAAAGGTGCATTGGTAATTAATGAATTAGATCCGCAGGAAGCTCTTTTGCGAGCAGGCAAGTTCCCAGCAGGTGGAGTGTGGGCAGAGCCAACCACTTCGGTCGCCTACATTCATCGAGGTACTGAAGTCGAAGAAATCGAAGGTGTACCTGGAAATTATGGGCTTTTCTATACCGCAGTAGCTTCAGCAATTAGCAACGGCACCCCCTGGCCAATCTCTAATGATGATGCACTTTTGGTTGCTTCAATAATTGACCGAGCAAGGGTTATCGGAAGCAATGTCTAATTCCTCTGATGTATTGATTATTGGGGCAGGTCTTGCGGGAATGAGTGCGGCCATATCCTTGCAAGCAGCTGGCAGAGATGTCCAGATAATTGAAAGTTCAGATCGCCCTGGTGGTCGAGTTACATCAGATGTTATCGATGGATTTATCTGTGATCGTGGTTTTCAGCTAGTGAATGCAAATTATCCAGCCCTGCAAGACTTAGATGTCATTAAAGAGATTGATTTCATTCGGGCACCCCGTGTTGTCGAGGTCGCACTAGGAAATGATCGAAGAGCGTTAGGTGATCCCCGTGTTGCACCTTGGACGGTGTTGGATAAAGCCACGGGAACCATTCCCGAGAAACTGTCTTTACTTCGTTTTCTTGTAGGCACCCCTAAAGAAAATCAATCGGTTGAGGATGTCTTGAAAACATCGGGATCTGTATATGTCCGCGCACTTCGTCCATTCTTGCAGGGAGTGTTTCTGACAGATCCAAAAAATGTTGATGCCAGATATGGTCAATCGATAATCAAAAGTTTTGTAACCGGAGCAATTGGTGTCCCGCGAAAAGGAGTTGCAGAACTATCTAAAGCATTAGCCTCACGAGTCAGATCGATCACCTATGGGGTTCAAGTAGATAGCTTGGAAGGTAAAGTCATTAAAACTTCTGCAGGTGATTATGATTCAGCGACTGTGATCGTTGCAACCGATGCAACAACTGCAACACAGCTGCTTGGTTTGCCTGAAGTCCCAAGAATGGCTGGGTGCATTACCTGGTATCACGCAGTTGCCAATAATCCTTCTGGTAATGGACGCTTAATTGTTGATGGACAAAATCGTGGGCCGATCATCAATTCGATTGTCATGTCAGATATTTCATCTAGCTATGCACCACTTGGGCAGCATTTAGTCTCGACAACGACAGATTTAGGGGCAACCGAATCCGATGTGCGTAGGCACTTGTCAATTATGTGGGGGATGATCACCCATGATTGGCAGTTAATCGCTAAATATGAAATTCCAGCAGCACTTCCAATTCAAAATGTTGGTCGAGCATTAACGCAAAACATTAAAGTTTCAGAGAATGTGTTTGTTGTTGGCGATCATCGGGCCGTACCTTCACAGCAAGGCGCACTTTTCTCTGGGCGACTAGCGGCGGAATTAATCCTCAATCAGAGCTGATAACGCCTCTGAAATATGTGGGTAGTCCCAAGTAAATCCAGTTTCTTGCAATACATGCGGAATAACTTTCTTTGATCCAAGAATTTCTGAAGAAAACCCACCTAGGGCAATTTTCAAAGCAATTGCAGGGGCTGGAAATAATGCTGGGCGATGCATAGCTCGGGCTAGGGCTGCGGTGAACTCTTGGTTGGTAACAGGGTTTGGTGCAGTTAGGTTAACTGGACCAGAGATTGGATTCTCTAGTGCAAAAACGATTGCTCTGATTTGATCATGCAAGGTAATCCACGACCACCATTGCTTACCGTTACCAAGTTTTCCGCCAAGACCTAAGCGAAATAGTGGCAACATCTTTCCTAAAGCCCCACCAGTTGGATCTAGAACTAAACCTGTTCGAATCTTTACTGTGCGCACATCCTGAGCAAGATCTGCTGCAGCTTCCCATTCACGGCACACTGCAGCCAGGAAATCATCGCCAACGCGATCAGTTTCCACAACCGCTCTGTTTCCACTTTCTCCGTACCAACCGATGGCAGATGCTGAAATGAAAACTTGGGGCTTTAGTTCGGCAACAGCTTTAGCTATGGCGGTGGTCCCTAGTAGACGAGAGTTAAGAATTTCGCTCTTGTACTTTTTGCTCCAACGCTTATCTCCGACACCAACGCCAGCAAGGTGAATTACTGCATCGACACCGCGCAATGGTTCTAAATCAACAAAACCGGTTTGTGGATCCCACTGAACTTCATCAGCACCAACTGGCGTACGTCGAACTAAACGCTGAACGGTATGTCCTTCAGCCTTGAGATGACCAACTAGCGCGGTACCGATAAGACCAGAAGCGCCAGTGATCGCAATTCGCTGATGAACAGACATATGAAGATTAAAGTCCTAGATCAGACTCAAATGCGCCGCCTTCGAGGCGCTCTTTGAGAGTAACTAGGAAGCGAGCTGCATCTGCGCCATCTACGACACGATGGTCATATGACAAACCAAGGTAAACCATCGAACGGATAGCAATTGTTTCGCCGCCATCTTCTCCGCGAACAACCATTGGTCGCCTAACAACTGCGCCAAGACCCAGAATTGCTACCTGTGGTTGGTTGATAATTGGAGTATCAAACAAGGCACCACGGCTTCCGGTATTTGTAAGTGTGAAAGTTCCACCGCCCAATTCATCTGGAGTTACCTTGTTATCGCGTGTGCGTGCCGCAAGATCAGCAATCTTTCGAGCAATTCCGCCCATGTTCAGGTCACCTGCGTTTGCAATGACAGGTACAAGCAAACCTCGATCTGTATCAACTGCAATTCCTAGGTGTTCAGCCCCGTGATAGGTGATCTGGTCGCCTTCAACAGATGAATTGAGAACTGGATGTTGCTTCAACGCCTCGCAGACCGCGACAGCAAAGAATGGAAGGAATGAAAGTTTTACGCCCTCACGTGCTTCAAAGCTTGCCTTTGCGCGATCTCTTAGGCGTGCAATCTTTGTAACATCAACTTCAACAACTGTCGTTAACTGCGCGCTTACTTGAAGTGATTCAACCATGCGAGCTGCAATAACTTTACGAAGACGTGACATTGTCACTGTTGTTCCGCGCAATGGAGAAACTGCAACGACAGGTGGTTTTGCAGCCGATGGGGTTGTGGAAACCGAAGCAACAGCTGCAGGTGCAGCAGGACGTGCAAGGGCTTCAACATCTTCACGACGAATTCTTCCGCCGATTCCTGTTCCCTTTACTTGTGCAAGATTTACGCCAAGTTCAGATGCTAATTTGCGAACTAGGGGAGTTACATAAGCATCGGCGGGTTGTGAAACTGGTGCCGCTGGAGCAACTGGTGCCGGTGGCGGTGTCACTGGTGCGGACACAACTGGTGCCGGTGGCGGTGTCACTGGTGCTGCAACAACTGGTGCGGACACAACTGGTGCGGACACAACTGGTGCTGGTGGTGGTGTTGCTGAAGCAGAAACCGCTCCGGATGCACCGATTAATCCAAGACGTGCCCCCACTGCAACTGTTGTATCAACTGCGACATCAATTGCAATCAGTGTTCCAGCAACTGGTGAAGGAATTTCTGTATCAACCTTGTCTGTAGAAACTTCTAACAGCGCTTCATCAACTGCAACCGAGTCTCCAACATTTTTTAGCCAACGAGTAACCGTTCCTTCTGAAACACTCTCGCCGAGAGCTGGCATCGTGATGACAGTTCCGGCACCTGTTGGAGCAGGAGCAGCTGGCGCAACGGGTGCAGCTGGCGCAGGTGCAGGAGTAACAGGAGCCGCAGCAACTGGTGCTGGTGCAGGAGTTTCAATAACTGGTGTAGCCACTGGTGCTGGCGCGGATGCGGCAGCGCCGTCCGCGATAATCGCAAGCTCAGCTCCAACTGGAACAGTCTGATCAACTTGTACAACAATCTTTTGAAGAGTTCCAGAAACTGGTGAAGGAATCTCGGTATCTACTTTGTCGGTTGAAACTTCTAGAAGCGGTTCATCAACATTTACATGATCACCTTCGGCCTTTAACCAACGAGTGACTGTACCTTCGCTAACGCTCTCGCCAAGTGCGGGCATCGTTACTGAGAATGTCATCTATTTCTCTCCTTGGTTATCCGTGTGCGTGAAGCGGTTTGCCTGCAAGTGCCATATGAGCTTCGCCCATTGCCTCTGACAGTGTTGGGTGTGCATGGATCAATGGAGCCACATCATTTGCACGTGCCTCCCAGTTATAAATCAATTCTGCTTCAGCTAATAGTTCTCCAACGCGGGCACCAACCATATGGACGCCAAGTACTGGTCCATCTTTTTGTGCCACAAGTTTAATTGAACCCGCAGTGTTAAGAATTTGTGCCTTACCGTTTCCTGCTAAGTCATACGTTAGTTCAATAACGTCATGTCCGCGCTTTTTTGCCTCTGCTGTAGTTAATCCAACAGATGCAACCTCTGGTTCTGAATAAGTAACACGTGGAACGCCATCGTAATTAATTGGACGGGGGTTTAATCCCGCGATTTCTTCGGCGACCAAAATACCTTCAGCAAAACCTACGTGTGCAAGCTGCAAAGTTGGGATTAAGTCACCAACTGCCCAGATTCCTGGCACATTAGTACGGCACTTGTCATCGACCAGAACATAACCACGGTCCATTGAAATGCCTTGCTCTTCATAGCCAAGGTTTGCTGACACTGGTCCACGACCAACTGAAACCATAAGTACATCGGCAGTAAATGTCTTTCCATCTTCTAGGGTGACGGTCACGCCATCTGCATTCTTGCTGGCAGACTGAAAACGAACGCCGAGTTCAAATTTAATTCCACGTTTGCGGAAAGCGCGCTCAAGTTGCTTGCTTGATGATTCATCTTCTAACGAAATCAAATGAGGCAAACCTTCGATAATGGTGACATCTGCTCCGAATGACTTCCAGACAGATGCGAACTCGCAACCAATTACGCCACCACCAAGAACAATCACACTCTTTGGAACATAAGACATTTTTGTTCCATGATCTGAAGTAATGATCTTCTCGCCATCAATTTCTAATCCAGGAAGCGTCTTGGCATACGATCCAGTTGCAAGAATTACGTTCTTGCCGGTGTAACGAACGCCATTAACTTCTACTGCATCTTTGGCAACTAGCTTTCCATAACCTTCGATGAAAGTAATTCCACGAGACTTAACTAGTCCCGTTAATCCTTTGTACAACTTACTGATGACGCCATCTTTGTAAGAGTTAACTCCGGCCATGTCAATGCCATCAAATGTAGATTTGACTCCAAAGTATGAACCTTCGCGAGCGCCATCAGCGATCTCCGCAGAGTGCAAAAGCGCCTTAGTTGGAATGCAACCTCGGTGTAAGCACGTTCCGCCGACCTTGTCCGCTTCGATTAAAGCAACGCTCAGACCAAGCTGTGCGCCGCGAAGGGCAGCGGCATAACCACCACTTCCTCCACCAAGGATGACGAGATCAAATTGAGACACTAAACAGCTCCCTCCGTGTGCCCATGCGGGCTATGTGCTTATCTTGCCTCAAAGAGGGGCAAACCTCCCAATGCGAAGGGAAGGGCTACCCCTGCTCGGCCAATGTCACCAGTGAGCGCAAAGAAATTCCGGTTCCACCGACTGGTGTGTACCCATGAGGCTTGGACTCGTTGTAGGCAGGTCCAGCAATATCTAAATGCAGCCATGGTAATTCCGGCGAAACGAAATCCTTCAGGAAAAGACCAGCGACAAGCATGCCGCCCATGCGATCTCCGATGTTGGCCAAATCTGCAACCGGTGAATCAAGTGAAGCACGTAGCTCTTCCGGAAGTGGCATTGGCCAGAACTGCTCTCCGCTGATCTCAGTTACCTTCATAAAGGCTTGGCTGAATTCTGGGTTGTTAGTCATTACCGCACTTGTTCGAGTTCCAAGTGCAACTACCTGCGCACCCGTCAAAGTCGCAACATCGATAATTCCATCCAACTTGGGATTAACTTTTTGAGCTTTCATTAATGCATCGGCCAAAACCAATCGACCTTCAGCATCAGGGTTTAACACTTCAACTGTCTTACCACCAAAGATTGTGATGATGTCACTTGGTCTAGTAGCGGTGTCACTTGGCATGTTCTCAGCCAACGGTGCCCATGCATCAATTGCAACGTTTAGTTTAAGTTCAGCGATTGCAATAACTGCAGCACTTACCGCTGCTGCTCCACTCATATCTGACTTCATTGCTTCCATACCTGCAGCAGGCTTTAGCGCTAAGCCGCCGGTATCAAAGGTGATTCCCTTTCCAACAAATGCATAACGCTTGGCAACTTTGCCTTTGGGTGTGTATGAAATGTGCAGCAAACGAGGTGGATTAGCTGAACCTTGACCCACGCCAATTATTCCGCCAAAGCCTTGAGACTTAAGTTGTTTTTCATCCCAAATCTGAACCTTTAAGCCGGACTTTGATCCACCCGCAGCTTTTACTACCGCTGTCATTTTCTTGGTGAATGAATCCGGAGTTAAGTGACTTGGGGGAGTGTTGATTAAATCGCGTACTAAGTATGTGTACTTCGCAACGATTGCTGCACGAGCGATTGCAGATTTGGCATCTGCAGTTGATGCAAGTTTTGAGTGAATAGTGATTGTCTTGAGTGGGGCTTTGAACTCTGCTTTGGTTGAGCCACGGAATTCGGTAAATGAATAGGCACCTAGTGCGGCTCCCTCGGCAACGGCTGCTACTTCAGGTAGAGTCTTTGCTGGAAGCGAGAAAGTGGCTGATGCATTGCCCGCAAGAGCGCGTGATGCAGCACCTGCTGCTCGGCGAAGAGTTTCATGCGAATACTGTGCTGCTTTAGCTCCAAGGCCAGTAAAGACAAACATACGAACATGCGTACCTGGCACCTTAATTACTTCATCTGTTTTTCCAGTAGCGCCCATGTCGACTAGTTGGGCCAAGACAGTTTTAGTGTCAATTGCCATTTCACCAGTTTCGATGGCGATCCCGCCCTTTGAATTTGTGGAAGAAAGTCCCAGGACAAGTACTTCATCTTTAACGACGCCATCTGAAATCTTTAGTGTGCTCATACCCTGAAGCGTAATAGAAAGATTGGTAGGTTTGCACAATGAAGACATCACCTTTACATGACAAACACCTATCGCTAACGGCAAAAATGGCGGATTTCGGTGGTTGGTTGATGCCTATTGAGTATCCGGGCGCAGGTGTTCTGGCCGAGCACGCCGCGGTCCGCGAGAAAGTGGGACTTTTCGATGTGTCCCATCTTGGCAAGGCATCGGTCACAGGGGATGGAGCTTTGGAATTTCTCAACAAGTGCCTGACTAATGATCTTTCCAAGATTGCCGACGGTTCGGCTCAATACACCTTGTTGTGTTCTCCTGATGGCGGAGTTGTCGATGATCTAATTGCATATCGCAATTCACCCACTGATTTCTTTTTAGTTCCCAATGCTTCAAATACAAGCGATGTTGTTAAAGTTTTGCAAGAGCAAGCACCTGCACACATCACGGTCACAAACTTGCACCATGATTTTGCGGTCTTGGCGATTCAGGGCCCACTGGCTCCAGAAGTGCTTTCTCAGTTAGGCATCTCGGTTGATATTGATTACATGGCATTTACAAAGGTAACCATCTCTGGTGCCGAAGTAATTGTTTGTCGCACCGGCTATACCGGCGAATTGGGTTTTGAATTGCTACCCAAGGTTGCAGATGCATCACGGGTTTGGGATGCGATTGTTCAGGTCATTACTCCTATGGGTGGCTTAGTCTGTGGGCTCGGATCTCGCGACACCTTAAGAACTGAAATGGGATATCCACTGCATGGCCACGAACTATCTCTTGATATTTCACCCGTCGAAGCCAGCGCTAGCTGGGCGATTGGTTGGCAAAAAGAAAGCTTCATTGGGGCCGAACCACTCAAAGCCCAGAAGCAAGATGGTGCACCACGAAAGAGTTTTGCCCTTAAATCTTTAGATCGTGGAATTCCAAGAGCAGGTATGGCGGTTAAAAACTTAGATGGAATCGTTGTTGGAGAAATCACCAGTGGAACTTTCTCACCAACTCTCAAGCACGGTATTGGTATCGCTTTGTTGACTCCTGATGTGAAATTAGGTCAGAAACTAGTGATCGACGTTCGCGGCCGTGAAAGCCAATGCGAAGTTGTAAAGCTGCCTTTTGTTACTTCACACGTTCGATAAAGTTGATTGGCGCTATGAATGCAGCGCGGGTGTGGGTTCTACGCAGAGCCGACAAAACCGGCTTTCCGGAAAAGATTATGAGCGCTGATGTGAACACCGCTCGTGGAATATCCCAGGCCAATGCTGTAGCAAAATGAAAAGTTATAAAACGGCTTAGATTCTCGGCCAAATCGCCATTAGGTAAATAAGAAAGCTGTGTTGATGAACCCAACGCCCAGGGCCAGAATTGAAGATCCATCAAGATTCCGAATACTTGTGCAGAAAAAATTGCATAAACAATCAGCATCACAATTTCTCTATTTTCTCGAATCGCTTTGGGCAAAAATCCAGCGATCAATCCAATCCAAGCTGCAGCAAAAACTTGGTAGCCAAGCCAGGGTCCGATTCCGCCCGTTAGCAATGCCGAGACAAACATCGAAATCATTCCTAAAAGAAAACCAAATGATGATCCAAATACTCGTGCGCTTAAAATCAAAATAAACCACATGGGTTCGATACCAACCGCACCGGCACCCAAAGGTCTAAGCGCTGCAATAAGTGCGGATAGAACGCCCAGTAGTGCAATTGATTTCGCATCTAGTTGTTGACTCGACACTTGTAGCACAACGACAACACAAGAAAATGCAACCGCTATCCAGAAGAACAGTTGTGTCTGAGGAAGATTCTGACCCACATAAAAAAATGGCCAGAGAAAGCCTGCTGCACTAAAAAGCGATGCGACAAGTAAGACGAAAGCTGTAGGTCTAGAAAAGGTAATTACATTACTTGTTGTTTTCATGGCATTTCCTTGATGGCCGCAACCACATCTTTCACACTGAGCCAAGGTTGAGGCGACATGACCTTTGCTACTTGCGGTGCAAATGCTGGCGATGAAAGCAACACATCCAAGGTTGATCCATCAGCAACGATGTCTCCATCTGCGACAAAGATGACTCGGGTCGCAAGTTCGGCAACCAGTTCAACATCATGGGTAGCAAGTAGTACTGCTTTGCCAAAAGTGGCAGCGAACTGAATAAGAATTCGAGTCAATTGACTCTTGGCCTCGTAATCAAGACCTCGCGTTGGTTCATCAAGAATCAAAATAGTTGGATTTGATGACACAACCACACTTAAAGCCAACCCAAGTCTTTGGCCTTCTGATAAATCTCGTGGATGGGTGGTGCCCGAAATTCCTGGAACAAGTTGTTCCAGAACCGAGAAAGTTGTTCCAGTAGCTAATTCATTGTCACGATCTGCCTGATCACATTCAATCTGCACAGACTGTCCATAAAGAAGGTCACTCGGTTCTTGCGGGATAAATCCAATCCTTTGACGACGCGCTTTCCCCTGCAAATCAGAAGGGTTATTTCCCAAAACTTGAATTTCCCCGGATTGAACTGGGCTAACACCTGCAATGGCTTTTAGTAGCGAGCTTTTACCAGCGCCATTTCTGCCCATTACAGCAACGATTTCGCCCTCGTGAATTGTTGAGGAAACTTTATTGAGCGCAGTTTTATCACCGTAGTTCACATTTAGATTTTCGATAGAAATAACTGGATTTCCAGTTTTAATTTCGTCATTTCGTTGCTCTTGCGTTGGCATCTCTCTAAACGCTGTTGTCATTCGGCGCATCTCACGAACAGTTAGGCCTATTTCCTTTAATCCGAGCGCTTTAGCTAAATGCACTATGGGAGGTGCAATAGGAGAGTTCATCAAAATTTCTTCAGGGGTGCCAATATTTGCAATACCTGCACCGTTAATGTGAACAATTCTGTCTGCGAATTGAATAACTCTTTCAAGTTTGTGTTCGGCAATCACCACGGTTAAACCCAAATCATGGACTAAACGATGCAGGATAGAGAGAACTTCTTCGGCAGCTATTGGGTCTAGTGCACTGGTTGGTTCATCTAAAACTAGAACCTTGGGATGCGTGACCAGAGCGGCGCCAATTGCAACACGCTGTTGTTCGCCGCCACTTAAAGTTGCGATGGATCTATTGCGAAGCGGGGCCAGACTCAATAAATCTAAAACTTCTTCAACGCGCTTTCGCATCACATCATTAGGGAGATTGAGTACTTCCATTCCAAAAGCCAGCTCTTCTTCAACTGTGTCAGCCACAAAACCGTTAGCCGGATTTTGTCCCACGATTCCGATCAGATGAGCCATGGCACCAGGCTTTGCAATCTGAGTAGAAGTTCCGTTGACACTTACATCTCCGGCCAAAATTCCGCCGGTGTGATGGGGGACTAGTCCGTTTATTAATCTCAGAAGCGATGATTTACCGGATCCCGTTGGTCCAATAACAAGAACTAGTTCACCTTCATCGATTGTCAGATTTAAATCTTCCAAAACGGTTGTTGTCGAGTTCGGATAAATCAGTGATACATGTGAAAACTTAATCATGAGATCACCAGTACGCACAACGCCGAGGCAACTACTAGTGAATCCTTTAACTTCCACGAGATAGGGCGATAGCGGGAACGTTTTTTACTAACTCCATAACCACGACTATCCATCGCAGCTGCCAGATCAAGTGACCTTGCAAGGGACTCTTCTAGTAAAGGAATTGCCACTCGTTTCCAGGAAGCAAATCCCTTGGTGCTTTGTCCACGTAAACGTTGTGCCATTCGAATTCGCTTTACTGATGAAACGATTTGTGGCAGTACCGAAGTTGAAATCACTACCGCAACGCCAAATTCATAAATGTAGACCGGAAGAACTCTCAGTAAGCGGTGAGGACTTGTAAGGGAAGCTGCCGCCCCAAAAATTACGATGATGGAGCAAATAAGAAGGCCTTCTGTCAGGGCTGAGGAAAGTCTTTCCCAGGTGACAACGCCTCCAACACGTATTCCAGGCATCCAAGATGGCAAGGGAATGATTGGCAATTGAAATATTTGAGTCCCAGGGATTGGAACACCAATAGTGACTCCAATTAAAGTTCGAATCGCCAAAATCCAGGCAGAAAGTTTTAGCGTCCAATCAAAACTCTTAGCCCACGGTGCATCATCTCGTAAAGAAAAAACAACAACCATCACTACACCCAGACACAACAAAGTGAACCATGTGCTATCGAAACGAAGGATGGCGATTGCCAATCCGATAGCCCATAGCCACCAAGTAAAAGGGTGCAGCGATGGCTTTGTCATGAACTACTTTTTGATAAGCGCTTTAGGTGTTGGGATTTCCACACCACATTCTTTTGCTGGGTAACCACTAAGTCCGCAGATCAGTCCTGAACTTGCGGCACGAATCTTGGTTACTTGCCCCAACACATCGATTCCTTGGGATTCCTTTGCAACTCGAACACAGGTTGTGATTGTCTTCTTCACCTTTTCACCCTTGGGTGCATAGGCCGAAGATCCAAAGTCGATGACTAATCCAATTCGCTTGGTTTCTTTGTCAGCCTTTACACCAGCGCAAATACTTTTGAAATCAGGCTTTACACGCGGTTGGCTAGATGGGATGTCATCTGAACTAAACACGAAAGCCCAGCCTTCAACCGAACCATCAGCAACATCAACTGTGGGACCTGTCATGGCAGCGGTCCAGACGGTTTTACCTGGGGCTGCTTGGAAATATCCCCAGTAACGCCAGCCTTTTTCGGCAGCTTGTACAGAAGGGGTAACAAATGTTGAGATAAGAATTATTGCTAGAACAATTTTGAACTTCATTACTGTGGAGCCTTTCGATTGTGAAAGAGTCTCACAGGGAGTGAACCACACGAATAATGCATAAGTTCTGAAAAGAACTTTTGCTGACGTTAGGAGCACACCCCGCAAACCTCGGCGGGTGTTTGTCTCATCTACACCTAGTAGGTAATCCGACTTATCTGAAAGGTAAATTTCTTTACACATTCCAAGACTTACGGTTGCGGGTCAGCGTCGGAGTTTCACCGAACTTCCCCTACAAGGTGAGCTATTTAGTTGTGTGCGAACCAAACCATAAGCACCTGGGGTTGGCAACTAGGCGCGCACGGCCTACTCTTTTGGCATGGAATACAGACGCCTTGGCAGTACCGGAATGTACGTTTCTGAAATAGCTTACGGAAACTGGATCACTCATGGAAACCAGATCGAATCAGAAGCTGCGATCAAATGCGTAAGAGCCGCCCTTGATGAGGGAATCACCACTTATGACACGGCAGATGTCTATGCCGGAACCAAGGCTGAAACGGTTTTAGGTAAAGCGCTCAAGGGTGTTCGCCGTGAATCATATGAACTTTTCACAAAGGTGTACTGGCCTACAGGTACCGGGAAAAATGATCGAGGACTATCTCGCAAACACATCATCGAATCGTGTAACGCATCCCTGAAGCGTTTACAGACCGATCACATTGATCTCTACCAGATGCATCGTTTTGATTATGAAACACCACTCGAAGAATCATTGAGCGCATTTGATGATCTGATCCGAGCGGGCAAGGTTAACTACATCGGTTTCTCCGAATGGAATGCATCGCAGATCAAATCAGCGTTAGATATCCAAGATGCTCGTGGCTACAACCGCTTTGTATCTAGCCAGCCTCAGTATTCAGCGCTATGGCGAGTAATCGAAGCTGAAGTAGTGCCGCTTTCCCAAAAGGAAGGAATTGGACAGATTGTTTGGTCGCCCATGGCGCAAGGCGTTTTGACTGGAAAGTATTTGCCAGGCAAGAAGGCACCAGCTGGTTCTAGAGCAACAGATAAAGGCAGTGGTGCAAACATGATTAAGGGTTGGTTACGTGAAGAGGTTTTGGAAGCTGTTCAAAATCTTAAGCCAATTGCCGATCAAGCCGGTTTAACAATGTCCCAATTGGCTATTGCTTGGGTACTACAAAATCCAAATGTTTCCTGCGCAATCATGGGTGCAACAAAGCCAAAACAGGTAAAAGAAAATGTTAAGGCAGCTGGTGTAAAACTAGATGCTGATGTTATGAAAGCAATCGATAAAGCTCTAGGAAATCTTCCTGAGCGAGATGCTGCAAAGACTGTTAGCCCAAATCCAAGGGCTTAAATCTTTTCTAGTCGATCGAGTCGCCAACCTTTACTTGTGGGTGTGGTGCACGCAATCTGCGCATCTGCGTTGAACGCAGCCACGCGTACATTCCTAGACCTTTTGTTGATGTTCCTGGAAACTTGATAGCGATTGCTTTGCGAATTTTTCGTGAAAGAAAGAATCCATCGATTACTGCCAGAACTAGCACGGCATACATCAAAGCAACAGCGCCAATTTGTACAACAGGCACTGGGATAAGTGTAAGAACCAAAACCACAAAGATAATTGGCAGGAAGTACTCACCTGTAGATCTGCGTGAATCAACAAAGTTTCGAACATATCGTCTAGCTGGTCCGCGATCACGTGCCGGCAACGCTGACTCGTCACCACGTAAATATGCGGCACGTTGGGCTACACGGCTCTGTCGTGCTAACGCTTTTGATGCGCGCTTTTGATCTTTTGTCACGACGGGAGCCAAAGATGAAACCTTGCGCTTTGATTCTGCTTCTTTACGCGTTGGGGTCGGACGACCTTTACCTTCGCTTGTTGTCCCTTTACCGTCATTAGTTGTCATAGGCGCAACTATAGAGCCCGACTCTTAAAGCCCTCGACTCGCAGGCGCCCTGTACGGGGAGTAGGATTGGGCGGTAGTCAATTAGGGGGAGCAATAATGACAACAGAAGCAACAACAACTGGAATTCTTCTAACCGAAGTAGCCGCATCAAAGGTATCCGCGCTTCTTGCGCAAGAGGGTCGCGATGACCTGAACCTTCGTGTTGCTGTCCAACCTGGAGGTTGCTCTGGCCTTAAGTACCAGCTGTATTTCGATGACCGTAACATGGATGGCGACATCATCCGCGAATTCGGCGCAGTAAAGGTGATCACAGACAAGATGTCTGACCCATACTTATCTGGTGCAACTATCGATTTTGTAGACACAATCGAAAAGCAAGGCTTCACAATTGATAATCCAAATGCAGCAGGGTCTTGTGCCTGCGGCGATTCATTTAACTAATCTCTAGCTTGCAACGCATTAGTATCCCTACATGAAAATCGGTGTAGCGGGTTCGGTAGGTCTTGACCATTTGATGACTTTCTCCGGAAAGTTTACCGACTCACTCGTTGCTGGATCCCTTGAAAAAGTTTCACTCAGTTTCCTTGTTGATAGTTTGGATGTACGCCGTGGTGGCTGTGCGGCCAACATCGCTTTTGGAATGGGTGTACTTGGATTAAATCCAATTTTAATTGCCGCCGTTGGTAAAGACTGGGCCGATTATGAAGCGTGGCTTTCACGTCATGGCGTGGATACTTCACATGCATTGGTTTCAACAACTCTTCACACCGCACACTTTGTCGTAACAACGGATCAAGATCTCAACCAGATTGCATCATTTTTTCCAGGTGCAATGTCTGAAGCTCGCAATATTGAACTAAGTCCCATCATGGAAAAAACAGGTCGCCTAGACATGATGGTTATTTCACCGGATGACCCTGAAGCGATGCTTCGCCATTCCGAGGTCTGCCGTCAACTAGGAATACCTTTTGCCGCAGACCCTTCACAGCAGATGGCTCGTATGACAGGTGATGAAATTAAGTTGTTAATCGAAGGCGCGTCTTATCTGTTTCTCAACGAATACGAACTAGCCCTTGCCATGCAAAAGACTGGGTGGAGCGATCAAGAGATATTAGAACGAGTGAAATTTCGAGTTGTGACACTTGGTTCCAAAGGAGCCAAAGTTGAGAGTGCAGCAGGGGAGTTTGTTCAAGTCACCTGCCCTCAAGAGAAATCCAAAACCGATCCCACTGGTGTTGGAGATTCCTTTAGATCCGGATTTATTGCGGGTCTGGCTTGGGGAGTTTCCCATGAACGATGTGCCCAATTAGGTGCGCTCATTGCGACCTATGTCATCGAGACACTTGGAACTCAGGAATATCGATTTACCAATGCGCAGTTTGTAGAACGCTTTGCCCAGGCCTATGGCCAGGTGGCAGCTGATGAGATTGCAGTACATCTTAAGTAATGTGAGCAGTGCCACCCCTCGCCGAGAATAGGCTCATGTCACGCTGAGGGGGTTTTCAAACTATCCTTACCCCATGTCCCGACGCACAGTTTTGAGCCGCAGTAAGGCATTGCTCCTCCTGGCCCCAGTTCTGTTTTTGACTGGTTGTTCACAAGTGTCAGGCTTGGGTTTTGAAGAGGGTGTTACAAGCGTTAATGATCAATCCTTGTCGTTGTGGCAAGGCGCATGGATCGCTGGTGGCGTTGTTGGTGTCTTCACATTAATTCTAATTTTGTGGCCAGCGATTTTTCACCGTGGCAAAAAAGATGATCCATCTTTTCCAAAGCAAACTCAATACAACGTACCAGTTGAAGTTGCTTACACCATCATTCCTTTTATTATCGTCGCGGTGCTCTTCTATTACACCGCTCAAAAGCAAACTGTGATTACTGAAAAGACAACGACCTACGCACATGAAATTACTGTTGAAGGCATTCAGTGGTCTTGGCAATTTGGATACCCAGAAGCCGGACCAAAGGCGGTTGTAACTGGAACTCCAGAACAAACCCCAACTCTTGTTGTTCCACTAGGCGAGCGAGTTCGCTACACACTTACAGCTAACGATGTTGTCCATGGTTTCTGGATTCCGGCTTTCATGATTCAGATGCAAAATTTGCCGGGAGTGACGAATCATCTCGAATTCACCGCGAACAAGTTGGGCGAATTCCCAGGGCGTTGCAACATTTTATGTGGACGAAACCACTCTCAGATGTTGTTTAAAGTAAAGGTAGTTACACCAGCTGAATTTGATGCATATCTTGAAACACTTAAGGGAGGCCAAGCATGACAACTTATGCAGAAAAGCCAACGATGACCGAAAATCGTTCAGTGCCGACCCCAAAGGGAAATTCCTTTGTAAAGTGGATTACTTCGACTGACCATAAGACCATCGGCTATTTGTACCTGATCACATCTTTTGCTTGGTTCCTTATTGGCGGTGTCCTAGCCCTTGCCCTGCGTGCAGAGTTGGCTCGACCAGGAATGCAGTTCCTCAGCAATGAGCAGTACAACCAAATTTTCACAATGCACGGAACGATTATGTTGCTTATGTTTGCAACGCCGCTGTTTGTTGGTTTTGCCAATGTAATCATGCCGCTTCAGATCGGTGCAGCGGATGTGGCTTTCCCACGTCTGAACATGTTGTCATATTGGTTGTATTTATTTGGTTCGCTCATGGCATTTGGTGGATTCCTTTCACCAGGTGGAGCCGCATCATTTGGTTGGACCGTTTACGCACCACTTTCTAACGCGCAATATTCACCGGGTATTGGTTCAGATCTTTGGCTGATTGGTCTAGCGATCAGCGGTGTGGGAACGATTCTTGGTGGCGTTAACTTCATTACGACAATTTTCACAATGCGTGCACCAGGTATGACGATGTTCCGCATGTCGATCTTTTCTTGGAACGTATTGCTGACAGCGATTTTGGTGCTG
>Ga0214921_10004567_pt1 | contig 20273 bp, 20 predicted proteins | sample LL1505_MetaG_FD_177992 | JGI IMG/M metagenome (GOLD analysis project Ga0214921, IMG submission 177992) | Freshwater microbial communities from Lake Lanier, Atlanta, Georgia, United States - LL-1505 | ecosystem: Environmental > Aquatic > Freshwater > Lake | place: USA: Georgia | collected...
GGCATCGTTGTCTTTGTCGGAACGCGTTGAGCGCTTTTTCTTAGGAACAAAACTCGGATCGGTTTGCACAAGATAAAACTCGTACTCCCGACGAATCGCCCAAACCAACACCGCAAAGGCCAGGATGCCGAAGAGAATCCACTGAAGCGCGTAGGAGAGATGATTGCCCTCGTCGGTCGAAGGCCGCAAAAGTTGTGCCGGAGCTTTTGCCTGAGGCACACTCTCACTCTGCATAACCAGATACCAAGATGTGTTCAGGTCTAAACCGGTGGACTCGGCGATGGCGGGCAGGTGAAGGTTGGCCACCTGACCTGTCGGCGCAGCTCGATCGACCTTTTGCTCGGATGGCACGAGTCGTGCCGTGATGGTCTGCGCTTCAGGGCTGGGCAGCGGTATGGAGTCGGGGGAGTCTTGCAGGTTTCCGGTCGGTAGCCAACCTCTCGAGACCGCCAGAATAGCTCCGGCATCGGTGACAAAGGGAACCACCGATTCAAAACCCGGCTGGCCGGACTTGGGGCGATTTCGGGCGAGAACTGCCTGATCTGGCAAATAGTGACCGCTCACCGAGACCGAATGCCACTTGAGTGAGTTCACCTTGATTGCCTGGCCCTCAAGCATTTTGGCGTCGAGGGCGATGGGTGAGGCGTCGTAGTTTTTTTCAACCAGAGAAATCTCGGCAACTCGGTGTGCGCGTCGATCAAACTGCCACTGGCTCAAAAACACGCAGGCTATGGCAAAAACAATCGCGACGAGCAACCAACCAATCCATCGCTTATAGCTGAGTCTTAGATAGTTCACGCCGCGCGCACCTCCAGTAAGAACCCGCGATCGTCTAAGTAGCCGCGCAGGTAATCAAGGTGTTCATCGCAGGCTGCCCAGGTCTTGAACTTTTCGCCGCTGTGAATTTTGGGGTTGCGCCAGTCGATTGCGTGCGCAGCCTGGTTAGCGCATCGTGCCCTGGAACATTTATTCACAGTTCAATTAACTCTCGAAACCGACGACATCCGCGTCAAAATAGCGATTACTTCTCGGATGCTTCGCGAAAACTGTCGGCACTGATGGCCAAGGTTGGGGCCTCAACGGCCGATGAGGTTTTGGGCGCTTCCTGGGTGGACTGCGCATTGGCGAGGACAACAGCGAAGTATGGCAAGAGGATAGCTCCGGCAAAAAGAACCCACATTAGCCATCCCTGGGCAAACATTCCAAAGACCAGGCAGAGCACTCGCACAGTCATGGCGATTGTGTATCGAATCATGCGGCGTTTGCGCTCGACCTCGGGAGCTTCACCGAGCGATGTGACGCTTTGGGTTTTGGCCAATGTTCCTCCGCTTTGCTTCAGACGCTCACGAAGTGTGGGCGAGTAGACTCGAAGTAATCTAAACCCCAACGTGGTGGCTGTATTCCCAAAACGACAAGGCTAGAAATGACCACTCCCAGAACCGTGCTGATCACCGGCGGAAATCGCGGTATCGGCAAAGCGATCGCCGAAGAATTTGTAGCCCTCGGTCACCGCGTAGCTGTCACAGTCCGCTCGGGCGAAGGACCTGCAGGAACCTTGAGCGTTGTTGCAGATGTTACGAATCCCGAATCTTTAGATGCCGCCTTTGCGCAGATCGAGGAAAAACTTGGGCCAGTTGAGGTTTTGGTAGCGAACGCGGGCATCACCAAAGACACGCTATTGATGCGCATGACCGACGAAGAGTTCGAGCAGGTCGTCGACACCAATTTGAGCGGGGCGTTCCGTGTCTTGCGTCGAGCCACCAAGGGCATGATGAAGGCTAAATTCGGCCGAGTCATTTTTATCGGATCGGTCGTGGCTCTTTACGGGTCGGCGGGACAGGTCAACTACTCGGCTTCCAAGTCGGGACTGGTTGGAATGGCTCGTTCGCTAACCCGGGAGCTCGGCGGTCGAGGCATCACGGCTAACGTAGTGGCACCTGGGTTCATCGACACCGACATGACCGCGGTTTTGCCGGAAGAAATCATCGAACAGTACAAGAAGAACATTCCTGCTGGTCGCTTCGCGCAACCCGAGGAAGTCGCGAAGGTGGTCGCCTGGCTTGCCGGCGACGACGCGGGCTATATCTCGGGAGCGGTCATCCCAGTTGATGGCGGTCTCGGAATGGGTCACTAACCGAAGTTTCGGCAACAATCTGGCACAATTTAGTTAAACAAGTAATCGAAGGAAAATAATGGGCATTCTAGAGGGCAAGAAAATCCTCATCACTGGCGTTCTAACCGAGGCTTCAATCGCGTTCACCGTAGCCAGGTTGGCTCAGGAGCAGGGTGCCGAAATCATTCTTTCCTCGTTCGGTCGCATGCTTCCAATCACCACCAAGATTGCGGAACGTCTTCCAAAAGGCGCACAGGTTATCGAACTCGATGCCACCAACCAGGATGACCTCGATGCTTTGGTTTCGCGTGTGCAGGAGCACCTTCCACACCTTGACGGCATAGTTCACGCCATCGCCTTCGCGCCGCAGAGCGCTCTCGGAGGCAACTTTATGGAGACACAGTGGGAAGACGTCTCAACCGCGGTTCACGTTTCGGCCTACTCACTCAAGTCGATTACCACCGCCGCCAAGCCGCTTCTCAAGCCGGGTGCTTCGATTGTGGGTCTCACCTTCGATGCTTCGGTTTCTTGGCCGGTATACGACTGGATGGGAGTTGCCAAGGCTGCCTTCGAATCGACCGCACGCTACCTCGCTCGCTACTTGGGCAAAGACGACATCCGTGTCAACCTAATCTCCGCTGGACCTCTTCGCACCACCGCTGCCAAGGGCATTCCGGGATTCGACCTTATGGAAGACATTTGGGTTCAGCGCGCGCCACTCCACTGGGAGCTTGCCGACACAGAGCCTGCATCGCGCGGAATCATCGCTCTTTTGAGCGACTGGTTTCCGAAGACCACCGGTGAGATTGTGCACGTCGACGGCGGTTTGCACTCAACCGGCCAGTAATCAAGCCAAAACAAAATGGACACCCACTCGGGTGTCCATTTTTTTTCTAGGGGAGAAGCGGTATCAGGGCCGACAGGTCGTTTCCGCCGACAACTAGATTCGCTGCCTGCCTAACCCTTGGTTTAGCGTTGAACGCCACCGAGAGCCCCGACTGAGCCATCATGTCTAGATCGTTAGCGCCGTCGCCAACGGCGGTGGTTTTAGAAATCGGAACTTCGCAAGCGGCCGCCCACTCCACCAGGGCCTCGGCCTTCGCCTGACGATCGACTATTTTGCCCACTACTTTCCCAGTGAGAGTTCCAGCGGTGATTTCAAGCTGGTTCGCTCTCCAGAAGTCGAGTTGCAAAATTTTAGCCAGAGGTTCGAGTAGCTGATTGAATCCACCCGAAACTGCTCCAACCTTGCCACCGCGTTCGTGAACCGCTTCAATAAGCGATGCTGCGCCTCGAGTAAAGCGAATCCGGTTAAGAGTTTGGCCAATCACATCCGAGGACAGCCCTGCAAGGGTGGCAACCCGAGCTTCGAGAGATTCGGCAAAGTCCAGTTCGCCCAGCATCGCACGTTCGGTGATTTCGGCAACCTCGGCGCGTTTGCCGGCACAATCGGCCAGCAACTCAATGACTTCGTCTTCAATAAGGGTCGAATCGACGTCGAAGACCACTAGAAAACGGGTCACGGATTAACTACGACGCCCTTGCCCACCACGGTTATGCCGGTGTCGGTAACGGTGAAGCCGCGCTCCATGTCACGCTGAGCGTCGATGCCTACCATTGCGCCGTCGGTCACGACCACACCCTTGTCGAGAATCGCTCGCCGAACGGTGGCGTTGCGACCGATTTGCACTCCGTCAAGCAAAACCGAATCGGTGACCAGTGCGTGAGAGTTGACCTTGACCCATGGCGACAAAACCGAACGCTCAACCACTCCACCCGATACCACTGTTCCAAGCGAAACAATCGAGTCGGTGGTGCGACCCTGGTTGCCTTCGCCATCGTGCACAAATTTGGCAGGTGGCATGTTGATTTGCTGAGTGAAGATGGGCCACTCGTTGTTGTAAAGGTTGAACACGGGCATCACCGAGATGAGGTCCATGTGAGCGTCAAAATATGAGTCGATTGTTCCCACGTCTCGCCAATAGCTGTGGTCTCGTTCGGTCGAGCCGGGAATCTGGTTGTAGGTGAAGTCGTAGACGCCAGCATCGTTGCGACCGACCATGTAGGGAACGATGTCACCACCCATGTCGTGACTCGAGTCTGTGCGTTCACCGTCTTGTTCAATCGCTTCAATCAGCGCGGATGCCGAGAAAACATAGTTTCCCATTGATGCCAGAACCTCGTGGGGCGCATCTGGAAGACCCTTTGGGTCACTTGGCTTTTCTAGGAACGCTGCAATGCTTTGCGGGTTCTTGGGATCGACCTCGATGACCCCGAATTGATTAGCGAGCGACATCGGCTGGCGAATGGCCGCAACGGTCACACCCTTGCCCGAGGCAATGTGCGCCTCAATCATCTGGGCAAAGTCCATGCGATAGACGTGATCGGCACCAACAACCACCACGATGTCTGGGCGCTCATCGCTGAGTAGGTTCATGCTTTGCAAAATGGCATCTGCGCTGCCACTGAACCATCGCTTGCCGAGGCGCTGCTGAGCCGGAACCGATGCTACGTATCCGCCGAGCAGGGGCGACATGCGCCAGGTTTGCGAGATGTGACGGTCAAGCGAGTGAGATTTGTACTGAGTTAAAACAACCACTCTGCGCAGCCCCGAGTTGATCAGGTTTGAGAGAGCAAAGTCAATCAGACGGTATGAGCCACCGAACGGCACGGCAGGCTTTGCTCGGTCTGCGGTAAGGGGCATCAGGCGCTTGCCCTCACCGCCGGCCAAGACCATGCCGAAGATTCTCTGTTGCGTGCTCATAGCCAAATGTTATTGCCTAAACGCTTGGAGTGGCTCAAAATCTGTAATCTTGTGACATGCGCATAGACCTGATCACCAAAGAGTACCCACCATTTATTTATGGTGGAGCTGGTGTTCATGTAGCCGAATTGGTGCGAGTGCTCAGGCCTCACGTCGAGGTGCAGGTGCGTTGCTTCGGTGAGAACCGGAGTGAGTCGGGAACCACCGCTTACGCGCATCCGAGTGATTTCGACCTTGCCAACCCGGCACTTCAAACCATGGCAACCGACCTCGCGATGGTTTCAGACATCGCTGGCGCTGATCTGGTGCACTCTCACACCTGGTACGCAAACTTCGCCGGAGAGGTCGCATCCAAACTTCACGGAATTCCGCACCTGATTACGGCGCACAGTCTTGAGCCGCTGCGCCCGTGGAAAGAAGAACAACTCGGAGGCGGCTATAGGTTGTCGTCTTGGATTGAGAAATCGGCATACGAGGGTGCTGCCAAAATCATCGCCGTGTCACACGGTATGAGAAAAGATATCCTCCGGGCCTACCCGCAGATTGACCCCGAAAAAGTAACCGTAGTTCACAACGGCATCGACCTCACTGCTTTTCAGAGCGCAAGAAACGATGATTTGGTTCGAGCCCTGGGAATCGAACCAGACCAGCGATCGGTGGTTTTTGTGGGTCGAATCACGCAGCAGAAGGGTCTTGCCTACCTGTTGAAGGCCGCTCGAGAACTTCCCGCGGATGTGCAGCTGCTGCTTTGTGCGGGAGCTCCCGACACCAAGGAGATTCAAACCTTGGTCACCGAGCTGGTCGAAGACCTGAAGCAAACTCGCGACAACGTGATCTGGGTCGAGAAGCACCTGAGCCGCGCCGAACTGATTGCGGTTTTGTCAGCCGCAACTGTCTTTGCCTGCCCATCCATCTACGAGCCTCTCGGAATCGTGAACCTCGAGGCTATGGCTTGCGGCATCCCGGTGGTGGCTACCGCAACAGGTGGAATTCCCGAAGTTGTCGCACACGAAGAAACCGGTCTTTTGGTGCCGATCGAACAACTCGAAGATGGCTCGGGTAAGCCTCTAGACGAAACTAAGTTTGTCGCCGATTTTGCCGGTGCTCTCAACCAAATGCTTGCGCACCCGCAGATAAAGGCTTTTGGTGAGGCCGGCCGTCGCCGAGTGGAACAGCACTTCTCATGGGATCGCATCGCTCAAGACACCATCGAGGTCTACCGCGATGCCATCGAAAACTTCGCTTAGGCTTTAATTCAAATGACGACTGTAATTCAACTCGACGATGTCTCTCTGGTTAGAGGCTCACGGCCCATTCTCGATCGAATCCACTGGCGCGTAGAAGACAACGAGCGCTGGGTGATCCTAGGCCCAAACGGCGCTGGCAAAACTTCACTACTGAGAATCATTGCGGCGCAACTGCAGCCCAGTCTTGGCATAGCCCAGATTTTAGGGGAGCGCTTAGGCAAGGTGAATGTCTTTGAACTGAGAACTCGCATCGGCTTTGCTTCTTCGGCACAGTCGGCGCATATTCCAAACTCGGAAACCGTGCTCGATGCCGTTCTAACGGCTTCTTATGCGCTAACGGGTCGCTGGAACGAAACCTACGATGATGTAGACGTGCGAAGAGCTCGCCGCGTGCTTGCAGAGTGGCATCTGCAAGATCTTGCCGACCGTGCCTTCGGAACACTCTCAGATGGTGAACGCAAGCGTGCTCAGATAGCTCGCTCAGTCATGACCGACCCGGAGTTGCTGCTGCTCGACGAGCCCGTCGCCAGCCTCGACCTTGCCGCACGCGAACACACGATTCAGATCATCGGCGCTTACGCAAGCGCGCCGAGCGCGCCAGCAATGGTAATGGTTACTCACCACCTCGAAGAAATTCCTAAGGGCTTTACTCACGCCCTCATCCTGCAAAACGGACGTGTTTTTGCAGCCGGAGAAATCGACCACACCATCACTTCAGAGAAAGTGAGCGAGGCGTTTGGGCTTGCCATCACGGTTGACTCTGTCGATGGTAGGTATCGCGCTCGGGCACGCTAGTCTGGTATAGTTTTCCCTTGGTGCTAATGCATCAACCAATCCCTAGGCGAATAGCCAAAACAAGACTTTAGGAAGTTTTCTCATGAAGGCCGACATTCACCCAAAGTACGAGCAGATCGTTTTTCGCGACCTAGCTTCGGGCGTAGCATTCTTGACTCGCTCGACCGTCACTTCTAGCAAGACCATCGAGTGGGAAGACGGCAACACTTACCCGGTTTTCGACGTTGAAATCTCTTCGGCATCGCACCCGTTCTACACCGGCAAGCAGCGCATCATGGACTCCGCCGGTCGTGTCGAGAAGTTCAACACTCGTTACAAGGGCTTCGGCGCCTAATCAAGTTCAACGAAAAACCCCACCGTATTTCGCGGTGGGGTTTTTCTTTAGCTCGGCGACTACTGGATTTTCAGCGGCCACCCGATGGTCGTTTTGAACGAAGGATCTTTTCCTTGCATGAATTTCTCAAAATCTAGATCTAGGTCTTTACTCCAGGTGATCTGCAGGTTGTGCAGTTCGCTCGCTTCAATCGAAAGTCGCTTGGAGAACTTGCGTGCTATGGCTTGCGCCACCCGTCCAGCAGCAACCGCGTCGGCGGTGGCATTGTGAGCATCGGTGAGTTCAACATCGTAATGTGCGGCGGTTAGTTCTAGGCGTCTCTTACCGCCACGGTAGCGATCCAGAAACTTGTCGAGCACGAGCGGATCGATTACGGGGCTTGGGTTCTCGATGGGCGTGAGCCCGTTGCGCAAGGCCTCGTAGTGCAGAATCGTGAAGTCGTATGGTGCGTTGTAGGCAACGACGGGGATGCCGGCTTCGAAAAAGCCGCTTAGTTTGGCAAGAACTTCGGCCACGACGTCTTTGGGTGGGCGACCGTCTCGTTCGGCAGTGGCATTGTCTACACCGTGCACGGCGGTGGCAACCTCTGGAATCGGAATGCCCGGATTTGCGAGCCACTCAAGCTGATCATCGGCGATTTCGCCGTTCTCGTCGATCACGGTTACGCAGGCGGTGACTATTCGGGCCTGACTGAGAACCAGACCGGTGGTTTCTAAATCAAACACGGCCAACTTCTTCGCCCAGTCGGGTAGAGGTTCTTTTGGCAAATCAAAAAGTGTGCTCACCCAGCCAGACTAGCCGCCGGTGCCGACAACGGCATGGATGACGCGGGCTACGCTAGTCCGACTCCTACGGCAACCTCGCGGGCTGCCTCGCTTTGATTGAGCGTGAAGATGTGAAGTCCAGGTGCACCGGCAGCCAGCAACCGCCTTCCGAAATCAATGGTGAACTCCATTCCGATCTCGCGGGCCTGTTCTTCGTCGGCCTGCTCCAGTTTTGTCACGAGTTCGGTGGGAACCGCGGCTCCGCTCATGGCTGCCATTCTGAGCACCTGTTTGGCGTTTGAGATTGGAAGCAGGCCGGGCACGATGGGGATGGCGATTCGCAAGTCACGCGCCTGAGCCACCAAGTTTGTGTAGGTCTCGACCGAGAAAAAAAGTTGAGTAACTGCAAAAGAAGCGCCCGCGGCTACCTTCAGCGCCAGAACCTTGAGGTCGTGCTGCAAATTCGGTGACTCGGGGTGAACCTCTGGAAACGAGGCCACGCCGATCTCCAGATCGGTAATCCGGTTGGCCAGTTCAACCAGTTCGAGTGCCGTTTTGATCTCGCCCTCGGCTAGTGCATTTGGGTTATCTTTTGGCGGGTCACCGCGTAGGGCAAGGATTGCGGCTGCCCCCGATTGCTCGAAGCGTTTGATTAGTTCGGTCGTGCTGGCGCGCGATGCACCAACGCAGGTCAGGTGTCCAATCGTCGGCACAACGGGTGCCATGTGATCGAGAACGGCTAGTGAGCGTTCACGATTTGAACCACCTGCACCGTAGGTCACCGACACGAAATCCGGTGAAAGCTCATTCAGCTGATCAAATGTTTCGTAAAGTGTTGCGTTGGCCGCATCGTCTTTCGGAGGGAAGTATTCAAACGAGAGTGTGGCTCTACCGTCTGCTTCTGCCTTCTCTACGATGCTTCTCATGGGCTGACTGGTTACCTTGAACGTATTTGGGCGAGCTAACTCGCAGGGTTGTGCAAAAGTTTATCGCCTGCCCGAAGGTTAGAATTTAGTTTCTATGTTCTCAGCCCGATCAGCCGCCCTCGTTCAAGCCATCGCATCTCGCGTGGTGGTCGCTGATGGCGCTATGGGAACCATGATCCAGGCAGCGGCGCCATCCATGGTGGATTTCCAAAATCACGAGGGCTGCAACGAGATCCTCAATGTGACTCGGCCCGACATAATCGCCGACATCCACCGAAAATATCTCGAGGCCGGCTCGGAGGCAATCGAGACAAACACCTTTGGTGCTAACTGGGCAAACCTCGCCGAGTATGGAATTGAATCGCGAATTGAAGAGCTTGCCGAAGCGGGCGCAAGGATTGCTCGCGAAACCGCAGACGAGTATTCCAAAGCTGGAGGTGAGCGCTGGGTGCTCGGCTCGGTAGGTCCCGGCACCAAGCTTCCAACTCTTCTTCACACAACGTTTCAAGTTTTGCGTGATGCCTACCAAGCGCAGGTACACGGTCTCATACGAGGTGGAGTTGACGCTGTTCTGATCGAAACCGCTCAAGACCTGCTGCAGGCTAAGAGCGCGGTAATCGGCGCTAAACGAGCAATGGCCGAACTGGGGCAATCGGTTCCGATTATTGTTTCGGTGACTATCGAAACCACTGGCACCATGCTTCTCGGTAGCGAAATCGGTGCCGCCCTAACCGCGCTTACAGCATTGGGCATCGACGCCATCGGCTTGAACTGTGCCACCGGACCCACCGAGATGAGTGAGCACCTTCGCTACCTGGCAAAGTTCACGCAGCTTCCGTTGGTGGTTATGCCAAACGCGGGATTACCGGTTCTCACCTCAGACGGAGCGCACTATCCTCTGGGCGCAGCAGAACTTGCCGCTGCTCAACTTCAATTTGTAAACGAATACGGGGCCGGCTTAGTTGGTGGTTGCTGCGGAACCACACCGGAGCACATTTCGGCTCTGGCATTCGCGGTAAAAAACAATAAGCCTTCGCGACCAACTTGGGTCAACGAGCCGGGACTGGCCAGCCTCTACCAGCACCAGCCGTTCGACCAAACCATGACCTACCTGTCGATTGGTGAGCGCACCAACGCCAACGGTTCCAAGGCCTTCCGAGATGCCATGCTCGAGGACAACTGGGATGAATGCCTAGAAATCGCTAAATCTCAAACCCGGGAGGGTGCGCACGCGCTGGATGTTTGCGTCGACTACGTCGGCCGAGATGGCGCTGCCGACATGCGCGAATTCGTGAGCCGTCTGGTCACCTCAACGACTCTGCCGATAGTTCTCGACTCAACCGAACCCGGCGTCCTAGAGGCTGGCCTGGAATGCATCGGTGGCCGAGCCATGATCAACTCGGTCAACTACGAAGATGGCGATGGTCCAACCTCAAGATTTGCTCGAATCATGCCCTTGGTGAAAGAACACGGAGCTGCCGTGGTCGCTCTCACGATCGACGAAACGGGGCAAGCGCGCACTGCGCAAACCAAGTTTGAGATCGCCAAGCGCCTGATCGATGATCTTCGTGAAAACTGGGGCATGAACCTCTCCGACATCGTGGTCGACACCCTCACATTTCCGATTGCCACCGGCCAGGATGAAACCCGCAGGGACGGTCTAGAGACCATCAAAGCGATTGCGATGCTGAACGAAGCATTCCCGGGTGTGCAAACCACTCTTGGAATTTCGAACATTTCCTTCGGCCTAAGCCCGGCTGCACGCCACGTGCTCAATTCGGTCTTCTTGCACGAATGCACGAAGGCGGGCCTCACCTCTGCCATTGTTCACGCGGCAAGGATTATGCCGCTTTCACAGATTCCGGCAGACCAGCTAAAGGTTGCGCTAGATCTGATTTACGACCGACGCGAATATGATGCCGAAGGCAACGTGAGTTTCGACCCGCTAACTCGATTGCTCGATGAGTTCTCGGGAGTCGACTCGGTTTCGGCCAAGCAGACTCGCGCAGCCGAACTCGCCGCCATGCCACTCGAGGCTCGCCTTCAGCGGCGCATCATCGATGGCGAGAAGAAGGGGCTTGAACTCGACCTCGACGAGGCGTTAGCCACCGGCATCGGTGCGCTTCAAATCATCAACGATCATTTGCTCTCGGGCATGCAGGTCGTTGGCGAACTCTTTGGTAGCGGAGAGATGCAACTGCCTTTCGTCTTGCAAAGCGCCGAAGTAATGAAAACCTCGGTTGCCTACCTCGAGCCTTACATCGAAAAAACCGACGATTCTGGCAAGGGCAAGATTCTGCTTGCCACCGTTCGCGGAGACGTGCACGACATCGGCAAGAACCTGGTTGACATCATCTTGAGCAACAACGGCTTCGACACGGTGAACATAGGCATCAAGCAAACGGTGAATGAAATTCTTCAGGCCGCCGAAACTCACGATGTCGATGTAATTGGTATGAGCGGGTTGTTGGTGAAGTCAACTCAGGTTATGAAAGAAAACCTCGAGGAGATGAACCTGCGCGGCGTTGCCACTCGCTGGCCGGTGATTCTCGGAGGTGCTGCGCTGACACGCGCATTTGTCGAACAGGATCTTGCCGAGATTTACGAGGGCGAAGTGCGCTACGCGAGAGATGCCTTCGAAGGGCTCCGACTCATGGATGCGCTGGTCAAGTTCAAGCGTGGCGAAGCTGTCGAACTGCCGGCTCTCAAAAAGCGCGTCACTCCAAAGGGAAATCTTCTCGAACGCACGGCTCCCGAAAACATCCCAGCGCGTTCTGATGTGGCAACCGACAACCGCATACCGAACCCGCCGTTCTGGGGCACCAGAACCGTAAAGGGCATAGCTCTTCGCGACTACTCTGCATTCCTGGACGAGCGCGCCACCTTTATGGGCCAGTGGGGTCTAAAGCCGGGTCGCAGCGAGGATGGCGCGAGCTACGAGCAACTCGTCGAAACCGAAGGTCGACCACGCTTGCGGGAGTGGCTCGATCGCATTCAGACCGAGGGGCTGCTCGAAGCCGCCGTGGTTTACGGGTACTTTCCGGCAGTTTCAGACGGCGATGACCTCGTCATCTTGCACCACGGCAGCGAAGGTGCTACCGATGGTGGTAGTGGGGGAGAGCCGGGAACCGAGCGTTTGCGGTTCACTTTCCCAAGGCAATCGCGCGATCGTCATCTGTGTCTAAGCGACTTCGTCGCGCCGATCGGCTCTGGAGTGATCGACGTAGTGCCCTTCCAACTGGTGACTATGGGCAATCGCATCTCCGAGGCTGCGAACGCGCTCTATGCACAAAATGACTATCGAAACTACCTCGAAATTCACGGACTCTCGGTTCAGCTCACCGAAGCGCTTGCCGAGTTCTGGCATAGGCGCGTGCGAGAGGAACTCGGCTTCGACTCGGAGGAACCAGACGAGGTCGAGGGCCTGTTTAGCCTCAACTACAGAGGTGCTCGGTATTCGTTCGGATACCCGGCCTGCCCAAACCTCGAAGACCGTATAAAGATGATTGAACTGCTGCGCCCCGACTCGATTGGCGTGACACTTTCTGAAGAGCTGCAGCTACACCCTGAGCAATCCACCGACGCAATGGTCCTTCATCACCCCGAAGCCAAATATTTCTCGGTATAAAATCGCCGTGGGGTGAATTTATGTCTATTTCGAAAACCGAAGAACTAGCAGATCGAGCGACTGCACGGGCCAATTATTCAGAAGTCGAGACGTCGTTTGGCAAGACACCAATCTGGCGTTACCCCGCCACCGGCAAGAAACTGGGTTCAATACTTTTCGTTCACGGATACCGCGGCACCCACGAAGGCGTTGAACCAATCGTTGGGGGCCTCGAAGAATTCGATTGCTATGTGCCAGAGCTTCCGGGCTTTGGTGAAGCAGCGCCGCTGAGTTCGGTGCACAATCTCGATAACTACACGGCTTGGCTTACCTCGCTAACCAAGGCGCTAAACCTTTCGGGCGATGTCACCTACTTTGGCCATTCCTTCGGCACTCTGCTACTCGGTAAGCACGTTTTAGCCACCGGAGATAAAACGAGATTGGTTATGTTAAACCCGGTTTCGGCCTGGCCAATGCGCGGACCAAGGCAGTTCATGGCCTACGTTTCGCTGGTCTGGTATCGCCTGGCCGCGCGCATCCCAGAAAAATCGGGTCGCTGGATGCTCGGCCACCCGCTGGTGATACGACTAGTCACCGAATTTCTCTACAAAGGCAACGATCCAGTTTTGAAGGCTTGGATTCACAACCAGCACAAACTTCACTTCAGTAAGTTCGCCAACACGAAAATGGCCGAAGAGGCATTTGATGCTTCAACCGCCGAAAACCTTAGCGAAATGGCCGAGAACATCAATCAGCCAGTGTTGCTGCTCTGCGGCGACAAAGACGACATCACCAAAATAGAGGCCCAACGCTCGGCTGCCGAGCTCTACGCAGATGCCACCTATGTCGAAATGATCGGCACGGGCCATCTTCCTCACTACGAACGCGTGGAGGTAGTGGCGCAACACACCATCGAGTTCATCAAACTTCACCAGTGAGCATTTACTTCGATGCTCGCTTCATACGAGTTGGGCGCCACGACGGCATTAGCCGGTTTGCCGCCAATCTTTTCGGTGAAGTCTCGAAACTCATGCCAATCACGGCAATCGTTTCTGATGCTGCCCAACTGAACCATTTGCCACCCGGATGCGCACACATCTTTGAGTGCGCGGTCGATTCGCCAAGAGAACTAGGTTTCGCTCGGCGCATGAACAAACGAGGCGCGAAGGTAATTTTTTCGCCCATGCAAACCACCGGAGCTTTCGGCAAAAAGTTCAAACTCATTCTCACCATCCACGACCTCATTTACTATCGCTTTCGCACACCGCCAGCGAGTATGCGCCCCTTCGTAAAAGCGATATGGCGGCTATACCATCTGACCTACTGGCCCCAACGTTGGCTGCTAAGTTCGGCCGATGCAGTTGTGACCGTAAGCCAAACAACTGCCGAACTGATCAAGGCTCATCGACTAACCGAGGCACAGGTGCAGGTAGTCTCCAACGCCGTGGATGAGTCCTTTCGCGTGCCCCGTGAGTCGACAATCGCAAAAGACTTTGTTCGCCTCATCTACATGGGCAGGTTCATGGGCTACAAGGATGTCGAAACCCTGGTTCGCGCATCGGTGTTGGTAAATCGCGCCGAACTGCACTTGGTAAGTGCAATCGAGGGCGCTCGCAAAGCTGAACTTGAAGGTCTGGCTTCGCGAGTAGGTGCACGCGTGATTTTTCACAATGGCCTGAGTGATGCCGATTACATTGAGCTGCTCGACTCGGCTGCTTTAGTAGTTAGCGCCAGTCGTGCCGAAGGGTTTGGAATTCCGGTGATCGAAGGTTTTGCCAGGGGAGTCCCGGCTGTCTTAACCGACATACCGGTCTTTCGAGAAGTTGCCGGCCATGCCGCGATCTATTTTGCCGAGGGCGACTCATACAGCTGCGCGGAGGCCATAGCCGAAGCTCTCGAGAATCGTGAGACCTTATCCGCGAGCGCTGTGAGACGCGCCAGTGAGTTTTCGTGGGCGAAATCGGCCCTAGACCTGGTGAAAGTGATTGAGTCGCTCAGTTAGCCTGCAATGAATCCGGGTTGTAATGCTCCACACTCCAACTTGAATCGCGATAGGCGATCTTGGTGAGACTGGCGTTGGCAAAACGTTCGCCTTCTCGGGGTAACTCACGGTTACTGACGATTCGCACCACCTTGCGAATCAATGCACCGTGCGAAACGGCAAGCACTCTCTTGCCGGCGTAGTTTTCGATCAGGTGCTCGAGCAACCGGTTTGCTCGCAACTCAAGCTCCAGCAGCGATTCGCCGCCAACCACGGTTTGGTGCGCGTCGTGCTGCTTCTTCCACTCGTGATAGTTCAATCCCTCCGCCTCGCCGAAGGCACGTTCGAGCAAGAGTGGTTCTATGGCGATTTCACCAAGCGAGTTAGCATCCGAGATGATTCTTGCGGTGTCTCTTGCCCTACTGAGCGGTGAAGAGATGATTTGGTCCCACTCGCTTGCGTCAATGGCGTGGGATGCAGCGATTGCTTGGTCAACTCCGGTTTGATTCAGGGGAATATCGCTCGTTCCCTGGAGGAGGCTTGCGACGTTCCAATCGGTTTCGCCGTGACGCAGCAAACCCACCAGTAATTCGGTCATAGTGCTTAGCCTCAATCTTGTTCGTCTATCAAGTGTAACTTTGACGAGTGATCAAGTATCTGGGCTCAAAGCGCACGCTCGTGCCGCTTTTGTCCAATATCGCGGCCGCCGCGCAAGCGAAAACCGCCCTCGACCTATTCACGGGTACCACCAGAGTGGCAAAGAGCTTCAAAGAACAGGGCATCCATGTAACCGCGGTTGACACCGCCAGCTACTCCGAGGTGTTCGCCAAAACTTGGATTGAGTTGGATGCAAATGCCGTGAACCAGAGCGAACTCACGGATGCGATCTCAGAACTGAATGCGTTGCCTGCGCAGGCTGGCTACTTCACCAAGATGTTCTGCGAAAATGCCCGATACTTTCAGCCCCAAAACGGCGAGCGCATCGATGCCATCCGTGATTTCATCGAGTCGAACTACTTGGATTCTTGGCTGTACCACCCACTACTGGCCTCTCTGCTTTTGGCGGCCGACCGAGTCGACTCAACGGCGGGCGTGCAGATGGCCTACCTCAAGCAGTGGTCGAAGCGTTCTAACAGCGCTCTACTACTCACCGACCCGGTTCTGATGCCAGGTGGTGGAAGGGCAATCAGGGGAGATGCCCTCGATGTCGCCCCAAATCTTGAGATGGTAGACATCGCCTACCTTGACCCGCCCTACAACCAGCACAGGTACTTTGCCAACTACCACATTTGGGAAACCCTAGTTCGCTGGGATGCCCCCGAGAGCTACGGCATAGCCAATAAACGCACCGATGTGCGCACTCCAGAGACCAAAAGCAGGTTCAACTCGAAACCGGCAATGCCCGTGGCCATGCGCGAACTGATGCAAACGGTTCATGCAGAAATCGTGGTTCTAAGTTACAACAATGAAGCTTGGCTGAATCGCGACGAACTTATTGAAATGTGCCAAGCGAGGGGCCATGTTGAGATTATGGATGTCGATTTCAAGCGCTACATCGGTTCGCAAATCGGCGTTTACAACAAAGCCGGTGAGCGCGTCGGTAACCCCGGCGCAACTCGAAACACGGAGCATGTTCTGATTGCCGGGGATAAGACCAGGGTTAGGAAGATTTTCGATCGCGTGAAGGCTGCCTAACCCCTCGCAAATCCGCCTCAAACAGCAAAAGACCCCAACCATCGGTCGGGGTCTTTACTTGTGTCCGAAAGGGGACTTGAACCCCTACCCCCTTGCGAGGACTAGCACCTCAAGCTAGCGCGTCTGCCATTCCGCCACCCGGACAGGTGTCTGCAACGACTCACCACTCTAACACGAAACGCCTAAGCGACTCGACCCAACCTCCTTACGCAAACGCCCAGTCACGGGTAAGTTAGGGCTATGGCTACCGAACCAAGGCACGCGCTTCAACAGTTCATCGCTGCACTCGAACGTCACCACGAGGCCGTCACCATGAGACGCTCAGATGACGATCCTGCCGTGCAAAATGCCTACACGGTTCTAAAGAACGCATTTCTCGACTACGAAGAGTCTCTCGAATCCGCGTTTGGTGAATGGTTGCCATTCGAAGAAGCCGACGAAGAGTAACGGCACTTCAAGTTGAACATCTTCGCGGCCATAATCCTTGGCCTGGTTCAGGGTTTGACCGAATTCCTTCCAATCTCCTCAAGCGCTCACGTTCAAATAGCCGAACAGCTGCTCGTTCTAGATCACAGCCTCACAAGGCCTGAACTCACCGCATTTATAGCTACGATTCAGCTCGGAACCGAGGGCGCGGTTGTACTCTACTTTTTCAAAGACATCGTTCGCATCGCTTCGGCTTGGGTGAAAAACCTCAACGCCAAAGCATCATCCTGGCAAGGCAAAGTCGATCAGAACCCAGGCGCTCAAATGGGCTGGCTGGTTATCATCGGCAGCCTGCCGGTTATCATCGTGGGACTGGTTTTCAAGGATTTCATTGAGCAGGACCTACGAAACCTCTATGTAATCGCAATTACCCTGATTGGCTTCGGGCTAGTCCTGGCCATCGCCGATCGAATCGGCAGGCGCATCAAACCACTCGAGGAGATAACCGTGAAGCACGGAGTTCTGTTTGGGCTGGGTCAGGCTCTGGCGGTCATCCCGGGTGTCTCTCGCTCTGGTGGCACTATTTCGGTTGGGTTGTTTCTGGGCTACACGCGTGAGGCTGCAGCCCGTTTCTCGTTTTTGCTGGCAATTCCGGCCGTGCTAGCCAGCGGGCTCTACGAGTTTGTGAAGAGCTTCTCCGACCTCAACGCCGATTCACTCTTCGCCACCGCCGTAGCAACTCTCGTGTCATTTATTACCGGATACCTGGTGATCGGGTTCTTGCTCAAATACCTGGTGCGCGGTTCTTACCTGCCGTTTGTGATCTGGCGCGTAGTCGTCGGAGTCTTGTTGCTAATCGGTTTGGGCTCGGGGCTACTGGTCGCCTGATTTGTCGTCGATAGACGAATCACCCGAATCACCTTCGGCTTTATTCTGACTAGCTAAAAATTTCTCAAATTCCATGGCCAGTGAATCTCCGCTCGCGGCTTCCGAGTCGGTAGTGTCGCGAGTCTGCTCCAGTTGCTCAATGTAACCTGCCATGTCTTCGTCGTTTTCCGCGAGCTCGTCGATGCTTCGTTCCCAGGTGAAAGCCTCGGTGGCCAGCTCTTTATGGTGAAACTGGATGCCCAGATATTTCTCCAGCTCACTCACCAGGGCAAGCATCGCCTTTGGTGATGGGCCATTCTGCACGTAATGCGGCACCGATGCCCACAGGGCGAGGGTCGGGATGCCGGCTGCCTCGAGTTCCATCGATAGAACGGATTGCACGCCAACCGGGCCCTGATAGTTGCTCTTTTCGGCTCCCGTTTGCTCGCGCACGAATTGGTTTTGGCTGTGTGAGCTAACGGGCACCGGGCGGGTGTGTGGGGTGTCTGCCGGGATGGACCCGAGAAAAATGACAGCCTCAATCTCTTGATCGACAATGATCTCCATGAGTTCTGAGACAAAGGCCTTCCAGCGCCTGCTCGGCTCAGACCCTAGCAAGAAGAAAAGTTTGGAAAATTCTGGTGCTCCATCTTCTACCGATGGAGCGAAAAACTCGGCGGTTGGCCAAGTAATCTGCCGCTGTCCATCTTCATCTAGGCTCACCTGCGGCCGAGTAAAGATGTAGTCGTAGTACTCTTCCGAGTCGAGCTGCTCAATAATCTCGGATTTTGATTGCAGAGCCAAGTAGCGCACTGCTCCGCTTGCTGCATCGGCCGAATCGCTCCAACCATCGAACCCTACGATGAGAGTCCGCCCACTAAAAATTCGATTCAAAGTCACTTGCTGTCCCTGAGATTAACTGTCCCTAAAACTCTAAGGGTTCACGAGCAAGGCTAGACTCGACAACTATGTGGTTCGGCAAATCCATTCCCGCAGCCGTGCTGTTCGACCTTGACGGTACGCTTATCGACTCCGAGCATTACTGGATGAAATCAGAGCGCGAACTAGCTCAAAAGTATGGAGCCGAGTGGACTCAAGAAGACGGCAATGCACTGATTGGCATGAGCCTGTATGACAGTTCGAAGATCATCAGTGCGCGCATCGGCGGGGCACTCGAACCACAGCAAATAATTGATCACCTGACCTCAGCTGTAAACGACCACCTCAAAAACGAACTGCCTTGGCGTCCCGGCGCTAAAGCATTGCTTATGCATTTGAAGTCAAGCGGCGTAAAGACGGCGCTGGTGACCATGTCGATGAGGCGCACGGCGCTTCAGGTGGTTGATGCCATAGATTTCAAAGCCTTCGACGTGGTAGTTGCGGGCGACGACGTGACACAGGGAAAACCGCATCCCGAGCCTTACCTAAAAGCCGCAGAGCTAATGGGAGTAGCCCCTGGCGACTGCGTGGCCTTCGAAGACTCCATTACCGGACTACTTTCAGCCGAAGCAGCTGGAACGAAGGCCGTGGGGATACCCAACATGATTACTCTTCCGCAGATCGAGGGCCGAGTTCTTTGGCCTACGCTCGAAGGCGTGGGCATAAACGATCTCAAACAACTCTTTAGGAACAAATGACCGAAAACCTGAAACGTGGCCCATTTCGCGAAGGCGACAAGGTTCAACTCACGGGCCCGAAGGGGAGAATCAATACGATCACGCTTTCGGCAGGAGCCGCTTTCGGCACTCACCGCGGAGACCTGAAACACGATGCCATCATCGGGCAACCCGAAGGAAGCATTGTTCAAAATCAGAACGGCGTTGAGTACCTGGCAATGCGACCGCTGCTAACCGATTTCGTTCTGTCGATGCCGAGAGGTGCTGCCATCATTTACCCCAAGGATGCAGCACAAATCATCGTCGAGGGTGACATCTTCCCGGGCGCTCGCGTGGTCGAAGCGGGGGTTGGTAGCGGTGCCCTTAGCATGTACCTGCTTCGAGCAGTTGGCTCAGGCGGTTACCTCGACTCGTTTGAGCGTCGGGCAGAATTTGCCGAAATTGCTCAAGCTAACGTCGCAACCGAGCTCGGTCACAAGCCAAAGAACTGGAACATTCATCTGGGGGACCTTCAGGTCGAACTACCGAAAAAGATTAAGCCCGGCACCGCCGATCGTGTGGTCTTAGACATGCTCGCCCCGTGGGAGTGCATCGAAGAATCGGCCAACGCACTGATTTCGGGTGGAATGTTTATCGGCTATGTGGCCACGGTAACGCAGCTATCGCGACTTGCCGAAGCCCTCAAAGCCAGCAACCGATTCGCCGAGCCATCCGCGTGGGAGTCTATGGTGAGACCTTGGCACCTGCAGGGTCTTGCCGTTAGGCCCGAGCACCGGATGATCGGCCACACCGGTTTTCTAATCACCGCAAGAAAACTTGCCGACGGCACAGTTCTACCCGAGTTTAAATCGCGCCCGGCTAAAACCGGCTTCGCCGACGAAGATGTGGCGGTGTGGAACCCTGAGCACCTAAACGCGAAGAAAGTTGGGGAGAAAAAACTGCGCAAAAATCTGCGTAACGCGCAAAATTCCGCTGAGGCAAGCGCTCAGCGTAATCAACCAGATGCCGACTGACAGCCAACTAAACTTATATCAAAATCGAAGGATATCTCTTGCGTAAATTGCTCTCTCTTGTTGCCTCGGTCGCACTGATTTTCTCCCTCAGTGCTTGTTCCTCAATCAACAGCGCCGAAGACATG
>Ga0214921_10004569_pt1 | contig 20257 bp, 14 predicted proteins | sample LL1505_MetaG_FD_177992 | JGI IMG/M metagenome (GOLD analysis project Ga0214921, IMG submission 177992) | Freshwater microbial communities from Lake Lanier, Atlanta, Georgia, United States - LL-1505 | ecosystem: Environmental > Aquatic > Freshwater > Lake | place: USA: Georgia | collected...
TGTGCACGACATCCGCGCAGGGCATGGGCAAACGATTGAGTTCTTGCCAGTTGCAACTAATGCAACTAATGCAACTAATGCAACTAATGCAATCAAGACGTTTAGATTGGAGTGGAGCGGGGGGCACTATGAACCGGTGAGGCACCGCTAAGCATCAAAATACGGGTTGTCATTGATTTCAATGCCGCAGTACTGCTTCGGCTTCGCCTTATAATCCACCGGCTTGTATATTTTAATTTCGGCGGCGTTTTGCAGCAGGAACTTGAAGTTCTTCCAGAACTCGTCCTTATGACCGATGCTCTCTGTCATAATGTGCGACATTTCGTGCAGCGCAATGAACATGAGCGTGTTGGAGTCAATGAGCTTGCCCCCCTCCTTGGTAGTGTTCAGGCAGAACGCCAACTTCTCGCCCTTGTTTTCGCTGTAAGCGGTGAATTCACTGGTGGGCAGCGTTTCGCTCACTTGCTGCGGGTCAAACCTCTCCACCAAGCGCCGCACGTTGTCTTGATCGGGGTACGTCTGCTCCATATGCTTCACAAGTTTTTTCATGTTGGTGGTGCATTCCGCCAATAAATCTGCCGCCATGACCAGTTTGGCGCGCTCGCGGACGCAGTACTTGTTGCCATCTACTTCAGACACGATGCAGTTCAGCTGGAAGGAATCCGAGTTTTGATACACGCGAATGCAAATGATTGCGATAAGTGTAATCAAAATGTATCCTAAAATGTTGAATTTCATAGTTTATGCGTCATAAATAACATTGCTATTATAATTTGAATTTGAGAATATATTTGGCCCTACCATTTTACGAATTTACATGAAATTCCAAAATCGGTTTGGGTCTCCCATATTCCATTGATGTAGAGAACGAATTGAACGTCGGATGAGGATGGGGATTCAGGGTTAAGGAATCCATCCGTTTCATTGTCGGTTTTTATGCACCCTTCCGTAAGCGTATTTGCAAAAATGCAATGATGTTTTCCGATTAAACCCGCATGCATAAATTTGTTTATTATGTCGGACTCAATTTTGCGAAACTGTTCAATGATGCCGGCGTTCACTGGATGACTCGCGTCAAAATGCATAGACCATTCGTCTTTGTAATGTTGAATGACCTTGGTTGGAACCAAACGCATGACAAACCCAATGTTGTTTAATGTTATGCATTTTGTGGAATAAATTAAGCGAGACATTTTGAGATCGGGCGAATCGGGTGATTCCAAATAGACATTGCGCACATCAAACTGATTCAAGTAAATCAAAAAACTCATAATGAATAGTTTAGTGTGTATTGAATTATGAGTTTAAATGGTTTCAAAATGATTATCTAATGTATATGTATAAATGAACCAACGAGAAATTAAGAAATTAATAAATTAATAAATCAAACACCCATAGAAAATGAACCGAGAACTTAATAATTCAATAAATCAAACACCCATAGAAGTTCAAAATTATATTATTTCCCTTAGGAAGGCATTAGAACTCAATCGCCAAAGGTTAACGCAAGCGTTTGCCGAGCGTGACTATTGTCAGCAACAACAACGACAACCGCAACAACAGCAAGAACAACAGCAACAACAGCAACAACAGCAACAACAGCAACAACAGCAACAACAGCAAGAACAACAGCAACAACCGCAACAACAGCAACAACAGCAACAACAACCGCAAGAACTGCAACCATATAATTATAGAACGAAACAACCTCCACCCATTTCACCAAGTGAATTATATGCGCAAGTTAAAAATTTAACCTACATAGATGATAAGGGCAAAAACATGATGGTGGTAAATTACAGCAATTATTTAATTTTCCTTGGTTCTTTCCTAAAAGAAGGCAATATAAATGATTTTTACAAGTTTGAATTTACTCCTTTTTCGGAAGAAGGGTTAACCGATGAAGGGAATCCTTGGCCCACGCTAGTGATTCTAAGATACAATAAAACAACTGGGATTGTTGAAATATACACGGTGTCAACGTCCACCGTTATTGGATCAGAGTATCTCAATACAAATACACAATCTTTGAATATTCAAAATATTGTAAAACTTGAACCCGAAGATGAATATATGAAAAGAACAAACCCCAATGAGGATAATAGAATCATTGGAAGGCCAACATCAATGATATTAGGTATGATACCAGGTGATCATGTCAACTTTGAGAAATATTCAAAAGTTATGTCCGACTTGATCAGGGCAGAAAACAAAAATAATTATCACTTGACACGGTTGAATATATTTTTACCTAAATCTGAAACCGGAACAGTAAAAAGCAAATTCATAGATTGGTTTAAAAGACCGGCTAATACGGTGAATACAGGTCACGGAAAAGCTAAAGCATTAGCAAGTGTAATAAGTGGTTTAAGTAAAAAAGCGGTTCAAACAATTTTACCAACAGGAGGAAATAAACGCACCCGACGACAATCGCAACGACAACTACGTTTCAAACACTCCACACGAAGAAACAACCGTACAAATAAAGGAAAAAAAAACGTAAAAAGCAAAAGGCATAAAACACGTTTCATGTGAAAATGGGTTTAAATATATGACGCAGTTGACACAAAAAGGCGCGGATCATGAAAATCCCGAACCATTTTGAAACATATGTTGAAGCTGTGCGTGCAACATCACTTCACCCCAAACTAAAACCCCTGTATGCAACCGCATTTCCACCGAGCATGTCTGCCCTGCGCAACTTGATTTTTTATGGTCCAAGCGGAACGGGCAAATACAGCCAGGTGCTGGCGTGCATCAGCAAATACAGTCCAACCCATCTCAAATACGAAAAGCGGTTGTCAATTACATGCAACAAAGAAATTCAAACCATAAAAATAAGCGATATTCACTTTGAAATTGACATGTCGTTGCTGGGCTGCACGTCCAAATTGTGGTGGAACGAAATGCACTCCCAAATCGTGGACGTGATCAGCGCGCGAACCGAAACCACGGGAATCATTGTTTGTAAATACTTTCACAACATTCATAGCGAATTGCTGGAGACGTTTTACAATTACATGCATATGCACATGCCCCAGCAAAACAATATCCGATTGAAATACATACTAATCACGGAGCACATTGGGTTTATTCCGAACAATATCCTAAACAGCTGTGAAATTGTGCCAGTTTCCAGACCCAGCGCCGCCATGTATAAAAAAATAACCGCGGGTACTACAAAACCCGCGGGTACTATAAAACCCGATGTCACGAATGTCACCAACATAAAATCGTTGCAACTGGGGGAATACACTTCCCCGATGCAAGAGCTGTTTGACAATTTGTTGAGCTACATTTGCAATGTGGATCAAATACGGTTCACCCAATTGAGAGAATTGTTGTACGACATATTGATTTATGATTTTGACATTCATGAATGCGTATGGCATTTGGTGTCCGAACTTAAAAAAAAACACATCATCCGCGATGAAAACATGTCCGACGTATTGATTCAAACCCATAAATTTTTGCAGTACTACAACAACAACTACCGCCCGATTTACCATCTGGAAAATTTTGCGTTCATGTTGATAAACATCATTTGTGCAAACAGAGCTACAGTAACATGATGCGCCACATAAACACACATAAATAAAAATATAATGATACGATTCAAAGATGAATGCATTTGAACGATTTGAACGCGTAAATCATTTAGTTCAAATGATTTGATTTAATTTTCATATAAACACATGGCGCAAAAACAACACAGCCGCCGAATGACCAGCATTAATGATGCGCGCTCCATTATCGGAGTGTCGCGTGACTTTTCATTGGCAGAATTGAAGAAGCGATATCACATTTTAGCGCTGAAACTGCATCCGGACAAAAATGGGAACACCCCGGAAGCAACTGCTGCTTTCCAGCAATTGAATACGGCGTATCGCGTGTTGTTGCTTGAAGTTGGCGCGAGTGACGACGCATGTGACAAATGCGGGGGTGAAACATACACGAATATTTTCACGAATTTCATAAAATCTCTCTTTTCAAAGAAACACAATTCAGAAAATGACAAGGATACACGGATAACACCGATTTTGCTGGAGTTGTTGAATCGCATTGTGCACAATTACGCATCGGTTTCGGTGAATGCGGCGCTGGATTCGCTGGACCCCTCCGTGCTATTTAAACTGTATGACACGTTGGAGCAGTACAACGCAGCAATCAGAATGGATGCCGGTGTTTTTGAGGAAATCTCCAGAATAATCCGAGAGAAAATGAAGAAAAACAATATCATCGTTTTAAAACCATCTCTCAAGGACGTGATACAAAATAACATTTCGGTGCTACAATACGAGGGGCAAACCTTTTACGTGCCGCTTTGGCACAGCGAGCTGCACTACCGGGTTGACGATTCCGGAAAGCAGCTCATCGTGAAGTGCGTGCCCGAGTTACCGGATCACATGTCAATTGACGTCAACAACGAACTGCACATTGATGTTCGGGCGGACATCAAGGAGCTGTTGAATCGCAGTGACGGAGTGTTGCGCATTCCACTGTACGACGATGAATGTCTTGAAATTCGTGTGAAAGATTTGCACATTACATCAAGACAAACAATTGTGTTACAAAACAATCCGTTCGGAATTTCTCTCATTTGTTCAAATGACATTTATGAAGTGAAGAACAAGGCGCCAATTTACGTGTGCATGCAGCTGTATTGATCATGGTGTTATGTGTGTGTGTGTGTGTATGTGTGTGTTCATGTGGTAATGGATAAGTCATGCAGCGCAAAAGCATCGCGCAAAATTTGAAACGAGATATTGCATCATGTGATCAATGTTGCATTCATTCATGTGCATCACGTTTTCCAGCTTGTTTAAAAGTTCCCGCGTGACGAGACCCGGTTCTCTTCGTATCACGTGATTGGCATACAGTTTCATCATGTGTTTGCGGTCCAAGTTGCATCGGTGGCTCATGCTTTTCAGCTTGTCGCAAATGGTTTGGACATGGGCCGGGCTGGTGCCTTTTTTTAAGTCGTCCGTGATTTCGTCCCAATTGGATTCGGTTGCAATTGAGTGGTGGTCGTGGCGCACGTCTTGGTTGGTTTGCATGTAATTTATCATGCTTCGGATGTCCGAATTGAACTGTTTTTGTATGGACTGGATGACTGCGTCGGAAAGGTGCAACCCTTCGCCCGTGCTGACTTTTTTTATAAACTGAATGATGTCTTGTACCGGGAGCTGGTTGAACCGAAGGCGCACAAATTCGGTTTGCAGCGCCTCGTCAATGCGGCTGATGTAGTTGCATATCAAACAAAACCGCACGTTGTGTTGCGAGTAGTTGTAGCTGTTGAGCAAATACCGCAGGGCGGTTTGCGCATTTTTTGTCATGTAATCCACTTCGTCCAGTATGACGAATTTGATGCCGGTGCCAAACAGGGACTGCGTGGTGACGAAGCTGTTGATTTGATTGCGAATAATGTCAATACCGCGCTCGTCCGAAGCGTTCAGGTGAATCATGAACCCGCCGTTGGTGTGTTGCATGACGGTTTGTTGGTACTCGTTTACGAGATTTGTGATGGTGGTGGTTTTGCCTGTGCCGGGGGGGCCGTAAAACAGCAGATTGGGGAAGTGCCGGGTTGCAATGATATTGCGCAGCATGAGCTTGTTGAGGGGATCCAGCACAATGTCATCAAAGTGCGAGGGACGATACTTTTCCACCCAAGGTGTGGAACCCGCGTATGCGGACATCCAAATTCAAATGTTTTAGTGAGTTTTAGTGATTAGTTAAACATTTGAACACATTTTTATATTGATATATCGCGAATTGTGTAATGTGTAAATTGGCATAACAACGCATAACAATGCATAACAATGCATAACAATGCAATGCATAACAATGCATAATGATTAGGATTAAATTTAAAACCCGTTACCCCCAATTAAAGTAAAAAATTGATGAATAAAATGTGGGTTCCTTTTAGGAACAAGAATCCAACCCAATCCAATCCAATCCAATCCAATGCCCGGATATTTAGAATTAGCGTTTGGTCCCATGTTTTCAGGGAAAACCACGTGGCTGACTAACCTGCATAAGCAGTGCAAGTATTGCAACATGCGCGTGGTGGTTGTGAATTATGTGGGCGACACGCGCTACACCCCGGCCGAAGATGCGTTGCTTTCCACCCATGACCGCACCATGATCCCCTGCATTATGTGCTCCACAATTGAAGAGCTGGAAACGCGTCATGCCGATGAAGTGGCCCGGGCGGATGTGATTTTGATCAATGAAGGGCAGTTCTTTGGCGACATCATGCGCATATTGCGCCACGTGGATACGGGCAAGCGAGTTTACATATGCGGCCTGGACGGCGACTTTGAAAAAAAACGCATCGGCGCGTTCTTGGATTTGATTCCCCACTGCGATAAAGTGTGCAAACTCACGTCACTTTGCAGCATTTGCCGAAACGGAAAGGAAGCCATTTTCAGTTTCAGAACAACACAGGAAACCGATCAAATTGTCATCGGAAGCGACAACTACATCCCCCTTTGTCGGGCATGCTATGATTCCGAAACCCGCAAAAAATATAATAAAACAACTTAAAATGTTACGCGTATGCATATTCATATTCATATTTGTTGTTATGTCATCCAGATCTAAAAAAAATCAGGTAATACATCCTTTGTCAGTGGCAACATCAACACCAGTGCCAGTGCCTGAATCCGTGCCTGAATCCGTGCCTGAATCCGTGCCTGAATCCATCGTGGTTTCAAAAAAAAGAGGAAACAAAAAACCGGTTACTATATCCAATTCAGATGAAACCGATGTCACTATCAATACAAAGAAAAAATCTGCAACGCCCAAAAAAAACAAAACACTCATTGAGGAGAATGAAATGAATGATGTATTATCAGAGCAGACAGTTGCAGAACTGCAAGTGGAGTCAACTGAATTAGCAGCAGCAGCAGAAGCAGCAGCAGCAGAAGCAGCAGCAGCAGCAGCAGCAGCAGCACCAAATAAAAAACGCGGACGGAAACCTAAAGGTGGGAAATTAATCCAACAATTGACGAATGACAATTCATCTGTCCAAGTTGTTCCCAACATCATACTGCATTTAAAATGCAATGCAGTTGACATTCATAATAATAATAATAATTTGACTGCATCAAATGATGGTTTTAAACCAGGAGACGTGATATCGTTCAATGCCTTGGATCCCAAGGGGTCTGATTTGAATGATTCGTATCAATCTCAAATGAATACGATTATTGCACCGAATTCGCATGACAACGGCAGTAAATCCATTCCAAATGACGGAATTAACGCGTACAATTATTTGAACGACAATGGACCGGACAATGAAGCCGACGACGACGACGACGACGACGATGGCGATGGCAATCAATCCATGAAATGCATTTTAAAGAAACTGAACCATCTTAAAACATCGTTTCACCGGAGCGACGTGTTTCAAGCGATTGGGGCGGCCCCACGCCGGTCCTGCTGTTTTTGGGACACATGCGAGTTTGACACGCCTCCGGTGTATTTACCCAAGTCGGTTTCGGCCAACGGATATGTGGTGTATGCCTGTTTCTGCAGTCCGGAATGCGCGTTGGCGTATTTGATGAACGAACGCATTGATACGTCAATCAAGTTTGAACGTTGCCAATTGTTGAATGCAATGCACGGAAAGGTCAACGTGAGCATCAAGCCGGCCCCCAACCCGCAGTACATTTTGAGCAAATTTTATGGCAATCTATCCATTCAAGAGTACCGCAAACTGTTCAGAGGCGAACAAATTGTGTACGTGGTGAATAAACCGCTCACACACATTTTGCCCGAAATTTACGAAGAAAACAACGACTTCATGTTGAACAACAAAATCATTCCTACAAACAATTACAAACCCAAGAAAAAGTTTAACGTTTTTTAGCGCATCCAAATAACAATCTTTCAGCATAAGTATTTAAAGGTTGTTATTTAATTTGTGTTATACGTATCGCAACCCCCACCCCCATTCGGAAAATGAGCGCTTCTGCATATGCCGATAACGTTCTCACCATCAAAACCGTGCAAATTGCGCCATTTCGCACGCTCATGACGGCGCTAAAGGACATCCTGTTGGAAACCAACATCACGTTCAAAAAGGACGGCATTCGCATTGTGAACATGGACAAATCGCACACCATGTTGGCGCACCTGTTTCTGGGCGCGGAGAATTTTGAGCACTACGAGTGCCACATGGACAAGATCATTATTGGAGTCAACATGTTCCATTTGTTCAAGCTCATTAATTCCATTGACAACGACGACACGCTCACGCTCTACATTGAGAAGAAGGATTACAACGACGGCATTGTCTCGTTCCTGGGCCTGAAGTTTGAGAACGGCGATATTAAGCAGTGCAAGACGCAGAAGTTGCGGCTCATTGAGCCCGATCCCGAGGAGTTCATTGAGCCCAACGTGGTGTTTTCGTCGGTCATCAATCTGCCGTCCTCCGATTTCCAGAAAATCATTCGCGACATGTCGTGCATTTCGGAGAAGCTGGAGATCAAGTCGGTGGGCAACGAGCTGATTTTCCGGTGTTCGGGCCAGTTTGCCACGGCGGAGATTCGTCGCGTGGAAACCGACGGCAGCATGGAATTCATTCAAAAGCAGGACTCCAATAAAATCATTCAGGGCGAATTCTCTCTGAAAAATTTGGGATATTTCATTAAATGCACCAACTTGTGCAGCCAGATTGAGATGTATCTGGAGAACGACCTGCCGCTTGTGGTGAAGTACTACGTGGCCAGCCTGGGGGAAATTAAATTATGTTTGGCACCGCTGCCGTCGTCCAACTAGGGGAACCTACGGTTCCCCTTACCCCTCCCTTAAACCCCAAAGGGGACATGCGCCCCCCTTAAACCCCTACCTCAACCAATGCGTCTACGTGTGTTATTTTTTCCGCCTCTTAATGAAGCCCTGGACGCGCTTTTGGGACTGGAGGTTCCATTGGGACTGGATGTGCTCTTGGGACTGGAGGTTCCCTTGGGACTGGAGGTTCCCTTGGGACTGGAGGTTCCCTTGGGACTGGATCTGGACGCGCTTTGGGTCACACGTCGCAACAAGCAATCGCGTGAAATGGAAGACACTTTTATGGAATCCGGTTCAACATATCTCACTTTGGTGGTGCGTTTAAACAAACGGCTTACCCTGCTTGGACGTTTCTTAACACAGTCAATCCCAAGCAAATTTGTTGCCGGGTTGTAAGATATAACTGTGCCGGTTTTAATGTCATTCCAATTGGAAAATTTCCTAGGAGCGCTTGGATTATCTGTGTCGCGATACACTCCAAATGTAACCGAACATTTGGGATTGTTCAGCAAATCGGAAAGGTAAACATCCTTATGCACCGTTGCATGGGTTGGTTTTGCCTTCAACAGAATTACAGCTGGCCCATCTGATTTGTAATAATTTCCCGGATCTATATTGGAATAATAGTTTTGGGTACGCAAAATTGTGTCGCTCATATTTGTTTATAAAATCACGTGATAAAAATAATGTTCCAAAATGTCTGCCAAACACGCCGTTTTCTGATGTTTTCTGTTTTCCGATAAAATTGATTTATAAATAATGCACAATTAATGTATTACAGACAAGACAATACATTCATTCATACCGAAGATGTCCAAACCCAACATTCAGACGTTTGTAGACCACGACGGCACCCTGAAATTCACGGTCAGCGGGATCAACGTGAGTTTAGCCAATGCCGTTAGGCGCACCATACTATCGGATATTCCCACGTACTGTTTTCGCACCCTGCCGCACGCCGAAAACCGGGTGCACATCACGACCAACACCACGCGGCTAAACAATGAAATCCTTAAGCAGCGCATGGGCTGCATTCCCATCCATCTCAAGGCGAACGACCCCGATTTTGAGCACTTCAACGTGGAAGACTACCGCGTGGTGTTGGACGTGCAAAACACGGGCACCGCAAGCGAATATGTGACGACGAAGCACTTCCGCATTGTGAATGCGAAAACGGGCAAGGAGCTGAGCGAGTCCGTCGTTCGGCGCATCTTCCCGCCCGATGCAATCACGGGCGGCTACATTCTGATCGCGCGGCTAATGCCGAGACTGACCCAGTTCGTGGAAGGCGAGCGACTCACGCTTACCGCCGAAATCGGGGTGGGCACTGCGCGCATGGACGGCATGTACAATGTGGTGAGTACGTGTTCGTACTGCGCAACCCCGAATGTGGAACAAGCCGACAAAGTGTGGGCCGAATGCGCAAAAGTCTTGGAGCGCGATGGCAACGAGGCCGCATTCATTGCATCCGAAAAGAAGAACTGGTTCGCCATGGAGGCGCAGCGGTACACACATTCCGACAGTTTTGATTTCATTATTGAAACCGTGGGGGTGTATTCCAATGTGGAGATTTTGACCAAGGCGTGCCTGCTTCTCGTTGAAAAATGCAACAAGCTCGTGAGCGACATTGAGAATGCCAGCGGCGATGTGGACGTGGTGCCGTCTGACAGCACGCTGAGCAACGGATACGACGTAACACTGCAAAACGAGGACTACACGCTGGGCAAATGCATTGAATACTTCATTCACACCAATCACTACGCTGGTAGTCGGACCGTGTCGTACTGCGGGTTTCGCAAAAACCATCCGCACGACACGCACAGCATGATCCGTGTGGCATTCAATGCGCCGACGGAAGTGGACATTGCGCACACGTATTTGATGCAAGCCGCGCGCGACTCGGCGGCCGTATTTCAGTCGCTGATTTCGCAGATTCACCGTTAAGGGGGCAAGCCCATCGCAGTGCCTTAGGTCCTTTGACCCCCTCCTGACGCCCTCCCTTATACAGTCGCTGTGCTTTGACATTTGACCATATAATTATATATTTGTAACTATTATAAATGATATTTAATAAAATGAAAAAAACTTACAAAAAAAAGAAAAATGCAAAAAAAATCACTGAAACTATCAGACGCAATAGACGCAGACGCATGCGACAAATGAAAGGTGGTGCTAGAAATTTAGGAGACGTGCCATTTGGCATAATCACTCATCAAACCATGGGTGACTGTATAAAAGAATTAATAGAAGCATCATTTAGCATCTATGAAAAATTGTTGATAAAAGGCGTGCCAATAACAATCGTATGTGGCGGACAGTCGCCATCCTATTATTGTTTGGCAATGATGAATTTTAAAATATACAATCCGGATTTAGTAAATATTGTAATATTACCTCATAGCAAAGGAGGAAAACGGGCCGAAAACCAAGTGGCAGAAAACACAGCGTATTGTAAACAATTGCGAAAAAAAGGAATTGATGTAAGACCAAATGTTGTAATCATTGATGGTGTTCATTCTGGAACCGGAATTTTAGCACTGGAAAGTGCTCTTCAACATTGTTTTCATATATTGACAATTACAAAAATTGCCATAAACGCAAGACACGGAGTTTCAGAGATTCCAGTTGATGAAGAAATAATTTTGCAGTGCGAACCTAAATTTTCTGATGACTTTCCAAGACTGGTGACAAGCTATCATCCAAAAGATTTTCATGACGAATCTAAATTTATTACGGAATTCATAGGATTAAGTGATAATCCAATCGCTCAAATGATAATTGAAATAGCCAAATCATATCCCGAGATCAGGGTTGAAGACACCGATTGGTTTAAATTAAACAATGAAATCACGGATCTGGTTAGGTCTAAGAGAGAGGAAGAAAAAATAAGGAAATTGGAAATAGCAGAAGCAATTAAATTACAACATAAGATACAATATGAGAAAAAATGCAAAGAAGAAAAAATGAACCGTGAAGAAGAAGTACGAAAAATGAGTGCAATGGGGCAATCATACGAACCAATTGTATTAACTGACCCCAAACGATATCAATGTCCCATCTGCTCAAACATTTCAGGCACCGCATTGCAGGTTATACATAACTTAGGGTGCACAAATAAATACAAAACGCCAAAGGAGTCAACCGAATGAACCCCCATCATCATCGCATCATCATAATGCCTGCTCTCAAAAGTAGTCATTATAAAACTTATAAACAATTCAATTCATTCATTTATTTTTCGCACGCTTTTCTCGTCCCGTAATTCAACGCATACATTTGGTGCGATGGGGGCAGCGCGTTCATGTAAGCAATTGTTTTTCCCAGCGTGATGTGCTCCCTCTTTTCGCGCAGCTCCTTCAAATACTGTTCGTGCAACCGGAACATGTGCGTTTTGAATTCGGCAGGATACTCGGTGAAGGGGCGCTCCTTCCGAACGTAGCACCCGATGTAATTCGCAAACAGCTGGGTCGTGTAATCGTGCAGCTCGTCTTTGCACTTCTGAAACGCCGCGTCGTGATGGGGGTACAGTTTCAAATACTCTTTGACCTTCCCCTGCTGGCGAAGTGACAGGTACTGGAACTGCAACTTGGGTTCGCTGCCGGGCATGTTCTTGATGCGTTCGTAGTTCGGGTTGCGAAACTTGAATCGCACGCCGGTGCTGCGCTCGCGACACACCAGCCCGGGAAAATCGTACGGCGCGTTCAGCGAGGCGTAGATCTCTTTCAGCTGGCTTAGCCCGACGTCGGTAAACTGCAGGGGCAATCGCACTGACGTCATGGCAACGGCGTTAATTCGGGCCAAATGCTCGTCGCGGCACTGTTCCTCAACGACAAGGGTTTCATTGTCTATTTTGTAAACAGCAATCAGGTACAGCGTGGGCTCATTGATTCGGCGCACGATGTGGTTGTTCGGGTGCTGCATCACAAAACTGTAGCTGCAGTCTTTTTGGAGCGCGTCAAAATCCAGATTGGCGGCATTCATGCATTCTAAAAACATGCGGCGAAACGTTTTCTTGGGTTCACTTGTTGCTATTGCGGTTGCTGTTGCTGTTGCTGTTGCTGTTGCTGTTGCTGTTGGAGTATCGCTGGTTTCATTGGTTTTCTTGGTTGTGTCTGTGTCCATGGGTTTTTTGGCATCTGCGATAGAATGGAACACGATGTTTCCACCCACACAGCTTCGTGTGGCCAGATCCCAGTCAGCGCCATCATCCTGCCCGTTTGGCCGGTGATAAAACACGTTGATCATGGTGCCCTCCACGAACTCCTCCACAATAATGTTGTCATCCGAAAAACGGGAACTGAACTCATCCGGGTTTGGGGTAATGCATTTGGGAGGCGAGTAAGCCATGATTTTGCCGTAGTGGTCCAACACCACCGACCGCAGAAGCCCGCGGGTTTCCACCTCGTCGCATTTCAGCGTGCCGGTGGCGTATTTCAAAATGGAATGCACGTTACCCTCGCTCTTCCATTTCTTGTTGGTTAAATTTGATTTTACTAGAAGCGCCTGCAGTTCGTCGCTGGTGGGATCGTGAAACATGAGGCTAAATGCGCGCAAAATGTCGGGGCTGGCGCACTTCAAATCGTAAGTCCATGGTGCAGATGTCATTTTTGGATTGCGTTGGATATACTGGGGGTATTACCCTTCATGAGCCGAATGTCTTTAACTTCATTTCATAATTATTTACGGCGCGTTTTGCCGCGGCCACCTCTTTTGGGTGTCTGGGATTTCCTTGGCGTTTTTCCATTAGCTACATTCTTTGTCCTTCTTTTTTTCACAGGCGCACTTGCCGCCTTCGCGCGGGCCTTGTCCGCCATTTCAATCAGCGCTTCATTTGAAAGGGCGCGGTCGCATGCCTGCACGTAGCCGTCAAGGTTTCGTTGCAGCGTATTTATCTTGCGCTGGCACGGCGACAGTTTCGCATTCTCTCGTTTCTTTTGCGCGACATCTTCTTTTTGCTGTGCCTCCTTTTCTTTGAACTCTTTTGCGGTTTGCTCAAAGTACTCTTTCAGCGGGACTACTTTTTTTCCAACGGCGCGATTCTTTGCAAACGTGGCTTCGTCTATTTGCGGGGCTTCCGCCGTTGAAATCCCGTATCGCATTGCAATCAAGTCGGCGGCATTTTCCAGCGGGTTTTTCTTTTGAGCGGCGACTTCAAAAGCGTTAGGATTGGTGGCATTGGCATTGGCATTGGCATTGGCATTGGCATCGGGAGCTGGGCCTACCAAAGTCGGCGCAATTCTTTTTTTGGGTTTTACAGACATTGATTTTAATTTATATTTTAATGATACATTTTAAAAATAATAATAGAAAGTTATGTTAAGGTATATACACCCCCCTTATTGTTTGCAATATAAATGTCGGTGCAGTTGCAATTGGGCGACATTATTCAGATTGAAGCCAAAAACCAGGATTTAAATAACCACGTGTACGTGATTGATTATTTGGATGAAACCAAACTTCGTTTAATTGATGCCGAAACGATGCTGCCGTGCACATTGCCCATCAATCCCGACACGGGGTCTTTTTCCGACGAATCCATTTTCGGCATCAACATTTTGGACCATGCGCCGGAGCCGGGATACGCGCGGCAAAACGGGCTGCTTCCAAACACGTGGGTGGACATTTATTTTGGGGGTGAACATCCCACCGTAATTACGGGTCGCATCTCCAATTTAGAAGAAGACGAAGACATGATTGAACTCACCACCGTGCCGGACAATGACGTCATCTACATTAATTTCGGTTTCAAGGGGCTGCCGGAACACTTGCCCATTGAGCGCATCAACATACGCCCCCCTCCTTCAAGCGCCGCGATTGAACCCACGGAACAACAAACGGAGCAAACGGAAGCCACGGAACCAGCCCAAGACCCGTTTGACGACGGGCTAGCCCCTCCTATACAAACCGTGTCGGTTGCGGTTCCAGCGGTGCGCAACGCCATTGCGGAAATGCTGCACGACGCCGACGAAATCATGGCATCCCAGGCCGTTCAAGAGTTCACCTTCATGGTGGACGTGCCCGCCGAGCGCAGGCGTTACACATTGGAATCGCAAACCAACGACTTGCTAAATGCGCTCCTGTCCAAAGTGCCGGCCACGCAGCGCACCGACGCCGTGTTGAACGGCATACACACGCTCATCACCCGATTCAAGCAGCTGCGCGAGCAGTTTTCCACATTTGACCGCAGCGGAAACGCGCACATGCCGTTGAAGCACGGCGACGATCACCGCCCGCTCATTGACGCGCTCCGCAAAATGAACCAGCGCCTGCATTGGATTCTACCGGTGGCGGTTTGCCGAAAGAAGACCTACGTGAATGAGGAAGCCAGCGCCGCGGAAGATGCCGGTGGAGCGTCGGTGTCACTATCGGCTTCAACCGAGGACGTCGTGCAAATCACCATGTCCCAAACGCTGGCTCAGCAATCCGAGTTGCACGCCGCTTACAAAAACGGAACGGATTCGTACGCCGCCTACATGAACAAGCTGATTACGGCCCAGTTCACCCCGTTTGCATCCCCGGAATACGAGGACGACTACATGTGGACCGGCGCCGTGCGCGACAATTTGACCGCCGTGATTGACAACCTGGGCGAACTTAAATCGTCCGTCGTTGCGGGCGAGGAGCTGAAAACCCGGCGCTTCGTCATACAGCGCTACAACTTGGGCATGACGCGCCTGCAAGAAACGTCCATCACCGCGGCACGCATGACGGCGAATGTGGTCCCGATGACACCCGCCGACTCGCTGTCCCTGAAGTCGTTCATCATGCTGCCTGAATCGGCCGTGTCATATTCGCGCATCAACCTGCACACCATCAACGTGCTGGACAAGTCGCTGCTGAACCAGCACAGCCTGAATTACTGGCAGCTGCTGCGCAAGACCACGCGCATCAGCACGCGCACCATTGAAGACTTGGACGAGCACATCGCCTTCAACTCGCGCGATTTTTTGAAGGACATCAAGGAGTACGTGCTGTCCGGCGAAATCACGGACTCCAACCGATACGCGGAGTACTTGCGCATTATTGTGCCCCGCACCCGCGTGCTGTTTGACCTCGTCAAGAAACACCTCATTGGCAGCCTGACGCTGTCTGAAATCGTGAATTATTTGGAGCCCTTCATGGTGTACCATCGCGACCTGACTTACACCCAATACGCGGACATGGTGGCCTTCTTGCGCGAGCGCATCCGCGACCACAAGCGCAACTACGCGCTGATTAAGGCACAGTGCGACAAAGTGCGCGCGCATAATTACGGCGTCACGTATTTAGGCATGTCATTGCTGTATAACCTGCTTATTAGCGGCAAGGCGCAAGACGAAGACCCAGGTGCCGTAAGTGGGAGCAGCGTGTTTGAGACGTACGGGTTTTCAAAAGAGCAGTACAACATTGGAGGCGATACCGCGTTTCAGCGCGCGGACGCGAAAGATGCAGAAATCCGTTTGCGCCGTGCACTCACGCCGTCCGAGCTAATGCACCGCATGCTCGTGGCTGACAATGCGCGGCTCTACATGTGCGCGGTTGCCAAGCTTAACCTGGAGCTGCTGACGTCGTTTGATTTCGCCACGCTGCTCAACCAGCAGACCGCCAAGTTCAAGCAGCGCAAAGCGGTGGAGGAGGGCGACAACAAGTGCGGCAGCATCGTGATTGCAAAGCAGTACTTGTCCGATTCGGACGAGCTGGAGGACGACAACGGCGTGGAAATTTCGTTTGACCGCAAGTTTGACCGCACGAATTACGGTTTTATTCAGAAGTACGAGTCGCAACGGGATGCCATGCCGCGCGAGGAGTTCATCCTCTTTCTCAAGGAAGAAATCAAGCGCGAGCTGAAGGTACCGGACGACCGCCAGGCGGGCGTGGAGGCGGAGGCCATGATGCTGGGGGAGCGCCCCGTTCAAGACGGGCAGTACGCGGTCATTGAACTGGACAACGCCGACGGCACCAACCGGTACCTGTATTACGTGCGCAAGAACAAGCAGTGGATCCGCGACACCAACATTCCCACGGGGGTCAGCATGTACGACCCCACCTTTTTCTGCAACGTGCAGGAGAAGTGCTTCACTGTGGAGCAGACGTGCATGGACTTCAACCTGGCCGCCGATGCCGTGAAAGAGGGGCTGCTGGACGAAATGAACGCGGAATTCAAAGCCAGCGTGGATGACAGCCGCGAGCGCACCGTGCAGCGCATTGATGGCAAGCTCAAGTACTACGACACCGTGCTGCCGCGCTTGCGGCACATGAAATACGCGCGCATGACGAAATACAACGACGCGCAACTGCGACACCAAGTGAGCGCCGACGATTTCCAAGACATTCTGCAGTCGCCGTACGAGCGTCTGAAGACGATCATTTTGGGGCAGTCCGACATCGTGAAGCGCAGCGCCGACATCCTGAATTTTGTGGAGCGGTACACGCGCGGGGCCAACGAACGTCTCGGCGAAGACCCGTACTGGCTGTACTGCGTCAAAACCGATGTGAAACTGTTGCCGTCCTTTTTGCGCCGGCTGGCGGCGGCGTTCATGGCGTGTGCGTCGTCTGCTGCCGCATCTACTGCCGTGTCGGTGCCGTCCTACCAATCCGTGATGCGCACCATTTGCCGAGAGCAGGGCGAAATCAGCGACGAAGGCAACGCCGTCGTTGATAAATATAGCGGCTACGTGATCATGCAAATAGAATCTGCCACGGAGGAGGGCAGCGAGTTCCGCGGTATATTAGACGAAGCCGAAGCCGCAGACGGGGGTGGGGAGGGCGCGCCACTCACTGCAACGAGCGCAAAAACAACCGTGACCAAAAAATACGACAACCCGCGCGCCATCATGATTTCCAACGTGATCACCTCCATGGGCAACTACTTGCAAGTGGACCTGAATCCGTTGCGCGAGTTCATCGTGGAGAAGACGATGGCCACGCTGAACACCACCCTGAAATCGGAGGAACAGTACAACCGCGCGGCCCAAGCCTATTTTGAGAGGGAGAAAAAACGCCTGCCGACGTTCAAGGAATCGCTGCACCAGTCGCTGCTGCTTTACACGCTCACATATTTGACGGTGGCCATTCAAACCGCCATCCCGTCGCTGAAAACGAACAAAACGCAACCCGGGTGCGTGCGCTCTTTCGTGGGATACCCGCTGCTGGGCGAGGAAGACATGAGCGGCATTCGCTACGTGGCCTGCATAGCTTATCAGCTGAAGAGCAAATCCGTGGAGCCGTGGAGCGCCATCAAGGACATGAAAGAAGCCGGCATTGCGGAAAAAATCAAGCTGTTCACGAATAAGTATGTGGTTACCAACGGCGAAATCGGCGACTTGCTGGCGCTGAAGCGCGAATACTTGAAGGAACACGCAGAGGAGCTCATTCCCGTGGAGCTGGACATTCGGCGCATGACCACGTTCCTACCGCCTCTCAGCGGCGTGGTCAATCCCACGACGAACCAAGTGTCGCCGCAGTTCATGGAACGGCTGGACGAAAATCTGCGGCGCGGAAAACCGGAACAAACCGAACAGCTCGGCGTGTTGCGCGCCAAGGTCATGTACTTTTCGCTCGGCATCCAGCAGTTGGTGCAGGAAGTGGTGAGCAAGTACGGAACGCAGCTGCTGCTGAAGCCGCAAACCGAGGGCGGGGTGCCGTTCTTGCAAAACGCGTGCTGCTTGGAACAGCACCAGGCTGGGGACAGCACCACGCTGGACTTCTTCGTGCGCCAGCGGCCGGGCATTCAAGAATGCAACGAGGACGCGGCCAAAACGCAGTCGGTCATTGACCGTATCGTGCAAATGTCGCGCGCAGCCACGTATTACCATCCCGTCTCCACGAAACCGGAAATTTCGGCACTGTCTCCGCAATTTGACGAGCGCACCATTTACATGGCGTTTATCGCGTTTTGCAATTACGCCAACCTGCGCCCGGTTCCGCCGCAGCTGCAGCTGTTCTGCTTGAACAAGCCCACGCCCGATGAGTTCAATGCGTCGGAGCCGATCACTGTGCAAATTGAGAAGCTGAAACGTCGCGGCATCAACTTCACGCGCGAAGCGTTTGCGCAAATGATGCAAGCGGTGTGTGCCGAAAACATCCTGCCGATTCAGCTGAATCAACCCGAATGGTCGGCTGATCAACAACTGCACGACATGATTGCGAATTTTCACGCAAAGGAGCAGGACAGTGAAGGCGCAAAAGGAACGGGCGCGAAAGGAACAGGCGCGAAAGGAACAGGCGCGAAAGGAACGGGCGCAAAAGGAACGGACAAAGGAACGGACAAAGGAACGGACAAAGGAACGGACAAAGGAACGGGCGCGGAAGGCATCATTCCAACAGAACTGCAAGCGCACATACTGACAATCATGGACACGTATGATCTGGCGCTGTCGGAAGAAATTGTTGAAATGCGTGAATTCAAGTCGTATTTGAGCAACGTATGCGACGACCGCTGGTCCCAGATTGGGTCATTTTTAAATGCCAACAGGGCCAACGTGCCGAACTTTTCAAAGCAGCGCAAAAAACTGGAGACCGCATTTGGCACAATGATGGAGTTCACACCCCAAAACCGGGGGGGCGTCATTGAATCAGACGACGCAACGCTGGCGCGCGCCATCCAATTCACCAAAAATTGCATGCACCTCTTGTCCGAGGTGTTTCCGGGCATGATTTGCAATCAAGTGCAACGAGATGCAAACAGCATAAAGGTGCCGGCGCACTGGGGGCTCAGTGACGAGCATCGCAAAGACGTGCGCAACATCATTGCCCGCCCGTATGCTGGGCTGAACAAATTTTACGGCGATCGCCAGCTGGCACCCCTTCTACGCGAAATGCAGTCCAAGGTCCGGGGTATCATGCGCTTGATGAGCGTGACGCCCTTTTTCGCGGAAGTGGTGCTGTCTTCGTCGCAGCAATCGCTTACCAAAACGTTTTCCGTGTTTGACAATCGCACCGTGCACCTGCTTTACAAGTACTATTTTCTGGAGCTGTTGGCGGAACACACGCGCATGGTGGATTATGACGGCGCCCTCATCACCGAAACGGTGCCGGTGGAAGAGGACGAGCTGGTTGCCGCCACACTGCATGCCAATGAAGCCGAAGCTGAAACCGGCGTCATTGAAGAGGTGCAAATCCTGCAAATAGAGCGAACCGTGGTCGGCAAAACCATTGTGGAGCTGCTGTTCGCTTACGCCGCCATTGTGGACGACGAGCGCGCGGCGGTGGACATGAACGCCGACGCCATTAAAGAACGCGTGCGCCGCACCAAGGACAAAGAAAAGGAACTCATCGTGGAAGAGTTTGACAACATGACGAAAGACCAGCGCGAAATTGAAAAGTTTTTCAAGGATCACCGCATGGGCGATTGGAATGTGGGCATGCAGAAGGGGTTGCGACAGTACGTGGGCGACACGTACGACCGCGAGCGCGAAGAAATGGAGCAGCAGCTGCGCAAAGAACGGCAATTGAACCGGCGAGACTTTGTCTCCGA
>Ga0214921_10004570_pt1 | contig 20256 bp, 20 predicted proteins | sample LL1505_MetaG_FD_177992 | JGI IMG/M metagenome (GOLD analysis project Ga0214921, IMG submission 177992) | Freshwater microbial communities from Lake Lanier, Atlanta, Georgia, United States - LL-1505 | ecosystem: Environmental > Aquatic > Freshwater > Lake | place: USA: Georgia | collected...
GTACCCTTTGCAACGAGATATTGTGAAGGCTCTACAAGTACCTCCTGAAAAAGTTGTCTGTATTCACCGCGAAGGTTCTGGAATGTATGGCCAAAGTGGTGCCGATGATGTAGCTCTTGATGCGGCCCTGATTGCAAGGGAGTTTCCGAATCAACATATTCGTGTGCAATGGATGAGGGATGACGAGTTTAAATGGGAGCCCTATAACAGTGCCATGACTGTGAAGATTCGTGCAAGCTTAGATGACAGCGGTACGATCACCGATTGGACACAAGATATTTATAGTAATACCCACAGTACAAGACCTGGTGAAAAAGAAGGTAATAACCTCATTAGTAGTTGGTACATGGCCAATCCGCAAAAAAGATCTCCTGTAACCAATATTCCTCTTCCTGCAGGTGGGTCACATCGGAATGGCATTCCCTTGTACAGCTTTCCAAATCAGCAAATTAATAATCATTTAGTTCAAGAAATGCCTGTTCGAGTCTCTGCGTTTAGAACTCTAGGTGCGTTTGCGAATGTCTTTGCTATCGAATCGATGATGGATAAACTCGCGAAAGAAGCGAATGTTGATCCAGTTGAATTCCGTCTTCGTCATCTCCAAAATCAACGCGGTAAGGATGTGATTCTGAAGGTCGCTGAAATGTCGAACTGGAAACCAAATCCAAAGCGTGTGAAAAAGAATGGTAAGTTGTATGGTCGTGGAATGGCATTTTCTCAATACAAAAACCTCCAAGTCTATTGTGCGGTGGTTACAGATATTGAAGTTGATGCCAATGGCAAAATCCGTGTTACCGATGTCTGGGCAGCAGCTGAAGCTGGCTTAATCATCAACCCAGATGGCTTTAAAAATCAAATTGAAGGTGGCTTGATTCAAACGATTAGTTGGACATTATTTGAAGAAATTAAATTCAATAAAACTGGTATACAAACTGCATCGTGGGCTGACTATCCGATTCTGCGCTTTGAAGATGTTCCCAATATTCAAGTTGAGTTGATTAATCGCCCCAATGAAAAGTCCATTGGTGTTGGTGAAGGCAATGCCCCTATTGTTGGAGCAATCGCGAATGCACTGGCAATGGCTACCAATGGCAGAGTTTATGACCTCCCCCTCTCACCAGCAAAAGTAAAGAAATTATTTACCTAAAGGAAAGAACTTAGCATGAACGATCTCAATCTCGAAGAATTTACAAAAGCTTCCCTTGCCAAAGGATATGACAATGTGTCTATTCGTGAATGGGCTGCAAATTCAGTGAGTGAACTACATACTCATGAGTTTGCTGTTCATGCAGTCGTTGCTCAAGGTGAAATGTGGCTCACTCGCAATGATCAAACGCAGCATCTGCAAATCGGTGATACCTTTACCATGGAGCCTGAAACACCCCATTCGGAAAAATATGGTCCAGCAGGAACCATTTATTGGGCAGCCCGCAAATTTCCTAAAATCTAATACCTCCAGTAATAATGAATCTATGATAAATTGATGTCATCCATATTTGATACAAAGGAAAGACCATGAAACCCAGCAAGTTTGTCCAAGTTATTTTATTTTCATCATCTCTCTTAGGTATCGTTTGTACTACTCAAGCGGGCACACTAGAAAAAATAGCTGAGACAAAAACTATCACAATGGGTGTGCGTGATTCCTCTGGAGCCCTTTCCTATACTCTAGGTGATGGCAAATATACGGGCTTTCATGTTGAAATTTGTAAACGTGTGATTGCCGATTTAGAAAAGAAATTAAAAACCTCTATCAAAGTTGAATACCAATCTGTTACTTCCCAAAACCGTATCCCATTAGTGCAAAACGGTACTGTTGATCTAGAATGTGGCTCAACAACTAATAATGCGACTCGCCAAAAGGATGTCTCATTTGCTGTCACGACCTATGTAGAGGAAGTTCGTATTGCGGTCAAAGCAGACTCCAATATCACCTCGATTGCTCAACTAGTCAATAAAAAAGTAGCAACAACAACTGGTACAACTTCTGTGCAGTTACTTCGTAAACATGAGCGTGCAAATGGCGTCAATTTTGAAGAGATTTTCGGTAAAGATCATGCCGATAGTTTCCTGCTTCTTGAATCTGGTCGCGCTGATGCTTTTGTGATGGATGGCTCAATATTGGCGGGTAATATTGCTAATGCAAAAAATCCTAAAGATTTTAAAATTGTTGGTGAGGTACTCAGCGTCGAACCAATCGCTATCATGATGCGTAAAGACTCTCCTGCCTCATTCAAAACAGAAGTAGATAACTCTATTAAGGCAATGATGAAAGATGGCACCATTGCTAAAATGTATAAGCAATGGTTCCAAGATCCTATTCCACCAAAAGGAAATCGCGTGGGACTCGAATTGTCTGAAAATACGAAAAATGCTTGGGCCAATCCAAACGATAAACCTGCTGAAGATTATATAAAAAAATAATGGGTGACTTTTTAGTTCATGTCACTTGATTTTCAGATATTTTGTAAAAGCACCTTTGAGGATACCTACTCCCCTCGTTGTTTTGGGGAGTTTTTTCAGTTTGGGCAAGGCACCGCTGATCCCACTTATCTTGATTGGTTGTTAACTGCCTGGGGTTGGACAATTTCGGTATCTGCCTTAGCGTTATTTATTGCGCTTGTAATTGGTATTACGATCGGCACACTTCGAACAATATCGAATGAAACTTTTTTAAGTAAAGTTCTGATCTTTTTTTCTAATGCATGGGTCGAGCTTTTTCGTAATATTCCGGTTTTAGTTCAGGTATTTTTGTGGTATCACGTCATCCCGATGTTGATTCCGATACTCAAAAATTTTCCATCCTTTCTTCTGGTCAGTATCGCTCTTGGATTTTTTACTTCTGCCAGAATTGCGGAACAAATGAAAGCAGGTATTTTTTCATTACCAAAGGGGCAACGCATGGCTGCTCAGTCCTTAGGTATGACTAAAGTACAAACCTATCGTTATATTCTTTTGCCGATGGCTATGCGGATTGTGATTCCCCCATTGACCTCTGAGTGCATGAATATTGTTAAAAACTCTGCTGTTGCATTTGCAGTATCTGTCTCAGAGTTAACCCTTTTTGCAATGCAAACTCAAGAAGAAACTTCCAAAGGGATTGAAATGTATCTTGGTGTCACGGCTCTTTATATCGTGACAGCTTTTAGTGTCAATCGTGTCATGGCCTGGATTGAACGTAAAACGCGTATCCCTGGTTTTATTGCCCCATCAAGTCAGGGATCTCACTAATGCAACTAGATCTTTCGTTTTATACCTGGGACTTGATTGAGAAATTTATTCTCAAAGGATTATTGTTCAGTATTCAACTCACCATAATCGCGACACTTGGTGGGATCGTTTTTGGCACACTGTTGGCGCTGATGCGCTTATCCAATCAGAGAATTTTATCGACCATTGCATCTTGGTATGTCAATATCATGCGCTCGATTCCACTGGTGATGGTGATTCTGTGGTTCTTTTTATTGATGCCTTCAATCATAGGTCGCTCCATTGGCGCAGAACTCTCTGCTTACATCACTTTTATTGCTTTTGAAGCGGCCTTCTTTTCCGAGATTATCCGGGCGGGCATCAACTCGGTTCCGCAAGGACAAAATCATGCAGCCTACGCACTTGGCATGAACTACCAACAAAAAATGAGTCTGATTATTTTGCCCCAGGCTTTTCGGAATATGATTCCCGTCTTAATGACACAAACCATTATTCTTTTCCAAGACACCTCTTTGGTTTATGCGATTGGTGCCTATGATCTATTGAAGGGATTTGAAGTAGCAGGAAAAAACTATGGTCGACCGATCGAAACCTATCTTCTTGCAGCCTTTGTTTATTTTGTGATTTGTTTTTCACTATCCAGCATTGTTAAAAAAATTCAGCAAAAAATAGCAATTATTCGCTAATCAACCAAGGTTACATTTATGGCTTTTATTGAATTGCATCACGTCAACAAATTTTACGGACAGTTTCAGGTATTGACAGATTGTTCTATCAACGTTGAAAAAGGTGAGGTAGTTGTGATTTGCGGCCCCTCAGGCTCTGGAAAATCAACACTCATTAAAACAATTAATGGCCTTGAACCGATTCAATCAGGAAACATTCTGATTGACGGTATCTCACTTCAAGACTCCCATACGAATCTTTCCCTTCTGCGATCCAAAGTCGGGATGGTGTTTCAAAGCTTCGAGTTATTCCCCCATTTGTCGGTTACCGACAATTTAACTATTGCGCAAATCAAAGTCTTAAAGCGCTCGCCTTTTGAAGCAAAAAAACATGGCCTGATGTACCTAGAAAGAGTTGGCTTAACTGCGCAAAAAGATAAATTTCCAGGGCAACTCTCTGGTGGTCAACAACAACGTGTTGCGATTGCGAGAGCTCTTTGTATGGATCCACATGTCATGCTGTTCGATGAACCTACTTCAGCACTAGATCCTGAGATGGTTGGCGAGGTTCTTGAGGTGATGATGCAACTGGCTAACGAGGGAATGACCATGATGTGTGTCACCCATGAAATGGGATTTGCCAGAAAAGTAAGTAACCGGGTTGTTTTTATGGACTTGGGCAGAATTATTGAAGATTGTACAAAAGAGGATTTTTTTGATGGCATGAGTGCAAGATCTTTAAGAGCTCAGGAGTTCTTACAAAAAATTATCTCCGATTAGATATACTATTTTGAATATTTTTGTAAGAATCTTACAATGTTATTTCAAGTTAATCCATTACTCATACAAAGACTTATTTTGCACTTTTCTAAATTTTTTTTATTGTCTTTATTTTTATTTTTTGGAATATGTAATTATTCTTTGGCACAAAGCACCAAGTGCGAAAATGCAATTAAGAACAAATATTCTGGAGAATATCAGGATAAATACGGAAATGGCACTAGTCGAAAAATATCGATGATGCAATACTATGCCACACATGGACCTGGTATGCATAAATTTGGCAATAACAATGCCTTACTTTATGTAGCGGTTGTTGACAAATATGAAAATGGTCAGATTAGGGATAGAGATACTGTTAAGGTGTGGTGCGTGGTAAACGCTAAGGGTAACGTGTTGGGTTTAGAAAGAGATTTTAATTAAAGACGTTCTCTTAAGTGGATTCAGAATCTAGGAATGTAAAACCAACTTTAAAAATTAAAAACTGCAATTACAAAAGAGGGGAAAAGTTGGCGGAAGGGGCGGGATTCGAACCCGCGGTAGGCGATTAACCTACGCACGCTTTCCAGGCGTGTGACTTAAACCGCTCATCCACCCTTCCGTTACTGGAAAAATAGATTATACGGTGTTCTGCAATTTAATTAAACTTTGTTTACTTAGTTCGAATGACCAGGTCGAAAAATATCGTAAAAAAGCCATAAGATTGAGCCGCAGATTCCCCCTACCACCGAAGAAATCATAATGATTTTAAAAAAATCTAGAGCACTATTAGTCGGTTGAAATAAACTCATTCCTCCTAAAATCACGGCACAAGCCACTACGAAATATTTTGCAGGTAAAGGCTCTGAACTCATCGTGTTTCTGTGACAAACAACACAATCAGTAAAACCAATCACGATGGCGCTTTGGCAACGAGGACATTTCATAAGACCCTCTTCTCATTAAATAATAAATTATGCTATCCCTAATTATTTCGCAGTGCAATAAGTATTTTTACTCATACAAACCAAAAAAAGAGGCGCATAGCGCCTCTTTTTAAGCAAATCATACTCACTTCTTATAAAGCTTCTTTGAGTTGATCCAAAATGGCTGGGTTTTCTAAGGTCGAGGTATCCTGTGTAATATCTTCTCCCTTGGCAAGCACTCTTAAGAGACGACGCATAATTTTTCCTGATCGCGTTTTAGGTAAGTTATCACCAAAACGAATTTCTTTAGGTTTAGCGATGGGGCCAATACCCTTATTTACCCAATCACGTAACTCTTTTGCTTTAACAACTGCAGCATCCCCTTGTGGTCTCTCTCCTTTGAGAACGACATAAGCAACAATCGCCTCGCCAGTAATATCATCAGGACGTCCAACCACTGCAGCTTCGGCTACGTCATTATGAGCAACTAACCATGATTCTATTTCCATGGTTCCCATTCGGTGACCCGATACGTTCAAGACATCATCAATACGACCTGTGATCGTAAAATTGGCTGTCTTCGTATCTCGAATCGCACCATCACCAGCAAGGTATAACTTGCCACCTAAATCTTGGGGGAAATAACTTTTCACAAACCGTTCAGGATCATTCCAAATAGTCCGAATCATCGATGGCCATGGACGTTTGACAACTAATATTCCACCATGTCCGTTTTGCATATCATGGCCTGTTTCATCAACGATGGCTGCCATGATTCCTGGTAGAGGTAATGTGCATGATCCCGGCACTAATGGGGTTGCACCAGGTAAAGGAGTAATCATATGCCCACCAGTTTCTGTTTGCCAGAAGGTATCCACAATGGGACAGTTCTCACCACCGACTTCTTTGTGATACCACATCCAAGCCTCTGGGTTAATCGGTTCACCAACGGATCCTAAAATACGTAGGCTTTTTAAATTAAAGTTACGTGGATGAGCATCTGGCGCAGCACCAGATGCTTTAATCAGGGAACGAATCGCTGTTGGTGCGGTATAGAAGATGGATACTTTGTGGCGTTCAATCATCTGCCAAAAACGTCCTGCGTTCGGGAAAGTTGGTACACCTTCGAACACAATTTGTGTTGCTCCTACAGACAAAGGTCCATAGGCAATATAACTGTGGCCCGTAATCCAACCAATGTCTGCAGTACACCAGAAGATATCTTTCATGCGAATATCAAATGTCCATTGCATGGTCAGATGAGTCCACAATAAATATCCGCCTGTTGAGTGTTGTACTCCTTTTGGTTTACCTGTAGAGCCTGATGTATAAAGAACAAATAAAGGATGCTCAGACTCAACCCACTCTGGCTCACAACTCGATGGTTGCCCTGACACTAAATCATGCATCCAATGATCACGTCCCGTTGTGAATGAAATATCACTACCGGTACGCTTATAAATAATGACATGCTGAACCACAGCATCAGCACCTAATGCTAATGCTTCATCTACGACTGATTTGAGTGGCAACTTTTTGCCACCACGCATTTGTTCGTCCGCCGTGATGACAACGGTTGCGCCTACGTCAACGATTCTTTCTTCAAGAGATTTTGCAGAAAATCCACCAAAGACAACAGAATGTGTTGCACCCAATCTGGCACAAGCCTGCATAGCTACAATTCCCTCAATCGACATTGCCATGTATAAAACAACTCGGTCACCCTTCTTCACACCAATACTCTTTAAACCATTGGCAAATTGACATACACGGGCATGTAGTTCGGAATAGGAAATATGGGTTACTTCACCCGAATCAGATTCAAAAATAATGGCTGTTTTATTTCCAAGACCGGCTTTTATATTGCGATCTAAACAGTTATAGGATGCATTGGTCGTGCCATCGTTAAACCACTCATAAAATGGCGCTTTTGATTCATCAAGAACCTTTTTGAATGGCTTTTTCCAATATAGGCTTTCTTTTGCTAATCTTGCCCAAGTCCCTTCAAAGTCTTTTTCAAATGACTGACACATGGCCTTATATTGAGTCATACTACTAATTGCTGCCTGTTTGGCAAATGACTTCGATGGGGGAAAAACCCGATTTTCTACCAGTAACTGTTCTATTTCAGACATCTTTTTCTCCTTTTCAATAACTATCAGCTTGCCAAAATATCTATAAGTTTTTAGATACTATATTTTATCTATTCTCATTTTTATTATATAAAAATGACATTTATTTAATTTTTGCGTGAATTGTAAGGTTTACCCTATAAAATAGTATCAAATTAACCTGTTTCCACATGATTCGAGAGACGACAAAAATGACCACCATTCGCCAAGAAGACCTCATCCAAAGCGTAGCAGATGCTTTTCAGTATATCTCCTACTATCACCCAATCGATTTTATTCAAGCTTTAGGTAAAGCCTATGATCGTGAACAGAGTCCAGCAGCAAAAGATGCTATTGCACAAATCTTAACCAATAGCAGAATGTGCGCAGAAGGCAAGCGCCCTCTTTGTCAAGATACGGGTATTGCAGTGGTCTTTGTCAAAGTCGGCATGAACGTAAAGTGGGAATCTTCAATGAGCCTCGAAGATATGATCAATGAGGGTGTACGTCGTGCTTATGGTGATCATCATAACCCACTTCGCGCTTCCATTTTGCGTGATCCAGGTGGGAAACGGGGTAACACAAAAGACAATACTCCTGCGGTGATTCATTATGAAATCATACCTGGTGATAGCGTCGATATTATCTGCGCGGCTAAAGGTGGTGGTTCAGAAAACAAAAGTAAATTAGTCATGCTCAATCCTTCCGATTCAATCGTAGATTGGGTCTTAAAAACAGTGCCAACGATGGGTGCTGGGTGGTGTCCTCCTGGTATTTTAGGAATCGGTATTGGTGGCACTCCTGAAAAAGCCATGCTCATGGCCAAAGAGTCTTTAATGGATCCTGTGGATATTTATGATTTGCTTGCAAAAGGACCAGAAAATAAACTCGAAGAAATGCGCTTAGAACTTTTTGAAAAGGTTAACTCTCTCGGTATCGGAGCACAGGGTTTAGGTGGTTTAACTACGGTGGTAGATGTTAAAATCAAAGACTACCCTACCCATGCAGCCTCTTTGCCTGTAGCAATGATTCCGAATTGTGCCGCTACGCGTCATATCCATTTCCATCTCGATGGCAGTGGCCCAGCCATTCTCCCTGTTCCTAAGCTGGAGGACTGGCCAGATGTCGCGTGGAAACCCGATACTGAAAAATCACAGCGTGTCAATCTTGATACCCTTACACCTACTGAAGTTGCCACATGGAAAGTAGGTCAAACCTTATTACTAAACGGTAAAATGTTTACAGGTCGTGATGCTGCTCATAAACGTATCCAAGAAATGCTCGCCAAAGGTGAAACCTTACCGGTAGACTTTACGAATAAAGTGATTTACTACGTTGGTCCAGTAGACCCAATCGAAGGCGAAGTGGTTGGTCCTGCTGGTCCAACAACCTCTACCAGAATGGATAAGTTTACCGAAATGATGCTTGGTCAAACTGGTTTGATCTCGATGATTGGTAAAGCAGAAAGAGGTCCTGTGGCAATCGAAGCGATCAAAAAACACAAGTCTGCTTATTTAATGGCTGTCGGTGGTGCTGCTTACCTCGTTGCAAAGGCTATTGAAAAGGCCAAGGTGGTCGGTTTTGCCGATCTTGGCATGGAAGCCATTTATGAGTTTGAAGTAAAGGATATGCCTGTGACGGTTGCGGTTGACTCGCATGGTATTTCTGCGCACCAGACGGGTCCTCGTGAATGGCAAATGAAGATTGGTAAAATTCCAGTCACAGTTGCGTAAGCCGCGTCACTTACCTGAGGATTTTGTTCCCTTGTCTACCATCGGTGTTTTTGACTCAGGTATCGGTGGCCTCTCGATTTTAAAGGAGGCCCTCAGCCAATCATCTGGTCACCATTTTTTGTATCTCGCCGATTCCCTATATGCGCCTTATGGCGAAAAATCAACGCAATGGGTTTCTGAGCGCAGCCTTCTACTTTGCTCTTGGTTAGTCCAAGAGGGTTGTGACGCAGTGGTCGTTGCGTGCAATACCGCAACTGCTCAAGCAATAGCACTCATTCGGGAGCGATTTCCAGATATTCCTATTATCGGTGTTGAACCTGGTGTTAAACCGGCATCCATGACCAGTCAGCAAAAAATTGTAGGGGTATTAGCTACTCAAAATACTTTGATCAGCGATAAATTTAAGGTGCTTCTTGAAAACCTAAATGCCAATTGTGAATTTATTCAGCAAGCGGGTCATGGTCTAGTACCTCTCATTGAACAAGGTATCTTAGATGGCCCTGAGATTGAATCCCTACTGCATCAATATATTGACCCGATGCTGGCTCAAGGTGCAGATACTCTCGTTCTCGGTTGTACCCATTATCCTTTTTTACGAGATGCTATCTTCCAGCTGTATGGAGATCGGCTGCAAATGATTGACACCAGTGTGGCTGTTGTTCGTCAACTCTGTCGCTTAATCAAAGACCCTGAATCTCCTCAAAAAGGTCGTGTGGATGTTTACTCGACACAAAATGGTATTGTGCTTTTAGAACTTGCGCAAAAACTTTTAACTCACCCTAATATACAAGATGCGTCTGCGCATACGGTATCCATCTAAATGTTTATCTCAATCAAAAATCTTCTAATTTTAGGAGTGGTGATTGCGATTCATGCATCGATCTTTGTTATAGGGTTACTGAACAGTCCAAATCCAGAGAAAAAAGAAGTCGATGTTTTACAGGCGGAATTAATCAGTCCACCCCAACCTCCAGCCAAACCGAAATCTGCGTTAAAACCACCTTCGCCACCACCCAAGCTTCTAAGCATTGCTCCAGTCCAACAAATGGCTAGCAGCAAACCACAAGAACAAATAAAAGATCGCCCTCAGGAAAAGTTAGAAGTGCCTACCCCTTTAAAGTCGGAGGCAACCGCATCGAATGAGAGCGCCAAAACTTCAGATCCACTAGCATCCTTGAGTTCCGCGAAATCCTCTAACGCAATTGGTATAGACGCTGGTGTTGTAGAACTGAATCAACTCATCATGGTTTATAGACCTGATACGGAAGTTTTTTATCCCCGCTTATCCAAAGACATTGGTGAACAAGGGATTGTAGGTGTGCAATTATTTATTAATGAAAACGGTGAAGTCAAATCTGTCAGCGTTAATAAATCAAGTGGCTTTGCACGACTGGATAATGCCGCAATGCAATTAGCTTCACGTATACGTTTTAGACCTCATCTCATCAATGGCGTACCAAGCAGAGTCAATGCAGGTATTACTATAAAATTCCAACTAAACCGATAATTTGAGAAAATACCCTTATGGAAAATACAACATCTAATGAAACAAACTTCGGTATGGCTCATCTTTGGTACCAAGGTGATACGGTCACGCACATTGTCGCTATTATTTTGCTAGTGATGTCGATTGGTTCATGGTTCATTATTATTACGCGGGTCATTAGCCTTTATCAGGTCAAACCACTTGTAAAAGAAATTACTCTTTTCTGGCAAAAAACTTCTTGGCAAGATGGCTTAAATAGCTTTACTCAACAAGGCAACAATCCCTTTCATCAACTGGCTGCAAGGGCGCACATCATTATGCAAGAACGTCAAATGGGTGCTAACCAAACACAATCATTACCTTTGGCTAATCAAATCAAAACGGATGATTGGCTATCAAGCAACCTAAAAGCTGAGCTTGATCTCATTATTGCCTCATTGCAAAAAGGCCTCGCCTTTTTAGCTTCAACTGGTGCTACTGCTCCTTTTATTGGTCTCTTCGGCACAGTCTGGGGCATTTATCACGCGCTCATGACAATAGGTTCTTCTGGGTCAGCCTCGATTGATCAAGTGGCTGGTCCGATTGGTGAAGCCTTGGTGATGACTGGTCTTGGCCTTGCTGTCGCGATTCCTGCAGTTTTGGGTTATAACGCCTTATCTAAATCCAATAAGGATTTATTAATTTCTCTGCGTCGTTTTAACGATGATTTACATACCTATTTAATTCAGAATGAAAGACCCTAATCATGGCATTTTCTTCTCCCCAAGGTGATGATGACGCAGGTCTGATGGCTGAAATTAATATGACGCCTTTTGTGGATGTCATGTTGGTTTTATTGATTATTTTTATTGTGACATTACCTGTGATTCAGCATTCAGTCAAAATTGAATTGCCCAAGGCCACAAGTTCGGCAAGTAATAGTAAACCTGAAATGATTCAGGTATCGATTGATGCAAAAGGTCAAATCTTTTGGAATACAACTCCTGTTACCCTTGACGAATATATCGTTAAAGCAAAACAAGCGGCTTCCCAGGAACCTGTTCCAGATGTTAATCTGCGGGCTGATAAGCGGGTGATGTACGATGTGGTGGCGCAAGTTCTTAGCGCCAGTAAGAGAAATGGTCTTAATAAATTGGGATTTGTGACTGAAACGCCATAAGTATTATTGGAGTTTCATGTCTGCGGATTTAACAACGCTGCGCCACTGTTGTAATTCATTGCTTAGTAACTTCTGCATTTGCGAAGGGGTGGTTTGATAAAGTTGTGCGCCCTCTTTCAACAGTCGTCCCTTTAATGGGTCTTTACTAGCAGCCTTTTGGATTTCTTGATTAAGCTTTTGCACGATTGCTGGCGGTGTACCAGCTGGAGCAACGATTCCCCACCAAGTTGATATCTCAAATCCAGGAATACCAGACTCACTCACTGTTGGTATGTTCGGAAATAGTGGCGAGCGCTTTTCACTCGTCATCGCCAACAGGGTGACGCGATTGGTCTCTACATATTGCAACATGGTTGGCATCGTCGCAAAAAAGACTTGCACCCTCCCCGCCAATAAATCTAAGCTTGCAGGACCGCTTCCTTTATATGGGATATGCGTCATCGATATATTCGTTTTTTGCTTAAACAACTCACCCGACAGATGGTTAATGCTCCCTAAACCTGCTGAACAATAATTAATCCCATCCGGAGATTTTTTGGCATATGCAATGGCATCTGCAATAGTTTTAAATCCGAGCTCTTTATTTGCAACAACCATCAATGGTCCTCGTCCAAGCATCGCAATGGGTGCAAAGTCTTTTTCTATATCATAAGAAGGGGTTGTTTCAGATGCCGCATGTGTAACAAAAGTCGAGGTAATGAATAATATAGTGTAGCCATCTGGTTCTGCTTTGGCGACCATTTGTGCACCTATTGCCCCACCACCTCCACCGCGGTTATCCACAATCATTGATTGTCCAAGAGCCTCAGACAATGATTTTGCAAGATCACGCGCAATACTATCAGTTCCACCTCCCGGAGCAAATGGCACAATCATCGTAATGGGTTTTTGGGGGTAAGTTGCTGCCAAAACTAATTGAAAGCTTGTATAAATAAATACCAATAAGAATTTGACCAAAAGGTTCACGGATACCCTCTTTAAAAATAATACCTAATGATGTAGATGACTTGCAGTATAAATCCCTTTTATTAGTTCATTCAGGCTTAAGTCTAAAGGAAAGAACAAGTTGATACTTCTCAAAAATAAAAGAATAGATTCAAAATAAAAAACCCCCTTTTTGAGGGGGTTTTCATCAAACTTTGGTGCCCGAGGCCGGAATCGAACCGGCATGCATGTTTTATATGCGGCAGATTTTAAGTCTGCTGTGTCTACCGATTTCACCACTCGGGCACGCGAAGGCGTTATCTTACCATACATTAGGGGGCAAACCCTTAGTGCCTTAATAAATTCTTATGGTTACAATCAATATTCAGTAATTTGTAGTTATCTTGTAATCAAGTTGCTTTTCTACTTGTATTACGTTTTATCAATATTGTGGAGAATGTATGAAATTTAAAATCCAATTATCAGCAATCGCAGTAGCAGCTTCATTATTAAGCGCTCCGGCATTTGCTCAAACAATCAAAATCGGTGTAACTGGCCCATTTACCGGCGGCTCTTCCTCTATGGGTGTGAGTATGCGTGATGGTGTTCGTCTTGCTGCCAAAGAAATTAATTCAACTGGTGGTATTCTCGGTCGTCAAATTGAACTGATTGAACGTGATGACCAGGCTGATAATGCTCGTGGTATTACGATTGCTCAAGAACTAGTGAATAAAGAAAAAATCGTTGCTGACGTTGGCTTTATTAACACGGGTGTTGCTTTAGCAGCTCAGCGTATTTATCAAGAAGCAAAGATTCCAGTATTTAACAACGTTGCTACTGGTACTGTTGTGACGCGTCAATTTGACAAAGAGCCAGCAAACTATATTTTCCGTAACGCTGCTCGTGACGAAATCCAAGCACCGATGATCGTTCAAGAAGCGATTGAAAAACGTGGCTTCAAAAAAGTAGCGATTTTGCATGATTCCACGAATTATGGCGAACTTGGCAAAACTGACTTATTAAAAGCTTTGACTGCAAAAGGTGTTACTCCTGTTGCAATTGAAAAGTTCAATATTAAAGATACCGATATGACTTCTCAGCTCCTCAAAGCGAAAGAAGCTGGTGCTGAAGTCATCTTGACCTACGCTATCGGACCTGAACTTGCTCAAATCGCTAACGGCATGGCCAAACTTGGTTGGAAAAAGCCAATGATTGGTTCATGGACATTATCTATGGCTAACTTTATTGATACAGCGGGTAAAAATGGTGAAGGCGCTCGCATGCCACAAACATTTATTCAAGAAGCTAATACGCAAAAACGTAAAGCCTTCATTGAAGCTTACCTCAAAGAGTTCAAGCCAAAGAATAATCGTATCGATTCTCCAGTTTCTGCTGCACAAGGCTATGACTCAGTCTACTTGTTAGCCTCAGCAATCAGACAAGCGGGTTCAACTGATGGTGAAAGAATTCGTGAAGCTTTAGAAAACCTCAATGAAAAAGTGGTTGGTATCGTTACTGTCTACGACAAACCATTTAGTAAAACTGACCACGAAGCGATTACAGATAATATCCCGGTCATGGGTGAAGTTAAAAACGGTAAGGTCGTATATGCGTATCAAGAAGATGCAGATAAAGGTTCAGATATCCGTTTGAAAAAGAAGAAGTAATTTTTTCCTCTGCAAAAAAGCGCTACTTTTTGTAGCGCTTTTTGTTTTTTTGCTATTTTTTTTACTATAATTGCACGTTATTAATTTTTTTGTCACTCTTTTAGTATCTTAAATTCTCGGAAAAATCCATGGAAATTCTGATTCAATTAATCTTTAGCGGAATCGCACTAGGCATGATTTATGCCGTCGTTGCTTTTGGCTATCAACTTACCTTCGCCACATCAGGCACTTTAAACTTTGGTCAAGGTGAAGCACTCATGCTTGGCGCTTTAGTGGGTCTAACTTGTGTAGATACACTGGGCATCAACTACTGGCTCATGATTCCACTGGTTTGTATTTTTGGCGCCTTACAAGGTAGTTTGGTAGAAGTAGTTGGTGTTCGCCCTGCGATTAAGATTAAATCAGAATTCGGCTGGATTATGTCCACGATTGCCCTCGGTATCATTTTCAAAAACGTGGCTGAAAATGTTTGGGGTCGTGATGATCTGCGTTTCCCTTCCCCTCTTCCGGAGGAGCCTTTTCAGTTTTTGGGTGCGAATATTCTTCCAATGGAAATTCTCGTGGTTGTTGGTGCTTTACTCATGATGCTATTGGTTGAGTGGTTCAACCGTAAGACGATCTACGGTAAAGCAGTTGTTGCCACTTCGAACGATCGCGACGCTGCAGCACTGATGGGTATCAATACCGGTATCGTCATTATGTTCTCTTACGCTCTTTCTTCTATTACCGCTGCTTTTGCAGGTGTATTGATTTCTCCGTTAACTTTGACTGGTGCCACGATGGGCGCTTCACTTGGTTTAAAAGCATTCGCTGTAGCAATTATTGGCGGTCTCTCTAGTGGCTTCGGAATCATCATCGGCGGTCTCATTTTAGGTATTGCAGAAACAACAACTGGTTTTTATATCTCGACTGGCTATAAAGATGTTCCTGGCCTTTTACTCCTCCTGCTCGTCTTAGCATTAAAACCATCGGGCCTGTTCGGTAAAACTGCGATCAAGAAAGTTTAAGTATATGAATTCATCAAAAATTATTGCTATCGGTTTAGCTATTGTTGCGCTTTTTGCGTTTCCGATCTTCTTAAATAATGATTACTACATTCATTTAGGGACAACCATCCTAATCTACATCATCTTGTTATTTGGTCTTGATATTGTGGTGGGTTATACGGGTCAAGTCTCTTTGGGTCATGCAGGTCTCTTTGGTGTTGGCGCCTATACGACAGGTGTTCTCTTCTTCCACTTGGGTATGCCCTTTTATGTCACGGTTCCTGCGAGTATTGCGGTAACCGCATTTTTTGGTGGTTTGTTAGCTCTTCCTGCTCTTAAGGTTATTGGTCCCTATCTTGCGATGGTGACTCTCGCATTCGGTACGATTTTGCAAATTCTGATTAATGAGATGAGCTTTTTAACTGAGGGCCCAATGGGGATCAAATTGTTAAAGCCTTCATTATTCGGCCCTGAAATGGGTGAACGAGAGTTTTACTGGTTAAGTGCCGTTGCCATGCTCCTCTCTTTAGTCGTCGTTCACAGAATCTTAAAGTCACAACTCGGTCGTGCTTTTGAAGCGTTGCGTGATAGTCCGGTTGCTTGCGACTGTATGGGTGTTTCTGTCTACCGTTATAAGGTCTATGCGTTCGTGATCAGTGCTGGCTTTGCGGGTTTTGCGGGTGCGATGTACGCTTACTCAGAAAAATATATTTCACCAAACACCTATAACAATGAACTAACCGTTTTATTCTTGCTCGGAATCATCATGGGTGGTCGTAAATCTCGCCTTGGTGCGATTTTAGGAGCGGTGATTATTGTTCTCTTACCAAAATTACTGGATGATATTAATCTCTTCAGAATGGTATCTATTGCACTTGCAGTCATGGTAGCTCTTGGCTCTGCTGTAGCTCTCTCAAAAGGGATTACGACACGGAAAAAAGTCCTAGCCCCGGTCATTGGGACGATTGCACTAGCTCTTTTCTCTCTTTGGCTCGAAAACATTACTGATTGGCGTTTAAGTATTTTCGGCGCCATGATTTTATTGGTGGTCTACTATCTCCAAGAAGGTATCGTTGGGTTCTTCCGTAACTTCACAAGTGCCCTCAGAGCAAAAGTGGTTCAGGCGCAAGATCTTTCAGCAAGTGCAGGTGAAGCTTATGCCAATGTGATTCATCAGGCAGCGGTAAAAGATACTGCGGCGCCTATTTTAAATATTGAATCGATCTTGATGCAGTTCGGGGGTCTAAAAGCTCTCAATGATGTTGATATCACGATCAAACGGGGCACGATTCATGGCTTAATTGGACCAAACGGCTCGGGTAAGAGCACGATGATGAACGTTTTAACGGGTATTTACATACCAACGGCTGGTGATGTGAAGTTTGAAAATGAAACGGTTATAGGTAAAACTTCTTCTGAAATCGCTCTTTCTGGTATCGCTAGAACTTTCCAAAACGTACAACTATTCGGCGAAATGACGGCTCTTGAAAATATTCTGGTGGGTCTACATCATAGTTTTAACTCCAATCTATTGGATGTCGCCCTGCACTTACCTCGCTTTACGAAGGAGGAAAGCTCGGCTCGTGAACGCGCGTTAGGCTTATTACACTTTGTGGGTCTTGATATGCTCGCGAATGAGGAAGCACGTAATTTACCGTATGGTAAACAACGTATGCTAGAAATCGCCCGTGCTCTTGCACTTGATCCTAACCTCCTCTTATTAGATGAGCCCGCAGCAGGCTTAACTGCTCCTGACATTAAAGAACTCTTAGCTGTGATTCGTAAGATTCGTGATCATGGTATTACGATTATTTTGATTGAGCACCATATGGATGTGGTCATGAGTGTATGCGACAAGATCTCAGTTCTCGACTTTGGTCAAAAAATTGCTGAAGGTGTTGCTCAAGAAATCCAAACGAATGAAAAAGTGATTGAGGCCTATTTAGGCGGTCAGTCTACAACAGCCTGAGAATAAAGGAATACTATGTTATCCATTAAAAATCTAAAAGCTGGCTACGGTAAAGTTGAAGTGCTTCATGGTATCAATATTGAAGTTCCTAAAAGCCAAATTATTACTCTCATTGGTTCGAATGGCGCTGGTAAAACTACAACCATGCGTGCGATAACGGGCATGATCAAACCGACCGCTGGTGAAATCACTCTCGGTAGTGAAAACATCACTGGTGTTGACTCTCACCGGGTTGCACGTCTTGGTGTAGCTCACTCCCCTGAAGGTCGAAGGGTCTTTTCTACAATGTCAGTGACCGATAATCTCTTACTAGGAGCGTTTCCTCGTCTTACGGGTAGTCGTCCAAAGGGTGATGTCAAACATGATCTCGAAAAAGCCATGGAACTGTTTCCGCGTTTAAAAGAAAGACGCACGCAACTGGCAGGAACTTTATCTGGTGGTGAACAACAGATGTTGGCCATGGCACGTGCTGTGATGTTGAACCCCGATGTATTTTTATTAGATGAGCCATCTATGGGTCTAGCTCCGATTTTGGTGGATGAGGTGTTTAAGACAATCCAACGTCTTAAATCTGAAGGGGTAACTATGTTACTCGTTGAACAGTTCGCCGCAGCCGCATTAAATGTTGCTGACTATGGCTATGTAATGGAAAATGGTCATATCAAGGTTCATGGTCCGGCGGATAAACTCAAGAATGATCCAGCTGTGATTGCGGCTTACTTAGGTGGTAGTCACTAAGTGTAATTTGAATCATTCCAAGGGGGCTTTAGTCCCCTTTTTTGTTGTTTAAGGGGCTAATTTGGAATTTCGTCCTATGGATAAGCAATTGATTTTGATAAGGTTATTTATTTATATGTAAAATTTAAGTTTTAAACTTAAATTTTACATAAAATAGCTTATGATTCCACGAAAAGCCGAACAAACCTTACTACGCCTAGCCAAAGGTTTTCCTATTATCGCTATCACTGGACCACGACAGTCCGGTAAGACAACGCTTGCCAAATCGGTATTCAACAATAAACCTTATATCAGTCTTGAAAATTTAGATGAACGAGCCTTTGCAAATCAGGACCCTAAGCGATTTTTAGCGCGGTTTCCAGACGGAGCCATATTGGATGAAGTCCAACGTTGTCCTAGTATTCTTTCTTGGCTTCAGGGTTTAGTTGACGAGCGTCAGCGAATGGGGGATTTTATCCTCACAGGCTCTGCTCAACTTGATCTCATGTCAGGGTTTAGTCAAACTCTTGCGGGACGCGTGGGTCGTGTGGAACTTTTGCCATTTTCAGGAAAGGAATTGGTCGGATACGGCTTATCACAGGATTTAAATACCTTGCTCCTACAAGGTGGCTTTCCGGCTATTTTTGATCGTGATGTTAGCTTAGAAGATTGGTTCTCCAACTACGTCGCAACCTATGTTGAAAGAGATGTGCGTCAAATCTTAGCGATTCAAGACCTCAACCGCTTCCAAAGATTTATTCGATTATGTGCAGCTCGATCTGCGCAACTTCTTAACTTAAGTTCCCTTGCAAATGATTGTGGCATTACATCTGTAACAGCTAAGGAGTGGTTGAGTGTTCTTGAAGCCTGTTATTTAGTAAAAATCATTCATCCCTATTATCAAAATTTTGGTAAACGGATTGTAAAAACACCTAAGTTATTTTTTCTTGATGTCGGCTTAATGGCTTGGTTGCTGGGTTTTAAACATAGCTCTCAACTCGAGCTACATCCTCAGCGAGGCCATTTATTTGAAACTTGGGTTGTTACTGAATTTTTAAAAGATTTTTATAACCAAGGATCTCAAGCTCCTCTATTTTTTTGGCGCGATCAAAGTGGGCAAGAAATTGATTTACTCATTGAAAGAGAAAATGGCCTACAGGCAATTGAAGTCAAATCTGGGGCAACCATCATTAGCGATTGGCCAAAGACAATTTCATCATGGCAAAAACATACAAATAACAAGCTCCAACCTTACATTATTTATGGCGGTCAAGGAGATTACGTCAATGACAAAGTTCACTATATTGGGTGGCAGTCACTCTGCGAGTCCAAGATGGATTTATTGTAGTAACTATGACCTAATAGCGCCAACAATTGCTGTTGGCTTGAATGTATGTATTGGACATTCAAAATGCATTTAAAAAGACTACAATCAACCAACTATCCAAGTAATCATCATGAATTTTTCATCACCTCTCTACATCCTCTTTCGTCTCAGTAAGTATTTCTTATGGCTTGTCCTAGCCATTGGATTACTAATATGTTCTTTAATTGCATTTTATTTTTTTGATGTCAAAAGTGTTCCAAATGGTTCGTTCAAGAGTATTTATTTAAGAGATAAAACTACTGTTATCTTTGATCAAAGCGATGTTGCTCATATTCAAGCAAAATATCCAAATGATGCCTATTTTGCCCTTGGTTACTTACATGCTCGCGAGCGAACCTGGCAAATGGAATTTAATCGTCGCTTAGCTTCTGGTACCCTCTCTGAAATTCTCGGTGACAAAACGATTGGTATTGATCGTTTCATGAGGACTATTGGTATCAGGCGTGCAGCAAGGGCTCAATATGAAAATTTACCCAGCGCAACAAAATTTGCGATTGAGGCCTACTGTAATGGGATTAATGCTGGATTTGCAGATTTGGGTTGGGCCCTTCCTGTGG
>Ga0214921_10004571_pt1 | contig 20253 bp, 15 predicted proteins | sample LL1505_MetaG_FD_177992 | JGI IMG/M metagenome (GOLD analysis project Ga0214921, IMG submission 177992) | Freshwater microbial communities from Lake Lanier, Atlanta, Georgia, United States - LL-1505 | ecosystem: Environmental > Aquatic > Freshwater > Lake | place: USA: Georgia | collected...
CAAGATCACGAAATCGAGAGTATCGAGCTTGATCGAGATCCATTTGCATGCCGTCAATAACGGCTTGCAGTCTCAATTGGTCCAGCCCGAATGGATCCAGGCACGGCGCTAACGCCCGTGTAACCGGGTGTTGGGGGTCACCCGCAAATAGCCGCGCAATTTCGGTGCGCCACCAGATTAATCGGGTCTGCGCAACGGTGGGTTCGCTGGATTCGTCCACAACATCGTCGACTTCACGACAGAACGCATACAGCGCCGTGATCGCTCTCCGACGCGGCGGTGGCAGAAAGAGAAAGCTGTAATAAAAGCTGGAGCCGCTACGGGCAGCCTTGTCTTGACAATATTCGTCGGGTGTCATGGCACGGGTCGCCGCGTCAACGTGCGGAACCCGATGATAATCCAGTCCTGCGCCCCCAAGACAGGGCGCGTTCGTGTCGTGTCAAAATTGATTTGCGAGATCCGCTCGAGGATTTGGCCCCCTCCGGCAACTGTCGCAGTGATTTCCAGGCCAAGGCGCCCGGGGATGTTTCGGCAAAGTGGAGATCCGGTACGGAGTAGATCGTTGGCTTTTCGGTGCTCCTGTGCCAGTAACGCGAGTAATTTTTGGCTCGGTTTTTCCGTTCCCTGGACTGCTGAGTCAATGTCGGCCTCGCGCACTCCAAAGGCTTGGAGTTGATCCAGTGGCAGATAAAGTCGGCCTCGTTTCCAGTCTAGTCCAAGATCCTGCAAAAAATTAATCCGTTGTAGCGCGCTACAAATGGCATCGGATTGATGAATTTGCTCGTTGCCGTGGATTCCGACGAGGGCCAGCATGAGACGACCAATCGGATTGGCGGAGCGGCGGCAATAGTCGGCGATTGAGGCGTCATCGACCCAGCGCTGCTGCGTCACGTCTTGCTGGAACGCACTCAGAAGATCAAAAAATAGATTCAGCGGCAATTGGTACTCTTCGATGATCCTGGCAAGGGGGCCATAAATCAGGTCCCGCGATTCGGCACCATGAATCTCCTCGAATTGCCCGGATTGAATGCGTTCAAGTTGTCTCTGACATTCCGACAAGGCGTCGAGCCGTTGATGCGGCGAGAAGTCGCCCTCATCCGCCAGATCGTCTGCCATCCGTGCGAAGCGATAAATCGCTACGATGGCGGGCCGTAGCTTTCGTGGGACGAGCCAGGACGCCACCGGAAAATTTTCGTAGTGGTCGACGCTCCTTGTGAAACCAGATGTGTCCGACATGGGCGGCAAGTGTGAGTCAGGGACGCAGAAATGGAAAGTTTATGGATCGTTGCATGAGGTACCGGTTTTCAGGGCTTGCCTTGATGCTCATCACCCCCCTTTTCATTGGCTGCTCTGAGGCCCCAGCGCCCAGTGAGGAGTCAATTCGTCCAGTGCGGGTCATTCGGTTGGCGGATCAGGGCGCCGCAACAGTCCTTACTTTGCCGGGTGAAGTTCGTCCCCGGGTAGAAAGCCGATTGGGGTTTCGTGTTGCCGGGAAAATCGCGCGCCGCTTCGTTCAGTCCGGTGACCCTGTACGCAGTGGTCAACTCCTGGCGCAACTCGACCCCCAGGACCTGGCCCCCGCAATCGAGTCCGCCTCGGCAAATCTGGAGTCCGCAGCGGCCGATTTGCGCCTTGCAGTCGCCGAGCGCGACCGTGTACAGACCTTAAGGGCGAAAGACTTTGTTAGTCAGGCGCAGGTCGACCGTGCGCAGGCTGGAATGGACGCGGCACAGGCGCGACTGAGAGGTGCCCAAGCGGCACTCGCCAGCGCCCGCAATTCGGTTCAGTTTCAGTCGTTGATAGCGGATGTCGATGGCGTGGTCATTGCAGTCGAAGCCGAGCCAGGGCAGGTGGTGATGGCTGGCCAGTCCGTGATGCGGATTGCGCGCGGCAGCGACCGGGACGTGGTGGTCTCCGTGCCGGAGACCTCACTTCGATCGGTGCAAGGCGCGAAAAATCTTGTGATGACGTCACCCACACTCGCGGGTGAGCGTCTCGTGGGACGGATTCGCGAATCGTCTCCGGTGGCGGATTCGGCCTCAAGGACCTACGCCATCAAAATTGAACCTGTACCAGCGAAGTCCGCCGATCGGCTTCCGCTTGGGGCAAGCGCAACCGTGAATTTTGAGTTGCCGGCCAGCCCAGGGGTCTTGGTTCCGTTATCAGCCCTGCATTCCCGAACCTCGGATCCCAAGATTTGGGTCGTTGACGAGGCCACGTTGACGGTGCGCTCGGTATCCGTTCAGATCGCCGAGGACGGCCTGCGAGAAAATGGGGTGACGCTCCAGGTCTCCGAAACCAGCGGTTTGCGGCTAGGGCAATTGGTCGTTACGGCGGGGGCCAATTTGCTGCGGGAGGGGCAGAAAGTCCGCCTCCCGACCGCTTCGACCGCTTCGACCGCTTCGACCGCTTCGACCGCTTCGACCGCTTCGACTGGTTCGACTGGTTCGACTGGTTCGACTGGTTCGACTGGTTCGAGTTCACCCGCGTCACCGCGTCCATGAAGCAAGACCCCCTGTCGCAAGGGTCCCGATGGAACCTGTCAGCCGCAGCGATCAAACATGGATCGCTGACGTGGTTCTTCCTGGCGGCAGTGGCCATTTTTGGTTTTTCAGCTTTTTTTCAACTCGGCCAGCGCGAAGACCCCGACTTCACGCTTCGGTTGATGGTCGTTCGTACCTTGTGGCCTGGTGCCACCACCGAACAGGTCGACCGGCAGATCACCGATCGGTTGGAAAAAAAGCTTCAGGAAGTACCTTACTTTCGATTTACACGGAGCTACTCCAAGCCCGGTGAATCGTTGATTATTCTTGAGCTAAAGGACTCTGCGCCACAGCGAGAGGTCGCTCAGATCTGGTATCAGGTTCGCAAAAAGGTCGGCGATATTCGTTCGAGCCTTCCTGCGGATGCACTCGGGCCGTTTTTCAATGACGAGTTTGGGGACGTGTTCGGGACCATCTATGCGTTCACCGGCGACGGCATCAGCCATTCGGAGCTGCGGGAGCTGTTAGACGGTGTTCGACAGAACCTGATGCGAATACCCGATGTCTCCAAAGTGGAGTTGATCGGCATCGTCGATGACAAGATTTGGGTCGAGCCGTCCATCCGCAAGCTGGCGTCACTCGGGCTTGACCCCGCAGCGATTGCGGCCCAACTGCAGGCCCAGAATGCGGTCATCCCTAGCGGGACGGTTGAAGGTCCCGACCGTTCAGTGCCGCTGCGCGTTAGTGGTCAGTTTGACTCCGTAGCCGACATTGCGGGTCTACCGATTCAGATTGGGAACCGAACCATCCGTCTGGACGACGTGGCCAAAGTCAGCCGGGGTTTGCAGGATCCTCCAGTCAGCACGATGCGCTACAAGGGTCAGCAAGCCGTTGGTCTGGCCATTTCCATGGTGCGCGATGGCGATGTGCCTCGGCTTGGCAAGAACCTGGATCTTGAGATGGTCCGACTCAAAGCCCAACTCCCGATTGGGGTCAGTTTTGCGAAGGTCTCGGATCAGCCGCGGATTGTTGAAAATGCCGTGGGCTTGTTTTTGCGGTCCCTGGGCGAGGCGGTGTTGATTGTTCTGGCCGTCAGCTTTGTCAGCCTCGGAGCTCGCAGCGGGCTGGTCGTCGCCTTGACGATACCGCTGGTTCTGGCGGCGACTTTTTTATTGATGAAATTTTTCGGCATTGACTTGCATCGGATCTCGACTGGCGCGCTCGTCATTGCGCTCGGGCTTCTGGTCGATGACGCGATCATCGCAGTCGAAATGATGTTGCGGAAAATCGAAGAAGGATTTGATCGTTTTCAAGCCGCAACGTTCGCGTTTACCAGCACCGCATTTCCGATGCTGACCGGCACCCTGATAACCGCGGCCGGGTTCTTGCCGATTGCAACCGCGAAGTCATCGACCGGGGAGTACACGATTGGGATCTTTCAGGTTGTGACGATTGCATTGCTCGTATCGTGGTTTGCTGCCGTCATCGCGACGCCGCTCATCGGGATGAAATTGCTGCGGGCGTCGGGGAATCACCCACATGAGATGTTCCAGGGCCGCTTTTACTCGGCCCTGCGGCGACTGATTGATGCCTGTATGCGGCGACGTTGGTGGACGATTGCGGCAACGCTCGGGGCATTCCTGCTCGGGGGGTATGGCATGGGGCTCACGGAAAAGCAGTTTTTTCCAAGCAGCGACCGCGCAGAAATACTCATCGAACTTTGGCTACCCGAGGGTTCGAGTCTGCGTGCGACCGAAGCCCAGACTCAACGCGTTGAAGCGTTCCTCGCTGCGGACCCTGATGTGGGCAACTACGTTGCCTATGTTGGCAATGGCTCGCCGCGGTATTACGTCTCTCTTGACCAGCAACTCTACCGGCCGAATTTCGCACAGCTGGTTATCCTGACGCCCGACGTGCCAAGCCGTGATCGGTTGATGTCGCGCTTGCGACAACACCTCCAGGATGATTACCCCGGCGTCCGCGCGCGCGCTTACCGAACACCGCTGGGGCCGCCCGTATCCTATCCGCTGCAGTTCAGGGTCGTCGGTCCCGATGCCCGAACCTTGAAAGAACTCGGGGAACAGGTGGCGGGCATTCTCCGGGAGGATCCCGCGGCGCGGGATGTTCACCTGGATTGGGGCCAGCGCTCGCCTGCATTACACATCGCGATCGATCAGGATCGCGCGCGGGCGATTGGTGCAAGCAGTGTAGGGGTGGCCCGGGCGATCGGTGGGAGCGTTTCCGGGGCGACGATTGGACAGTACCGTGAGGGCGACCGCCTGATTGATGTGGTCCTCAGAGCCCCCGAATCCGAGCGGACCAATCTGGCTACCCTCGCGAGCTTGCCGGTCACGACTAGCTCTGGACGCAGCGTTCCCTTGTCTCAGGTGGCCACCATTGAGGCGACGATGGAAGAGCCCATCTTGTGGCGGCGGTCCCGCGAGCTCACCTTGACGGTGCGAGGCGATCTAATCGAGGGCGTTCAGGCACCGGATATTGCGGGGCGGATTGATCGGCGGCTGACCACTTTCAGGGCCGGATTGCCGGACGGCTATCGAATCGATCTGGGTGGGCCAGCAGAAGAAAATGCGCGGGCTCAGGCTTCCATTAATGCCGGAATGCCGTTGATGCTTTTTGTCGTTGTGGCGCTCTTGATGGTTCAACTCAAGCGCTTTTCGCTTGTTGTCCTTGTTTTGTTAACGGCGCCGCTCGGCATCGTTGGCGTCGCGTCGGCTCTGCTGTTGTCCGGCCGCCCCTTTGGGTTCGTTGCCATGTTGGGCACGATTGCGTTGGCTGGGATGATTATGCGCAACACGGTCATTCTGGTGGAGCAGATCCGCCAGGATCAGGACGCCGGAATCGACCCATGGCTCGCGGTTCGCGAGTCTGCCGTTCGGCGTTTTAGACCCATCGCCTTGACGGCTGCAGCGGCAGTCTTTGCGATGATTCCGCTATCCAGGGACGTGTTATGGGGTCCAATGGCGTTCGCGATCATGGGCGGCCTGATTGTGGCGACCATCCTGACCATCCTGTGCGTCCCCGCGCTTTACGTTGCCTGGTTTCGGATTCAAACAACACGTTGACCCTGCTCGGGTAGAATCAAGCCTTCGACCTTGGGCGAAGGTGGCGGAATTGGTAGACGCACCAGGTTTAGGTCCTGACGCAGTAAAAAGCGTGTGGGTTCGAGTCCCATCCTTCGCACCATCGGTTCCGGCCGCTTCCGGACGATCTTCCTACCCTTTCAGTCCCGTACTGTTTTATCCATGACCCCTCAGATTGAAGTTCTGGCCGGACTTGAGCGCCGCCTCTCACTCGCGGTCGCCATCGCCGCTATCCAACAGGAAACCCGTTCACGTCTGGTTCAGATCGCCAAGACGATGCGGGTGCCCGGTTTTCGCCCGGGCAAGGTGCCGATCAAGATGGTGGAGCAGTCTCACGGCCAGCAAGTAAGCTCTGAGGTACTGGGTGACGCGGTCTCAAAGTCCTTTAGTGCTGCAGTCGCTAGCCATGGTCTCAAGGTTGCCGGCGATCCGAGGATTGAGCCGGTGATGCCGACAGACGGTGCGGATCTGAGCGAATACCAATTTAGCGCGACCTTTGAGGTCTTTCCTGAGTTCACGCTGCCCTCACCGGCGGATCAAATCTTCAAGCGCTTCGCGAGTCCGGTGGGCGATGCTGAGGTCGACCGCACGATCGAGACGCTGCGCCGCCAACGGACGCATTGGGAGGCCGTGGAACGCCCTGCTCAAGACACCGATCGGGTAACGATTGATTTTCGAGGCAGCCTCGATGGCGTTGAGTTTCAGGGTGGTAGCGCTGAAAACTTTCCCTTCGTGTTGGGTGAAGGAAAGATGCTGGGTGATTTTGAAACCGGCGTCCGTGGTGCCTCGACTGGTGAACAGCGCACCTTCACAGTGCAGTTTCCGGATGAATATCAAGCCGAGAATCTCGCAGGCAAGGCCGCCCAGTTCGACATCACGGTGCGATTGGTCGAAGGCCCGGTCCTTCCCGAACTCAACGCCGACTTCGCGGTTCAATTTGGTATCCCCGATGGAGATCTCGAGCGAATGCGCGCTGACGTTCGGGCGAATCTTGAGCGCGAGGTCTCGCAGCGCCTGCGGGTCAGAACCAAGTCCCAGATTATGGATCGGCTCACCGAACTGACCCAATTCGAATTGCCGACGGCTTTAGTGAGGGCGGAAGCGGCCCGGATGGTCGAGGGTGCACAGGCCGAACTCAAGCAGCGTGGCATCGACACGGCCCAGATGCCGGTGCCACCCGATGCATTTCAGGTTCAGGCTGAAAGGCGTGTGCGCCTCGGTCTGATCATCGGTGAGCTGGTTCGCACCCACAAATTACAGGCCCGTCCGGATCAAATCCGGCGCCAGATCGAGGAGTTCGCACAGGCTTATGAAGACCCGGGCGAACTAATCCGTTGGTACTACAGCGACCGCGAGCGACTCGCCGATGTCGAAGCCCTGGTGGTCGAACAAAATGTGGTTGACTGGGTGCTTGAGCAGGGCAAGACCGAAGAGGTTTCTCTTGGATTCGATGAATTAATGGAGGCAAACACATGATGCCGACGTATACGATGCAGGAACCTCAGGGCCTCGGTATGGTTCCGATCGTGATCGAACAGAGTGGCCGCGGCGAGCGGGCCTATGACATCTACTCACGGCTTCTGCGCGAGCGGGTCATTTTTCTGGTCGGTCCGATCAATGATCACAGTGCGAATTTGGTGATGGCACAGCTCCTTTTTCTTGAATCCGAGAATCCGGACAAGGACATTTCGCTCTACATTAATTCCCCTGGCGGCTCCGTTTCAGCCGGCCTCGCGATCTTCGACACGATGCGTTTCATCAAGTCCGATGTATCGACGCTCTGCTGTGGCCTGGCGGCGAGTATGGGTGCGTTTCTGCTGGCCGCAGGTCAAAAGGAAAAACGATTCGCTCTACCCAACTCGCGAATCATGATCCATCAACCCCTGGGTGGCGTCTCGGGTCAGGCGTCTGATATTGAGATTCACGCACGAGAAATTTTGTTTCTGCGCGAGCGACTCAATGCACTGCTGGCCGAAAATACCGGGCAGCCGATCGAGAAGATCGGCCGCGACACCGATCGCGACAACTTTTTGTCGGCAGACGATGCGGTAAGCTATGGCTTGGTCGATAAGGTGTTGATGCGTCGGGAGCCGGCGGCTTAAGGCGATCAGTTGATCGTTTTTTAAGCGAATTTTTCACGGGATCTGGGGACGCAATGACCGAAAAGAAGGGCTCGAGCGAGAAGCTTTTGTACTGCTCTTTTTGCGGAAAGAGCCAACACGAAGTCCGCAAGCTTATTGCGGGCCCATCGGTGTTCATTTGCGATGAATGCATCGAACTCTGTAACGACATCATCCGCGATGAGTCGGTTGCCGAGACGGCTCAGGGCTCGGCCAAAGCGGGCTTGCCCACCCCCCACGAAATCTTCGCGATCCTTGACCAATATGTTGTGGGTCAAATCCGGGCCAAGCGCACGCTCGCGGTTGCGGTTTACAACCACTATAAGCGCCTGCGCCACAAGGGCACAGCCACCACTGGCAAGAAGGACGAGATCGAACTCGCCAAGAGCAACATCTTGCTCGTCGGGCCGACGGGCTCTGGCAAGACCCTACTGGCCCAGACTCTAGCTCGTCTGCTCAATGTGCCGTTTGTTATTGCGGATGCGACCACGCTCACCGAAGCCGGTTATGTGGGTGAAGATGTCGAGAACATCATTCAGAAGCTCCTGCAAAACTGTAATTACGAAGTAGAAAAGGCCCAAAACGGGATTGTCTACATCGACGAAATTGACAAGATCTCGCGCAAGAGCGACAACCCATCCATTACGCGGGATGTGTCGGGCGAAGGCGTTCAGCAAGCCTTGTTAAAACTCATCGAGGGGACTGTCGCCAGCGTGCCGCCGCAGGGCGGTCGGAAGCACCCCAATCAAGATTTCGTTCAGATTGACACCACCAACATCCTGTTCATTTGCGGCGGCGCATTTGACGGTCTTGAAAAGGTCATTCGTAGCCGAACCGAGAAGACGGGGATTGGGTTTGGCGCAACCGTTCGCGGAGCTTCGGAGCGTTCTACCGGAGAACTACTCAAAGAAGTCGAACCCGAGGACTTGCTCAAATTCGGTCTCATTCCCGAACTCGTCGGACGCTTGCCAGTCGTCGCAACTCTCGACGAACTTGTTGAAGACGCCTTGGTCCAGATCTTGGTCGAACCCAAAAATGCACTGGTCAAGCAGTATCACAAGCTGTTTGCCATGGAGGGCGTCGAACTCGAAGTTCGGCCTGCCGCGCTGAGCGCAATCGCGCGCAAGGCACTCAAGCGCAAGACCGGTGCGCGCGGTCTGCGCTCAATCCTGGAACAGGCGCTTCTCGAAACCATGTTTGATCTGCCCAATCAGCAAGGGGTGCAGAAGGTGGTGGTCGACGAGGGCGCGATCGACGGCCAAGGTAAGCCGCTTTTCATTTACGCCGAGCAGGCGCCTAAGCTTGCCGGTGCTTCGCACTAACACCGGCGGCGCCGGTCTGAGCTGAGCGGGTCGGGGCCAACTTCCCCGAGCGGGCGCCAACGTCGCCAAACGGGCGCTTGGCTGGCCCAACAATTGCGCCTGATTCTCCGAATTCGCCCTAATTCTTCAATCAAGGCTATTCTGTGTCTTGAAAGATGGGCGATCGCCCCGATCTGTCGAAAGATCCTTTTGATAGGCGAATGCCATGACTGACCTTAGTGTGATTGAATCCCCCATGACGTTGCCGCTATTGCCCTTGCGCGACGTTGTTGTCTTCCCGCACATGGTGATTCCTTTGTTTGTTGGTCGACCCAAGTCGATCAAAGCACTGGAATCCTCGATGGAGACGGGCAAGGCGATTATGCTGGTAGCCCAAAAGAACGCTTCAAAAGATGATCCCGCTGAGGAAGATCTCTACCCCATTGGCTGTGTCGCGAACATCTTGCAGATGCTCAAGCTGCCCGATGGAACCGTCAAGGTGTTGGTTGAAGGGAGCTATCGGGGCCGATTGATCAGCATCGATGATATCGGTCCCTTCTTTCAGTGCGCGGTCGAAGGACTTCCCCTGGACGACGAGGCCGACCCGGACCTCGAGGCCTTGAGGCGCGCGATCCTGACCCAGTTCGACCAATACGTCAAACTCAACAAGAAGGTTCCACCTGAGATTCTCGGGAGCCTCAATGGGATCGAACAGCCAGGCCGTCTCGCCGATACGATCGCAGCCCACCTCCCAATCAAGATTGACCAAAAGCAGGCCATTCTTGAAATTTTGCCTGTCGCTGAACGTCTCGAAAAACTGTTGGGCCAGATCGAAGCTGAACTCGACATCCTGCAGGTCGAAAAACGTATTCGCGGGCGCGTCAAGCGCCAGATGGAAAAAAGCCAGCGCGAGTATTACCTCAATGAACAGGTCAAGGCGATCCAGAAGGAGCTTGGTGAAGGCGAGGAGGGCGCCGACATTGATGAACTCGAAAAGAAGATCGAATTGGCGAGGATGCCCAAGGAGGCTCGCAAAAAGGCCGATGCCGAGCTCAAGAAACTACGGCTCATGAGTCCGATGAGCGCCGAGGCAACGGTTGTACGAAACTATATTGATGTGTTGGTCAATCTTCCCTGGAAGCGCAAGAGCAAGGTCAATGGCGATCTTGCCAATGCGGAGGCGGTACTTGATTCTGACCACTGGGGTCTGGAGCGCGTCAAAGAGCGGATCGTTGAATATCTCGCAGTTCAACAGCGCGTTGATAAAGTGAAGTCCCCGATCCTGTGTCTGGTCGGCCCCCCGGGGGTCGGTAAGACTTCGCTTGGCCAGTCAATTGCTCGCGCAACCAACCGAAAGTATGTTCGGATGGCCTTGGGGGGCGTTCGCGATGAGTCCGAGATTCGCGGCCATCGACGGACATACATTGGATCGATGCCAGGCAAAATTCTGCAAAATCTGACCAAAATCGGGGTCCGAAACCCGCTCTTCCTGCTCGATGAAATCGACAAGATGGGGATGGATTTCCGCGGTGACCCTGCCAGCGCGCTGCTTGAAGTGCTTGACCCAGAGCAGAACGGCACCTTCACCGATCACTATGTCGAAGTGGAGTACGACCTTTCGGATGTGATGTTTGTAGCGACCGCGAATACGCTGAACATACCGGCCGCCCTGCTTGACCGGATGGAGGTGATTCGTCTCTCGGGCTATACCGAAGATGAAAAGGTCGCGATTGCAACCCGCTATTTGCTCCCTAAGCAAATGCGCAACAACGGGCTCAAAGACGGTGAATTGACCGTATCCGAGAGCGCGGTGCGCGACATCATTCGCTATTACACCCGAGAGGCTGGAGTTCGTGCCCTCGAACGTGAGGTAGGGAAGATCTGCCGGAAGGTGGTCCGGCGGATGGTGCTCAAGAAAGGACAACTGGTGGTGGAGCCCTCCGAACAGCAGGCCCCCACCAGTACTGATCCTGCCGATGCGCCAGCGGTACTTGGTCAGACTGCAGGTGCACCGCAGAAGACTCCGGCGCTGGGCAAGATTCATGTCAGCGCTGCCAACCTGGACCAGTTTTTGAGCGTGCGCCGCTACAGTTACGGCGTCGCCGAAAAGGATAATCAGGTAGGACAGGTGACTGGGTTGGCCTGGACGGAGGTCGGCGGTGAACTCCTCACCATCGAAGCGGTATCTGTCCCGGGTAAGGGCCAGGCAACGTTCACTGGAAAGCTCGGTGATGTGATGCAGGAGTCGATTAAGGCGGCGATGACAGTCGTCCGGCGCCGTGCCCATCTATTCGGCCTCAAGCCGGACTTTCACGAAAAGCGCGATATCCATATTCACGTCCCTGAAGGGGCTACGCCGAAAGACGGGCCTAGCGCCGGCATTGCGATGACGACAGCCCTTGTTTCGGTTCTGACGGGGATCCCCGTAAGGGCGGACGTTGCGATGACGGGAGAGGTCACGCTACGTGGTGAAGTGCTCGCTATCGGGGGCTTGAAAGAGAAGTTGCTGGCGGCGCTGCGAGGGGGCATCAAGACGGTGCTCATTCCGGAGGAGAACACGAGGGACCTCCCTGAGATACCAGACAACGTCAAAAATAATCTCGAGATTATCCCGGTGCGTTGGATCGATCGGGTGCTCGAACTGGCGCTGGAACGTTTGCCCGAGCCCCTGCATGAGGACGAAGTTGCCGAAGTTCTGGTAGCTCCGACGACCCCAACCGTTGCGGCGGAGACCGGTGTTGTGGGCGATCGACTAAAACACTGATGCACTAGTGCTAATCCGGCTTGACACCAAACCGCTGGTCGGTTTGAATACCCACATCGGTCGCCCCCGTGATTATCGGGGGCGATTTTTGTCAGTGGGTTCTTGGCAGATAATCCCCCTGTCTTCCCAAATTTAGAATTCTCGCGCGACCTTTTTTCGCAAATTCACATAGGATTGATTGACGTGAACAAAACCGAGCTGATCGACCACATTGCAGCGAGCGCTGACATCTCCAAAGCATCCGCAGGTCGTGCCCTGGATGCTCTGATTGGCGGAATTGAAGAGTCGCTGCGCAAAGGCGATGCCGTGACGCTCGTTGGGTTTGGTACCTTCGCCGTTGGAAAGCGCGCGGCACGCACGGGCCGTAATCCACGTACCGGCGAAGAGATTCAAATCAGCGCCGCCAAGGTGCCAAAGTTCCGTCCAGGCAAAGGCCTTCGCGACGCCATCAACTGACGATTTGCAGAGTTTATCTGCCCAAGGTAAACTCTCGCGCTTCGACTGGGTGCTTAGCTCAGTTGGTAGAGCGGCGCCTTTACACGGCGTAGGTCGGGAGTTCGAGCCTCTCAGCACCCACCAAGATCACGCAAGGTTTTGATGCGTGGTTCTGGTCTCTGCGAATTTTGGGCTTACTCAGATTTTGCAGATTTTTTAATGGTCGGGCGGTTACGCTTGTCCAGTCGCGGAGCGGTAGTTCAGTTGGTTAGAATACCGGCCTGTCACGCCGGGGGTCGCGGGTTCGAGCCCCGTCCGCTCCGCCAACAAACCAAAGAAGGGCCATCCGGCCCTTTTTTTGATCGTCCAACACACGATGTTCGATACTGTTCGTAATCATCAGCGGGCACTGCAGTTTGTTTTGTTGCTGCTGATCCTGCCATCTTTCGTTTTTTTCGGGCTGTCGGGTTACGACCAGTTCCTCGGAAAGGATGACGACGTTGGCAAAATCGGTGACAAGAAGATCTCGAAACAGGAACTGGACGCTGCGGTGCGTGAGCAGGTTGCGCGGATGCGCGCATCTCTGGGGCCAACTGCCGATGGTCAGATGCTCGAAACCCCAGAAATGCGGCGACAGGTGCTTGACGGACTCATCGATGAACGTGCCCTCGACCTGTACGTCGGTCGCCAACACTTGGTTGTCGCCGATGACACCTTGCGTCGAGCCATTTCGGCTCAAACAGATTTGCTCAAGCCGGATGGGTCTTTTGATCGCGACCGATATCGCGAATTGCTGGCTGCGCAAGGGCGCACCGAGGCGAGTTTTGAGGCATCTTTGCGCCAGGACATCGCTCGGAGCTTGATTCCCCAGGCGTTCGGACAATCCGCAATGGTGCCCAAGCGGGTGACGCAACGCCTGATGGAGGGTTTGGCGCAGACCCGAGACTTCTCGCTCCTGCAGTTCCGGCCTGCCGAATACGCCGTCCGGCTCGAGCCTACCGAGGAGCAACTGGTCCAGTTTCATCGCGATGAAGCGCAACGATTTACAACCCCGCAATCGGCAAAGGTTTCGTGGGTGGTTTTGAGCGCGGAGAATCTGGGGCGCCAGATAAAGATTTCCGAGGACGACCTTAGGACCTTCTACGAGCAGAACCGTGCGCGCCTCGGACGCCCAGAACGCCGGCGAGCGAGTCATATTCTGGTTCAGGTTCCGGCTCAAGCCTCCGAGGCGGATGCCGAGAAGGCTAAGGTCAAGGCAGAGGCCCTGTTGCCCCAGCTACGAAATGCTTCTCCCGAGCGATTCGCTGAGATTGCGCGCGCACAGTCCGATGACGCGGGCTCGAAAGCAGGGGGAGGGGACCTGGACTGGTTCACCCGTGATTCAATGGTTAAGCCCTTTGCGGATGCGGCTTTTGCAGCGAAGGCGATTGGCTTGGTGGACGAAGTCATCCGTAGTGAGTTCGGGTTTCATATTATCCGTGTGAGTGGTATCGAGCCAGCGCAGACCAAGCCATTTGCTGAGGTGCGCGATCAATTGGAGTCCGAACTCAAGAAGCAGCAGGCTGGCAAGCGATATGCGGAATCAGCGGAGTCATTTTCGAACCTCGTCTACGAACAGAGTGATTCGCTCGAAGCCGCAGCGAATCGTTTTGGTTTAACGGTTCAAACGCTTGAAGGTGTGACACCAGAGGGACCCTCTAAAGCGACCGTCAGTGCATCCAACAATGCGTCCGAGAAGGGGGGGGGTGCGGCTGATCTGGCACCGTTGTCGAATCGTCGTTTGTTAACGACGCTTTTTTCCGAAGATTCAATTCGGAGTCGCCGCAATTCGGAAGCAATAGAAACGGCGTCCGGCACCTTGGTGTCGGCGCGGTTGGTTGATCACCAGCCTGCGCAACTGCGGCCTCTCGAAACTGTTCGGGCAGAGGTGAAGTCACTTTGGATTCAGACCCAGTCGCTTCAGTTGGCAGTCAAAGCAGGGGCGACACAACTGAAACAACTCCAGGACGGAGCCAAACCAGAAGCCTCCTTTGCGTCGGGTGGCAAGATCAGCCGAATGGATCGGGGTGCTTTGTCACCGGCAATTGTGAATGCCGTTTTGTCGGCTTCGGTTTCGAAGCTACCCGCCTATGTTGGAGTTGATCTGGGCGCGCAAGGCTATGTGATTGCCCGGGTTGACGCGATTCAGCCCGGTGATCCCGGTCCTGCGAAAGCCAATGAGGCCCAACTTGAATCTCAGATTCGCCGCACTGAAGGCGAGCAATCTGTTGCCACCTGGCTTAAGTCCTGGCAGTCGTCACTTGGCGTTCAGCGGTCGACACGCTAGCTTGGTTTATGAATTGGGTGGCAATTTGCTGCGCCATGCATTCAATGGCTAGGTGATCGAGCGCTTCGGAATTGACTACCATTGCACCCGAAAGGGCTTCAAAGTTCCGGTCCATGGCTCGGTCATAGGATGGATCGTAATGCTCGATCAACAGGCTCTCAACAAAGGCTGGCCAGTCGCCGGTAATGATCAGTTGCTTCCAGTCGATGATTCGTTGTTTGGGGTGCAGGGGAGCAATGTGCTCGATCTGTCGCAGCAAGCCATCGCGATTGATAGTCCAGTGGGCATATTCCCCGATCAAGAACTGCGCCCGGATGTTTGCTGGAACTTCAACATGGATGCAGGGTGACTGTCGCATCGCCTGAATCAGGGCGTCGGGAATGTGCAGTTGTCCGACTTTTTTACTTTCAGACTCGACAAAGACCGGCCTGGATGGATCAAAGCCACGAATTTTGTTCCAGACCATCGATTCAAACCACTTTTGAGTGGGTTGTAAGGCATCTGGAAGACCACCCAAGACCGATCCTCGGTGCCGCGCTAAACCTTCAAGATCGAGAACTTGGCACCCTTGGCGAGAGAGCGCCTCGAGTATTCGACTTTTTGCGCTACCGGTCCTGCCTGCCAAAACGATCCAGCGGCATTGTTCCGGGCGGCAACCCAAATCCATCAGTATCTGTCGACGATAGGCCCGGTAACCTCCCTCAAGCACCCGTACCGACCATCCAATGCGAGCGAGCACGGTGGCCATGGCGTTGGAGCGCTGCCCGCCACGCCAGCAATACACCAAAGGAGCCCACGATCGTGGTCGATCCTGAAACGTCTCTTCAATATGTCGCCCAACATTACGTGCGACCCAAGCTGCACCGAGGCGATTGGCGTCGAACGCGCCACGCTGGGAATGAATCGTTCCGATCGTTACGCGTTGTGCATCATCAAGCACCGGGGTTGAGATCGCCCCGGGCACATGGTCCAGTTCAAATTCGGACGGGCTACGGGTATCCAGGAGGTCGTCAAATTGCTCAAACTGGGCAATTGCATCGTCGACCGAAATTCGGATGGGTTCGCGCATGGTCAGGAGTCTAAAATGGCGGAGTGGAAATTATTCATAACGACGTGTTGGTGGCTCCGTGAGGGTTTTTGATCTTGGATGTGATCAGGGGCACCTCTTCGAGGGCTGGTTTCGATCGAATGATGACTACGGCAGCCAGCAGGAGAGCGGCCAGCTCGTTTGCCCGATCTGCGGTAGTTCCCGGATCGACAAGCGCCTTTCTGCTCCCCGAATCAATCTCGGTGCCAGCCAGGGTTCCGAGGTCTCGTCCGCAGTCACAGTCTCTCAATCGGCAGAACCCGCCAATGCCCAGATGCCCGATCCGAAAGCACTCGACCCCCAAGCGCTCCAGGCGCTTTGGTTACGAATGGCTCGACTGGTCGTGGCCAATACTGAGGATGTGGGCCGGGCATTTGTGAATGAGGTGCGTCGGATTCGGGATGAAGAAGCGCCAGAGCGCCCTATCCGGGGAATAGCTAGCCCAGAAGAAACCCGAGAGCTCCTCGATGAGGGAATTGAGGTCCTGTCGCTACCACTTCCGTTGGATCTCCTCGGGCCCCTGCAGTAGCGTTAACCGCTCGATTGTAGCTGCAGATAAACTCCGGACCTGATCAAAATTAAATGGGATACCGCGAATGATTAAGCTTGGTGGATTTTCAGCCAGTAACTACTACAACAAGGTCAAACTCGCTTTGCTCGAAAAGGCGGTTCCCTTTGAGGAATCCCTGCAGTGGCCGGGCGGTGACGCGGCGGTTCGCAGCAATAGCCCATTGGGCAAGATCCCGTTTCTGCTGACCGAACAGGGGGCCTTGTGTGAATCACAGGTGATCTGCGATTGGCTCGAGGCAAGCTATCCAACGCCGGCGCTCATGCCGACCGATGCGTTTGAGGCCGCCAAAGTCCGCGAATTGACGGTTTTTCTGGAACTTCACCTCGAACTGGTCGCCAGACGCCTCTATCCCCAGGCTTTTTTTGGGCGTACGGTATCCGAAGAGTTGCAGACGGCGACCCGAAAAGAGCTCGAGCGCAATATCAAGGCCTTTAGTCAGCTTGCGAAATTCAGCCCTTTCGTGGCTGGGCCCACCTTCACCTTGGCCGACTGTGCGGCCATTGTTCATCTGCCGCTGATCACAATGGTGGGCAAAGCGATCTGGGGCGAAGACCCACTCGAGGGACTCCCTGTTAAGGAATACCTGAAGATGGTTGCCGAGCGACCGACCGTTGCGCGGGTTCAAGAGGACCGAAAAGCCGGCCAGGAAGCCTTCACCGCCTACTTGAGCCGTCGCTAAATTTTACGGACTCAAAGGTCTTACGGACTCAAAGGTCTCACGTACTTAATGCTTCAAGATCGCTCGTCAGGCTGAGCCAGTCACCTTCGATCTTGTCGAGTTGATTGGCCAGTTCGGACCGGGTTCGGTGAGCCACGACGACTTGGGGTCCGATTTTCAAGAATGCAGGATCCGACAATTGTGTGTCCAATTGTGCGATTGTCTGCTGCAGTTGACCCATTTCGCGCTCGACGCGCTGAAGCTTGGACAGCAGGGGCTTTCGCAACCGGTCGTTCTGTTGCCGTTGCTGATGCGGTGACTGCAGGGGTTGGCCTGCCGGGTTGGGTAGATCTTTCAATGGATTCGGAGCCGAACTCGTGTCCGAGTTGCGTGCTTGGTCCGCAAGCCATTCGCGATAGTCCTCGAGATCGCCGTCAAATGGCGACAGTTGTCCGTTCGCCACAATTACGAATCGGTCGACCGTTGCGCGCAAGAGCCCGCGGTCGTGCGAGACCAGTAATAGTGCGCCTTCGTAATCGGCAAGCGCTGCAGTCAGCGCGTCTCGTGCGGATGCATCGAGATGGTTCGTGGGCTCATCGAGAACCAAAAGTTGAGGCCGTGTCCACGCGATGAGGGCAAGCGCAAGCCGCGCTTTCTCGCCACCCGAGAACGGCGCAACCGGCGTCATGGCCTGTTCTCCCCGAAAACCGAAGCCGGCTAAAAATTCTCGCAAAACCTGTTCGCGCTCCTTGGTTTCGATCCGCTTCAGGTGTTCAAGCGGACTTGATTGCGGGTCAAGGGTCTCGACTTGCCGTTGTGCGAAGTAGCCAATCCGGAGAGCCCTCGCATGGGTGCGATTGCCTGTGAGCGGATCCAACTCCCCGACCAAGGTGCGCACGAGCGTTGACTTGCCCGCGCCATTGCGGCCCAACACACCGATCCGGTCGCCACGACGCAAGTCGAGTTGGGCGCGGCGGACAATCGTAATGGGTGGATTCGCAGGGTATCCGCAATCAACCTCGACCAGACTGGCGATCTGTTCAGGCATCTGGTCGGGTGAATCAAAACGCATTGAGGCGGCGGATTCATCCTCCACCAAAACAATACGTTCGATACGCTCCAAAGCCTTGACTCGACTTTGGGCCTGCTTTGCTTTGGTCGCCTGCGCTCTAAATCGGGCAACAAACTGTTCGAGTTTCGCAATCCGCTGCGCCTGACTATCGGCAAGCTTGCGCTGCAGGCGTTGTCGTTCTGATTGCTGACGCTCGAACGCACTCCAGCCACCGGCGTATCGTTGAAGGGTCTGGTGCTCAAAGTGAAGTACGGCGGTCGCAAAGGCATCCACGAAGTCCCGGTCATGCGAGACGACCAGGACGGTGCCATCGAACCGAACCAACCAACGCTCGAGCCAGAACACGGCGTCAAGGTCAAGGTGGTTGGTCGGTTCATCCAGCAGCAACAAGTCGGCCGGGGTCATCAGGACTCGGGCCAGATCGAGGCGCATTTTCCAGCCCCCCGAGAGAGAATCGACGGGTTTTTCATGATCCTCGGCAGAAAATCCAAGCCCGTCGAGAAGCTTTGCGGCCCTGGCTGGTGCGCTCCATCCGTCAAGTTCGTCGAACTCGCCATGCAACTGCGCGATCCGCCCGCCTTCGACCGGGGAATCCTCGGTCGCGCTGTTCAGCTCAAGAGCAGCCAGTTCGCGCACGATTGCATCGCGACGGGAGTCCGCACGCAAGACATGTTCAATGAGCGAATGTGACCCAGCTGGTGGGTGCTGGGAAAGTCGAGCGATACGCAGTCGCGGCTGATCAATTTCGCCCCGGTCGGGGCTCAGGTCTCCTGCGATCGCCGACAACAGGGTGGTCTTTCCACAACCATTGCGCCCGAGGAGTCCGATCCGCTCGCCACGCTCAATGATGCCATCAACCCCGCTCAGGAGGGTCCGGCCACCGCGGGAGAGTTCCAGGCCGGCAAATCGGATCATGCGGGAAGGGCCGAGCGCTCCAGCAACGCGATCATCTGATCGCCGGCGGGGACCGGAAGCCAAATTGGCGTCAAGCCGGGAAACGCAGCCTCGAAGGCGTCGATTTGATGACCGATCTCAAGAATCAGCAAACCGTCAGCGGTCAGATGTGCGCTGGCCTGCGCGATCACCTGCCGCACAAGGTCAAGGCCATCATCTTTCTCATCAGGCGCCGCGATTTTTGCTGCATCGATTTCGGCCGCGCCGATCTCAGCCGCGCCGATCTCAGCCGACTGGGCCACGGCACGTAAGCTCAGCCCGCCGTCCAGTCCGAGTGTGGGTTCATGGCGCCATTCGGTTGGTAAGGTGGCCATCGACTGTGCATCGACATAAGGCGGGTTACAAAGAATCAGATCGAATTGCAACCCTTGGAGCGGTGCCCAGAGGTGCCCTTGGCGGAGTTCAATTCGATCTTCGAGCCCGAACAAGGCCAGGTTGTCAGCTGCCAGTGCAAGGGCCTGACCCGACAAATCGGTGGCGACCACCTCCGCTTCGTTGAACGTTTGCGCAGCGATGACGGCAAGGCTGCCGCCCCCAGTGCATAAATCGAGCACGCGTGTGACGCGGTCGGGATGACGCAACCAGGGGTCGAGCCCCTGCTGCAGAATCAAACCAATGGGTGACCTGGGAACCAGCGCACGTCGGTCACACAGGAAACGACGCCCCGCGAGCCAGGCCTCCCCAGCCAGGTACGCCAGCGGCGCGCGCTGGTCAATTCTTGCCTGCAAAAGCTCTTCAATCTGCGCCTGTTCGGAGGCGTCGAGTTTGGCGTCGGATTCAGCATCAATCCGATCGACTGGGATGCCGATGGCCACTGCAACGAGCCAGACCGCTTCATCGTAAGAATCATCACAACCGTGACCGAACGAAAGCTCAGAACGCTCGAGACGGGCATGGACGGCGGAAATGGCTTGATCGATGGTGTCCAAATGGTTATCAGCGAGTGGTTTTGCGTCAGTCCGACGGCCAGGTGGGCAAGCGGTCAGGCGGTCAGGCGGGCAGGAGGGTTTCGAGAACCCGGCGATAGATCCCCGCCAGTGGGGCCATTTCATCGAGCTGAATATTCTCGTCAATCTTGTGAATGCTGGCATTCGGTGGGCCAAATTCAATCACCTGAGAACAGATTCTGGCAATGAATCGACCGTCGGAAGTCCCGCCCGTGGTCGAGAGAATCGGCCGGAGGCCACACTCCGCCTGAATCGCGTCCGAAAGGGCAGCCGAAAGGGTTCCGGGCTCGGTCAGAAACGGATGACCGGATAGCGACCACTCGATGGTGTAGCTAAGCTGATGACGGTCAAGCACTTCATGAACCCTGCGTTTAAGGGCTTCAACGGTACTCTCGGTGGAGAATCGGAAATTGAACAGGGCCTGCAATTCACCA
>Ga0214921_10004572_pt1 | contig 20252 bp, 11 predicted proteins | sample LL1505_MetaG_FD_177992 | JGI IMG/M metagenome (GOLD analysis project Ga0214921, IMG submission 177992) | Freshwater microbial communities from Lake Lanier, Atlanta, Georgia, United States - LL-1505 | ecosystem: Environmental > Aquatic > Freshwater > Lake | place: USA: Georgia | collected...
CGACCTGGCCGTCGCCGCCGATCGCGCTGGGCCGGGCGGTGATCGTGAGGTTCGTGCCGGCGAAGACCGGGCCGCCGAGGGCGACCTGCCGGAGCTGGTATCCTCCGCGGGTGCCCGTCGGCGCGAGCGTGAGCGCCGCCCCGAGCTGGGCGTCGGTGCCTCGATTGGTCCGCACGGTGACGGTGTCGCCGTCGACGTCGGCGAAGGTGACCAGGCCGGCCATGGCCAGGCGGGGCTCGAGCGACTCGAAAACACGGGGGGCAGGGTGACGCATGGCAGGTGCTCCTGGTGATGCAAGCGAAGGATGGCGATGCGAACGCAGGGCCGGGGTCAGCGTGCGGAGACACGCTTCCAGCTCGGTTCTGCGATGGTAGCAAGCCGCGTGCCGCGCCGCCAAAATTCTGCAAGATCGACGATCTGCGAGGCTTTCAGCCCTTTTCCCGGTGCCAGAGAGACGCCCCTGCGTAGCGTTTTGCATCGGCGGTGTTGCAAAAAGCCTGGGGTTGCCGCCGTCCGGGCCGTCCGTGGCGGCGTCCTGCGTCGCGCACGCTAGCGGCGGAGGCCGAGCATCCGCTCCCGCCACTGCCGGTCGAAGCGGTCGATCGGCATGCCCACCAGGCCCTCGAACCGGGCGACGGCGTCGGCGTCGCCCGCGGCCGTCAACTCCCGGATCCGCGCCGCCGACAGCATCGGGCGAATGATGGCGAGGTCGAGCGCCAACCCCCAGGCGGTGAGGTAGGCGACGGCCTGATCCCGCCCCGTGTGGCCCGCGACGAAGGGCTCCTGGCCGCCGGTTACGATGTCGGCCACCGGCGGGACACCCCCGACCCGGAGCTGGTCCTGCAGCCGCGCCAGCCGCTCGCGGTCGAAGAGGTCGAGTCGCACCTCGCCCGCCTCGACGGGAGCCGTCTCGACCACCTGGGCCAGGCCTTCGTCGAGCCAGGCCGGCAGTCCCGGAGCGTCCGCCGCGCGGAGCCGCCGGTCGGCGTAGGCGTGCCAGGCCTCGTGGGCCAGCCAGCCCTCGAAGACGCGTCGAGCCCGGGCGATCAGGGCGTCGTTATCGCGCTGGGCCGCCGCGATTTCGGCCTCGAGCTCGTCCCGTTCCCGGCTGTGCCGCTGCCTCGCCGTCCGCACCAGCGCCGCCCGCTCCGCCGCCGACCTCTGCTGGCCGCCTCGCTCGGTCGCGAGTTCCCGGATCAGCGTCTCGAAGGTTTCGTCGCGCGCCGCCTGTCTCTGGGCCGCCGAGTCGAGCAGGTCATCGGCCACGCGTCGCTCCGCCAGCAGCGCCGACAGCTCGCTGCCGGCCACCAGCAGCCGCCGGCCGGGCAGGTAGAAGGCGGGATTCTCGATCCGCAGGCCCAGGCCGTCCTGGATCCGGCGATACTCCGCGAGCGACCCGCACAGCCGCACCGCCAGCGGCTCCCCGTCGGCGACCGGATCGACGAGCGACGGAAGCGCGGCGAGCACCAGTTCCAGTCGTACCACCGCCTCGCGGGTGAGCGTCGGGTCGGCGGTGCTCTCGAGCCCGAAGTCGGGCCCCTCGTATCGCCAAGGACCGTCCTCGTCGCTCCGGGCGAGCTGCACCGCGGCGGCGCCGGTCCGCCGGCGTTCGCCGGCCCGGAAGGCCTCGACCTTGTCGGCCAGATCGAGATGGTCGGGCTCGGGGAGTCGTTCCACGAACCGGATGGTCTCGGGCGGGAACGGGGGCCAGCTGATCAGGTGCATCTTCCGCCCCGGTGGTCGGATCACCTGCAGGAACTCGACGTCTCCGTCAGCCGGGCCCGGCGGCCCGCCGCGGCCGGCCACCACGAATCCCTCCAGCCGCCGGCCGTCCCGCAGCTCGATCGCCTCCAGCTTCCACGGGCGCGGCGTCAGGCCCGGATCCGGTCCCGCGGCCAGTGCCCCGGCGGCGGCGGCCGCGGCCGCGATCGCCGGCAGAAACGAGCGGCTCATCGGTCTGCCCGCCGGCGGGCGGCGGCTTCAGAGGTAAGTGTTGATCACGTTTTCGAACAGTTCCTGGCGGCCGCTCGTGCAGGCCGCCGCCTCACCCTTGGCGAGCATCGCCCGCTCCAGCGACGCGAACGACTCCTGGCCAGCCTCGATCCGCTCGCCGAGCGTGCTCTTCCAGGACGCATAGCGCTCCTCGAGCAGCCGCTGGATCGCGCCGTCGGCCCGCATCGCGGCGGCGATCTTCAGCCCCCGGGCGAAGGCGTCCATGCCGCCGATGTGGGCGTGGAACAGATCCACGGGTTCGAAGCTCTCGCGCCGCACCTTGGCGTCGAAGTTGATGCCGCCGGGCGCGAGCCCGCCGTACTTCAGGATCGTGTACATCGTCTGCGTGGTGAGGTAGATGTTGGTCGGGAACTGGTCGGTGTCCCAGCCCACGAGCGTGTCGCCCGTGTTGGCGTCGATCGATCCCAGGAAGCCCTGCAGCCCGGCGTACTCGAGTTCGTGCTGCATCTCGTGGCCGGCGAGCGTGGCGTGGTTGGTCTCGATGTTCATCTTGACGTGCTTCTCCAGGCCGTAGGTCCGGAGGAAGTTCACGCACGTGGCGACGTCGAAGTCGTACTGGTGCTTCATCGGCTCACGGGGCTTGGGCTCGAAGTAGAACTGGCCCGTGAAGCCGATCGCCTTGGCGTGGTCGACGGCCATGTGCATGAAGGCGGCGAGGTGGTCGAGTTCCCGCTTCATGTCGGTGTTCCACAGGCACTGATAGCCCTCGCGGCCGCCCCAGAACACGTAGCCGGCGCCGCCCAGGCGGTGGGTCACCTCGAGCGCCTTCTTCACCTGGGCCGCGGCGAACGCGAACGACTCGACGTTCGGGCTCGTGGCGGCGCCGTGCACGTAGCGGCGGTTCGAGAACAGGTTGGCGGTGCCCCACAGCAGCTTGATCCCGGTGCGGCGCTGGTGCTCGAGGAGCCGGTCGGCGACCGCGTCGAGGTGGCGGTTGCTCTCGGCCAGGTTCGCACCCTCCGGCGCCACGTCGCGGTCGTGGAAGCAATAGAAGCCCACGCCGAGCTTCTCGAGGAACTCGAAGGCCACGTCGACCCGCCGCAGGGCCATCGCCTGCGAGTCGCCGTCGGTTTCCCAGGGGCGGATCATCGTGCCGGGGCCGAACGGGTCGCCGCCGGTGCCCCGGAACGCGTGCCAGTAGGAGACGGCGAAGCGGAGGTGGTCCCGCATCGGTTTGCCCTCCACGACCTCGTCGGCGTCGTAGTGCCGAAAGGCCAGCATGTTCTTCGTCGCGGGCCCCTCGAAACCGATCTTGCCGATCCCGACGAAAGCCTCTGCCGCCTGTGCCATCGCACGCTCTCCGAGGGTCTCGAACCGGGCCACGGCGACCGCGGCCTCGGTCGGAAAGCGTATCGCGGAGGCGACGCGACGGCTACCGGCGGTAGATTTTCAGTTCCACCGGGCCGCGGCGGCTGTAGCGGGCACGCACGTCGTCCAGCTTCATGATCAGCCACGGGCTCAGCACGTTGCCGCCGTTCTTGGTGTAGACGAAGTCGTCGGCGAGATGGACGCACGAGTGGATGGCGTTGCCCTGCTCGTCGAGCATGAACAGCACGTCCCCGTAGGCGAAGGGGGGCTCGGCGGGGTGGAGATTCTCGAGCGTGAACATGGTGGCCCCGGCGACGTCCGCGAGCCGGGCTTCGGGCACCGGGTTGAAAAAGTTGAGGCTCGTCCAGTGGCAGTCCGGGTAGCGGCCGCCGATCGCCATCGAAGGGGTCGGAAACGTGTAGAGCAGTTTCCTGGCCGTCGGGGGCAGCAGGTGCACGACGTCGAGGTGGCGGACGTCCTCGTTGGTCATGATCGATTCGAGGAGCGGGAGGAAGTCCTTGGCATTCGCAGGCCCGGCGGACCAGTAATCCCGCACCCGGGCGACGTCCGTCTGCCGGTCGAGCCTGACGCGGAGGATCATGGTCTGGGTGCGGCTCAGGGCCTTGAGCAGCGATCGGGCCTCCGCGTAGTTGGAGGTCGCCGCCACGAGCAGCGGGAGATCGCTGAAGCAGCTGGTTTGGCCGACTGGATAGGCGGTTCGGGCGACCAGATCGATGAGGTGCTCCGGCAGGCCCGTCTGGGCGAGCCAGCCGCGGGCGTCGTTGTCCGGGATGTAATACGGGGAGTGCTGAAACTCGTTCTCCTCCCATTGGGAGAGCACGTCGTAGATGGCCCCGCGCACGTCCGGGGGCAGCGAGCGAACCGTCGGGTTGCTCGGCAGGACGCGAATCACGTCGTCCATGACCTGCCAGCGTGACTCGTCGAGCAGTTCGGCGGCCGCGGGCTCCGACAGGCCGGGGCGATCGATGACGGCAGCCACTTCCTCGGACGAGAGGCCCCGGAACGTCCACGCGGTGACCGCCGACGGCAGCGGGAACGTCTCCAGGATCCAGTCCGGCGCCGCGATGAAGACGGGAAACGACTGGAGCGTTCCCCATGGCCCCGCGGTCTCCGTCGTGGCCCCAACGCCTCGGGCCTTCTCCTGGGGCGGCGTGGAGCCCTGCCCCCCAACGGGCGAGCCGCGATCCACGGCCACGGCGGCCAGCCGGTCGCCGGCCGTGCCCGGTTCGACGCGGCTGGGGTTGCTTCCTGACGCGAGCAGCACCGCGACCAGGGAGCAAGAAACCGCGAGCAGCGCGGCAACGCGGAAAGAACGCATGGAGGCGGGAGGCGGGAGGCGGGAGGCGAGAACCCTAGGTTTACTCCTCGCCGGGGGTTTCGTGACCCCCCCGTCAAAGAAGACACGAGTGGGGGGCCGCCGGCCCCCCACGGCATCCAGCGGAAAGATGGCGGATCTCCGCCGGTGCCCGTCAGCTGCTGATGCCGCCGCGGCCGTTCCAGTCGCCCGCCAGCGGCTGCCAGCCCGCGGGCAGGCTCCAGGTGAAGACGGCCAGGTCGGTCGTGGTGCCGTCGATCCGATTGCTCAGCCGCCAGGCCGAGTTGGTCGGATCGACGAACCCGATCGTGCTCCGGCCGTCCCCGTCCCAGTCGCCCGCCAGCGCGAGCCAGTTCGTGCCCGCCCAGGCGAAGGTCACCTGCTGCTCGGCCGAACGGTCGCCGTTGGTCCGGTTGTTGAGATAGAGCTTCTTTTCGAAAGGATCGTAGACGGCGATGCCGTCGATCCCGTCGTCGTCCCAGTCGCCCGCGAGGGGCCGCACGTAGGCGGGCACGGCACCGACCGCGAAGGAACTGGCCGTGGTCCAGCCGGTGGGATTGTTGTTGATGTACCACCGGCCGAGGCTCGGGGCGAACAGCGACACGGTGTCGATGCCATCACCGTCGAAGTCGCCGGCCACGGGCACCGCGTCGGTCGGGACGTCCGCCGGCACCGAGAACGCGATCACCTGCGCGGCCGCGTTGTCGGGATAGAGCCGCACCCGCCGGGTCACGGCGTTGTAGGCCCCGAGGGAGTCGCGGCTCATCCCGTTGCCGTCCGCGCCGTTCCAGTCACCGGCCACCCAGCGCCACGCGCCGGAGAGCTTCGGCAGCGACGCCTGCACGACGCCCGTGTTCGAGCCGATGTTGCGGTTGTTGAGCTGGGCGCGACTGTCGGCCGGTGAGAACCGGCCGATCGTGTCGGCTCCCTCGGCGTAGCGTTCGATGGGGTTGCCGGGCGTCAGGGTGCGGCCCGCCAGGCCGGGGTAGTCGGCGGCGTAGCGGTAGGCGCGGAACACGAAGTTCTGATAGGTGTCGGGGATGCCGATCGGGGCGAGCTGGGCCCGCTGCCCCTGGTAGAGCACGCTGCCCGGGGCCGCGCCGATCACGGGATTGACGTACTCCCACACGATCTTGCCGGCGGGGGTGACCTCGAAGAACCGGCCCTCGGGCCCTTCGTTGATCAGCGTGTTCCCGTTGGGGAGCCGCTGCATGCCCGAGATGATCCGGGCGAAGAAGCTCTGGCGGGGCGTCCCGACGTACCGCCAGTTCGGGGCGGCCGGACCGAAGGCCCGGCCCGGCTTTGCGTAGCCGGCCTCGGCGAAGCCGGGGTTGAAGAGCCCGGTCGTGTCGACGCCGTCGCCGTTCCAGTCGCCGGTGACGGGCCGCCAGGACGGGGCCGCGTAGCGGTTGGTCACGGTGATGACCGAAGACGTCGAGCCGTTGACGCGGTTGTTGAGATACCACGTGCGCTGCGTCGGGTCGTAGAGCCCGGTCGTGTCACGCCCGTCGCCGTCCCAGTCGCCGGTCACCGGCTGCCACCGGGGGGGCAGCAGGGAGGGAAGGTTCGGCCGGAACACGACCAGCCCCTCGCGCGGCTGCAGCCAGCGGTCGGCGGCGACGTTCAGGCGGAAGACGTTGTCGGCCGGGTTGTAGACGCCGACGTTGTCGGTGCCGTTGGCGTCCCAGTCACCCACGATCGGGCGAGATCCGGGCGGCAGGCGGCGGCCGTTGGGCAGCGAGGCCGTGAACTCGACGAGCCCCGCTGCAGCGTTGGTCGCGAAGGAACCCGCCGCGTTGCTGAGACGGAAGCGATTGGTGGCGGGATCGAAGAAGCCGACGGTATGGAAGCCATCGCCGTTCCAGTCGCCGGCCAATGGCACCCAGCCGGCCACGGCGACACCCGAGGCGTCGATCGTGGTGGGGCTCGTGTCGTTGGCGGAGTCGTAGAGACGGAACGTCTTTGCCGTCGGGTCGTAGTAGCCGATCGAATCGGAACCGTCGTCGTCCCAGTCGCCGGAGAGCGGCACCCAACTGGCGGGCACGACCCCGGTGTTGAAGGCCGTGGCGGCTGCGCTTGACGAGGAACGCCGATCGTTCAGGTACCACTGCGCGGCATTCGCGGGGAGCGTCAGTTCGAGGACGCTCGAGTAACTCGGCAGGCTCGGGTTCGGATTCCAGCCGTTGTTGAAGACCAACATGTTTCCGGCGCCCGGCAGGCCGGGGCGGATCCACTGCGGATCGTGCTGATAGAAGAGCTGTTGATCGGCGGCCGTACCCGACTTGTAGGCGGCCGGATTGCCCCAGCGGTAGAGAAGGCTGCCGCCGCGTCCCGCCCGACCACCCGTGCGGCCGGCGGCTTCCGCCGTCGTCGTGCTGCGGTCGATGATCCAGAACTCGCTGAACTCCCGTGACGAGACCACGACCTGATCGAGTTCGGGGTTGTAGTGGACCGCGTTGAAGTGGGTCCAGTCGGCGGGCACGCCTCCCATGCCGTCGCCCTTGACGTAGTAGTTGACGTCGACGAGTTGCGGGTTGGCGGCGACGTTGCCGTAGTTGGCCTTGGTGGGATCGACGTCCTGCACGAGGTGATCCCAGAGGTGCCACTGCCAGACGACCTCGCCCCCTTCGGCATAGGTCTGGCCCTCGGCGGGCTGGTTGGGCCGCACCTCGATCAGCATGTCGGGCCAGAGTTCACGGACACCGCCGGTGCCCGGTGCGATCGGCACGTCGTCGGGCCGGCGGCCGGCCGCCACCGCCTCGGCGTAGGTCTTCCGCTCCCAGGCGATCATCAGCACGTTGCCGTTGGGCATCACCTCGAAGTCGTGATGAAGGTGGGCGTCCTGGGTGGCGAGCGTGTAAGACCAGGTCAGGTTGCCGTCCCAGTCGAACTTCTCGATCCGACCGGAGGTGCCCGGGGCCCAGGCCTTGTTGGGCCCGCCCTGCGTGGGGATGCGGCCGGCCCGGATCAGGCTCCCGTCGGGAAGCAGTTCCGCCGTCATCGGCGTGGAGTTGCTCGCCCAGCGTTTGACCTCGTGGCCTTCCTGGTCGATGAGGTAGGTCGTGGTCGAGAGCGATGGCGCGAAGAGCGTGTAGCCGCCGAAGGCTTCGGCCACGTTGTTGGTGATCAGGCCGACCGTGTTGGCCAGGAGTTGCCGACCCTCCAGCCGCTCCCCGCCATAGGACCGCTGCCGTTGGGCGCTCCGGCGGCGGGCGATCTCCCGCACCCGGCGGGCATGCTGCGTGCGGCCACGGCTGAAAAACTTCGCGATCATCGGCTTCTCCTCGAGTGGACGGGTGGGGGGCCAGAGTCGCGACACGACCGTGCGACGAACAACCATCCGTGGGAGCCTGGGCAACCTGGGGGAAGGATACCGCCCAGTGAATGGCGGCTCAACCGGTCGGTGGGACCATCGAATAAATCATCGATTTTGCAGGTTTCGATCTGTTTTTTCGGACCTTGCTCACCCCAACAGCCGCCGCCCCCAGTTCGGGAACCATTCAATCAGCCCGGCCAGCAGCCCGGCTTTTCGGGGGACGACCAGTTCGCGGTCGTGACGGTGGCACGCGCGGAGGACCGCCGCTGCGAGGGTGTCGGGATCGAGCGGCGCGAGCCGGCCGGTGCCCCCGGGTCGGCTCGCCTCCGGTGGCAGGCCAGCCGCTGCGATCTCGGCGGCATAGCGATCGGCCGCCCGCTCGGCGGCCGGATCGTCGGCCGCTCGGGCGATCGGGCCTGGCGAGACGAGCAGCACGTGGCCGCCCCGCGGCTCGAGTTCGAGCCGGACGGCGTCGGCGTACGCGGCCAGGGCCGACTTCGCCACCGCGTAGGGGCCCATGAAGGGCGTGACGAGCTTGCCAGCGAGGCTGCCGATGTAGACGAGCTGCCCCCCGGCGGCGGCGACGTGGTCCGCGGCCGCCTCGGTCAACTCGACGGCCGACAGCAGATTGGCGTCGAGCAACTCGGCGAACGTCGCGCGGCCCGCGCGGAGCGCCGCCGCCCGCCCGGAGCGGCCCACGCAGAAGAAAACGTCGTCGACGCCGCCGAGTAGCCGCAGCCCCTCCGCCACGACCCGCTCCCCTTCCCCCGGCCGCGCAAGGTCGGCCGCGAGACCGCGGGCCTCGGTCGCCGCACCGCCGTCGTGCCGGCAGAGTTCGAGCGCCCGGCGGACGCCGTCGTTCGACCGGCCGACCAGCAGCACCCGGCCGCCGGCCCGGGCCAGGTGCCGGCCGAGCACCAGGCCGAACCCGGCCGTGCCGCCCGCCACGATCACCCGTCTGCCTTGCCACATGCTCGAGTCTCACCGGTTCCGGAGCGGCCCTCGGCTTGAACCCGGGATGGTACCATTCGGGCCCTTCTGGGCGCCCCTCCCCTCCCGCCACAGGATGCCCGCCATGCCGTCCGAATCCACGTCGCTCCCGGAGATCGTCCGCACCAAGATCGTGGCCACGCTCGGCCCCGCCTCACGCGCCGAGGAGGCGATCCGCGGCCTCGTCGAGGCCGGCGTTGGCGTGTTCCGCCTCAACATGGCCCACGGCTCGATGGAGGAGCACGCCGAGTCGCTCGCGCGGATCCGGCGGGTCTCCGAGGCGCTGGGCCGCCCGGTGGGTGTGCTGGCCGACCTCGCCGGCCCGAAGATTCGGCTCGGTGAGCTGCCGGGCGGCGCGCTGGAACTCGCCGAGGGGGAGCATCTGACGTTCGTCCGTGGGGACGAAGCCCGCGGCCCGGGGCAACTCACGGTGACCTACGAGCCGCTCGTCGACGAGCTCTCCCCCGGCGACCCGGTGATGCTCGCCGACGGCACGATCAGCCTCGTGGTCATGGAGCGGAACGCCGACCATGTCCGCTGCCGCGTCGTGCAGGGGGGCACGGTGCGGAGCCGGCAGGGGGTGAACCTGCCGGGCGTGCGGCTCTCGGTGGCGGCCATGAGTCCGGCCGACTGGCAGCATGCGGAGTGGGCCGCGGCGGCGGGAATCGACTTCGTGAGCCTGTCGTTCGTGCGGTCCGCCGTCGAGGTCAAGCTGCTCAAGGAGCTGCTGCGTACCCGCGGCTCGCTGGCGCGGGTCGTCGCCAAGATCGAGAAGCGGGAGGCGATCGACAACCTCGAGTCGATCGTGGAGGCGGCCGACGCGGTGATGGTCGCCCGCGGTGATCTCGGCGTGGAGACCGACGTGGCGAGCATGCCGATGGTGCAGAAGCGGATCATCCGCGCCTGCCAGCGGTATCAGAAGCCCGTGATCGTGGCGACGCAGATGCTCGACAGCATGCAGCATGCCCGCCGCCCCACGCGGGCCGAGGCCACCGACGTGGCCAACGCGATCCTCGACGGGGCCGACGCCTGCATGCTCTCCGGCGAGACCGCCATCGGTGAGCACCCGCGGCTGGTCGTGGAGATGATGCGGCGGATCGCCCGCGAGACGGAACGGCAGTATCTCGCCGACCGCTGGCGGTACATGGAGGGGCGGTTCCTGGCCGAGCGGGGCAGCGCGGGCGTTCCCGTGCAGGAGTTTCTCCCGGCCCCCGAGTTTCTCGTCGACGGGCTCCATCCGATCACGCAGGCCGTGGTCGACGGCGCGAGCCGGATCGCCGGCGAACTCGACGCCAAGCTGTTCGTGGTCGCGAGCAAGTCGGGGCTGACCGCGATCGCCCGCTCGAAGCGCCGGGGGGCCGTCCCGACCGTGGGCGTCTCCGACAACCCGGCCACGCTCCGGCAGATGGCTCTCTACTGGGGCGTGACCCCGCTGGCCGGAGCCACGGCGACCGACACGCTGGCCCTGCTCGACCACGTCTGCACCTGGGGGCTCCGCGAGGGGCGGCTGCAGCGGGGAGACCGGATTTTGCTGGTGGCGGGTTCCGGTTTCGGGACGGGCGGCCACAATATGGCCCTGGTGCACGAGGTGTGAGCCAGGAATCGAAGCAAGGAACGTCAGTGGTTTTCGCAGTCGAACGGAGGGGCCGGGGTTGCCCGTGCCATCTCGCCGGACGCTCCCTGCGGGCATCCTGCCCTCCGGTCGCTCGGAGGAAACCTCGCTTCTCAATCCTTGCTGCACTCGGTTTCCTACGCCGCTCGCTTGGCACGGGCAACCCCTCCGACTCAGGCAAATCCCGAAAGGAATTCTCATGAAGAAAAAATGCGTGCTCGCCTATTCCGGCGGGCTGGATACGTCGGTGATCCTCGGCTGGCTGATCGAGCAGGGGTATGACGTGATCGCCGTCTACGTCGATCTCGGGCAGCCGTGCGAGGATCGCGAGGCGACGCTGAAGAAGGCCCGCGATTGTGGGGCGGTGAAGGCCCTGATCGTGGACGTGCGCGAGGAGCTCTGCCGCGACTTCGCCTTTCCGACGATGCAGTGGCAGGCCCGCTACGAGGGCACCTACCTCCTCGGCACGTCGATCGCCCGGCCGCTGATCAGCAAGGTCTGCGTCGAGATCGCCCATCGCGAGGGAGCGACCGTCTACGCCCACGGCGCCACCGGCAAGGGCAATGACCAGTGTCGCTTCCAGCTGGCCGCCGAGGCGCTCGATCCCGGGATCCAGGTGCTCGCCCCGTGGCGGATCGCGGCCTTCCGCGAGCGGTTCCCCGGCCGGCAGGAACTGATCGAGTTCTGCGAGGCCCGCCGGATCCCGGTCAAGGCGTCGAAGTCGAAGCCCTACAGTTCCGACGAGAACTGCCTCCACACCAGCTACGAGGCCGGGCTGCTCGAGGAGCTCACGACCGACGGGTTCGGCCTCGTCGAGTTCGGGATGACGGTCTCGCCCCAGGCGGCCCCCGACGTGCCGGAGACCGTGGCCCTCGAGTTCGAGGCGGGCGTGCCCGTGGCCGTCGACGGCCGGCGGCTGCCGCCCCACGAGCTCGTGTTGGCCTTGAACGAAATCGGCGGCCGCCACGGGATCGGCCGGACCGACATCGTCGAGAACCGGTTCGTGGGCATGAAGAGCCGCGGCGTGTACGAGGCTCCCGGCATGACGCTCCTGTACGAGGCCCACCGGCTCGTCGAGCAACTCACGCTCGACCGCGACCTCGTCCATCTCCGCGACCGGCTCGCGCCGGAAGTGGCCGAGATGGTCTATTACGGCTTCTGGTACTGCGCGAAGATGGACGCCCTGCTGGCCTTCATCCGCGAGGCGCAAAAGCCCGTCACGGGCCGGGTGGAGCTCAACCTCTACAAGGGCAACATGCTGGTGAAGAGCCGCCACAGCCCGCACAGCCTCTACGATGCGGCGATCGCGTCGATGGAGGGTGGCGGCTCCTACGACCAGACCGATGCGGAGGGCTTTCTGCGGATCATGGGCCTTCCCCTGCGGGTGCAGGGGCGGGAGCGGCCGCGTGCGGCCCGCTGACACGCCGGCGAGCGCGGGCCACCGCGGGCCGCCGTTGCTGCAACTGCCGCCGTTGCTGCGGATCGAGGTCCGGCGGCCGGCGGCGTGGATCGCGGTGGTGGCCGCGGCCGTCGCGGGGCTGGCGGGCACGAGCGTGCCGGCCCCGCTGGCGGCCGCCGTCGGCGGGCTCCTGGCGGTCGCCGCGATCGGGCATCCGCCGAGCGACGTGAGCCTCGCGCTGCGCAGCCGGTGGCCACCGCTGGCCGTGGTGCGGGGGTTGTGGCCGGCGGTGGGAGCCCTGCCGGCTGCGGTCTGGCTCGCGTGGCGCGACGGGCCGGCGGGCGTGGTGGCGGCCGGTGGCGTCGCGGGAGCCGCCGTGGCATCGGCGACGCTCGTCGCGGCCTTGATCGGGCGGGGCGCCAGCGAGGGCGTCGCCGCGAGCCAGGCGCTGGTGGCGATCGGCACCGCCGCGGCGGCCGGCTTGGCGGTCTCGGTCGCCGGTGGAAGCGCGACGGCCCAGGGGGCGGTGACCGTCGCCGTCTGGATCGCGGCGGCAGGCGGCATGGTCGTCGGCGAGGCACACGACCCGCAGCCGGCGTTCGGGCTCTCGTCGGCGCGGCACCGCAGGCCGATCGCGGGCGCCGGCCCGGCGATGGCGTCGGCGCTGGCCGGCATGGCGGGCTGCTACTTTCTGGCGCCCCAGTTCGCTTGGGCCTACGGCCCGATCGCGGTCGGCTGGTTCGTCGCGTTGGCGGTCCCTGCGGCCACGTCCCCCGCCGGCTCGGCGGCCGCGGTCCGACTGCTGCGATCGGCCGCCGGCCGGCCGGCGGTTCCGGGAACGTGGACGCGGGCGGTTTCCCTCGTGGCCAAACTGGCCGGGCTGCTGGGCTGGCCCGCGGTGGTGGCGGCGGTGCTGACCGGCTCCGAGGCGGGGCGGGCCGACGGACCGTTGCCGGCCCTCGCGGCCTTGGCCGGAGCCGCGCTAGTGACCCTCGTCGCCGCGGCCCTCGCGGCGCGGAGGGGGGCGGCGCGGTCGATCGGTGAGGTGGCCCGGGCGCTCACGCTCGCCACCATCGCCGCGGCTGTCGTCGCCGCCGCATCATGGGCGGCAAGGTCGCCCAGCGCCCCTCGTTTCCCCGGTTTCTGGCCCGGCGCCGCGCCATGAGCTGCGCAGACCGGTGTTGAGCCCTCGGGCGGTTCCTGCCAGACTGCGCAACCGGCGCCGAGTGCAGGGGCGGCTTGCCCCGGCTCCGGGCCGTGTCGAGTCGGCGGGCCCCGAGGCCCGATAGAGGAGCAGGCAAGTTGTGCCGGTCGTGACGATCCCGCCAGTCTTCCGAGGAGTCCTGTCGTGAGTGGAACACCCGTGTTGACCTCCGGTCGGAGGATGGCCCCGCTGGTCGCCTGGTTGATGGTCCTCACCGCGAGCTGGGCTTCAGCCGCCGGCATGACCGCCAGCGAGAAGGTGTTTCCCGAGTCGACGCTGGCCTGGTTGAGCGTGCGGGACCCGCGTGAACTCCGGGAACGATTCGACCGCTCCCCTTACGGCCGGCTGATCGCCGACCCGGCCATGAAGGCCTTCATCGACAGCCTCAAGGAGCAGGTCTCGAAGAACGGCAAGCAGCGGCTCGCCAAGCTCGGCCTCACGCTCGACGACCTGGCGAAAGTGGTCGGCGGCGAGATCGCGGCGGCGGCGATCCAGCCCGAGGGCGGCCGGCTGGCGACCGTCCTGGTCGTCGACACGACCGGCCACGAGGACCAGGCCCGCAAGCTCGTCGACACCCTGGGCAGCCGGCTGCTGGAGCGGAAGGCGGAAAAGGTCGCCGTTCCCGGGGCGCCTCCGGAACTCGTCGTGTACCAGCTGCCCCCGGCCGAGGACGACCGGGATCAGACCGCGCCCCGCGAGCGGCGGGTGGCCTTCGCCCTCGCCCCGTCCGCGCTCGTCGTCGGGGACGACGCCGTTCAGGTCGGGCAGGCGTTCGCGGTGCTCGACCAGGGCCGGGCCGACAGTCTCGTCACGCTGGAGTCGTTCAAGGCCGTGGAAAGCCGCTGTGCCCCGGCCGTGCCGGCCGCCGCCGCTCCGCTGCGCTGGTTCGTCAGGCCGCTCCCCTTCGCCGCGGCCTGGCGGGAGGCCAATCCACCCCGTGAGAAGCGAAAGGGTCCCGACTACGTGGCGATCCTCGGCCGGCAGGGATTCGATGCGGTGCAGGCGGCCGGCGGGCTCCTCGTGTTCAGCGAGGGGGCGCACGCGATGCGGCATCACTCCTTCGTCTACGCCCCGGCCGTGGCCGGCCGCGACCCGGCGTCGGTCGACCGCTACGATCGCGCCGCGCGGATGCTGCGGTTTCCGGCCGTCGCCGACCTCGCGCCGCCCGACTGGGTGCCGCAGGACGTGGGGGGCTGGACCGCGCTGCAATGGGATCTCCAGACCGCCTTCACCTCGGCCGAGACGCTCGTCGACGACATCGTGGGCGACACCGGCGTGTACGACGACGTGATCGCGTCGCTCAAGGAGGATCCGGACGGCCCGCAGATCGACGTCGAGAAGGACCTCGTGGCCTGCCTCGACGGCCGGATCACCGTGATCAACGGCCACGTGGAGCCCCTGGGTGTCGATTCCGACCGGATCGTGTTCGCGATCAAGTGTGCCGACGAGGAGCGGGTCGCCGCCACGATCGCCAAGGTGATGAATGCCGACGCCGACATGCAGAAGATCGAACTCGGCGGGCAGTCGGCCTGGGAGTTGATCGACCGCTCCCATGCGATCCCCAAGCTGGAGGTGGAGACGCCGGGCGGAGCCGTGACGCACGCCGACGACGAAGACGAAACCGCCAAGCGTCGGCAGCGGCTCCGTGAGAAGGACGAGAAGCTCCTGCCGCACTCCACCGTGGCGGTGGCCCGCGGCCACCTGCTGATCGCCTCGCACCGCGACATCCTGGAGCGGGTGCTGACGGCCGATGGCGGGCCCGACCGGCTCGGAAACGGCGCCGACTTCAAGGCGATGGTGGCGGAGATCGCCCGCTATGCCCCCGGTGAGACGGCCGCCCGCTCCTTCGGTCGCGAAGACGTTTCGATCCGGCCCACCTACGAGCTGCTGCGGCGGGGCTCGATGCCCAAGGCGCAGAGCGTGTTCGGTCAGCTCCTGAACGGCCTGCTGGGTGACGGCAAGCCCGGCACCGTTCGCGAGCAGCGGATCGACGGCAGCACGCTGCCGGAGTTCGACGTGGTGCGGAAATACTTCGGCACGGTCGGCACGGCGCTCGAGGCCTTCCCCGACGGCTGGCGGCTGACGGGCCTGGCCCTGCCCCGCTCCGGGCAGTCCGACCCCGAGGTGGCCCGGACCCCGTCGGCCGAGGTCGGCCGGTAGTTCGGGCTACCGCTTCTCCAGCACGGCCCAGAACGGGTGCTGGCGATCGCCGCGGAGCCGCAGGTCTTCGAGGAGCACCTGCTCGTCGGCCGCGATCGGCCCCTTGTGGATCCGCTGGCCGTCGACCGAAACGGTCAAGGGCGCGGTGAAGTCGACGAGCGCCGGCGCGAGCCAGACGCGGATCCGCTCCGCGCCGCAGCGCACGACCAGCGCGTTGGTGGCGCCCCGCTTGGCTTCGATGGAGAGCGGCCGCACGCCGCCCGGCGGCCAGGCTTCGGGCAGGACGACCGTGCGTGGCGGCGGTGACTCCATCTCGACCCACCAGAAGAACCGGTCCCAGGGCCGGAACGTGACCGCCTCGAACTCGGCGGGGAAGAACTCCCGCCGCTTGCGGCCCATCCAGTCGAAGATCCGCAGGATGTCGTCCGAGAAGTGCTCGTGGCCCCGGCCGCGGTACTCGACGTAGGTGACGTCGAAACCCTTGGCGAAGTAGCGGTCGAGATCGGTCGCGTTGGTGAGCAGCCTCGACCGGTCGAGTTCGCCGCCCACGACGTAGACCGGCAGTCGCCGCGCGTTGGGCCAGTAATGCGTCACGTAGCGGTCGGCCGTCGGCGTGATCGCCACGAGTCCCGCCCAGAGGTCGGGGTGGGCCAGGGCGATGTCCCAGGCGGCGTCGCCCCCGAGCGAATGGCCGGAGAGGAAGACCCGGTCGGTGTCGACCGAGAACCGCTTGATCGCCTCCCGGACCGCCGCGAGCACGACCACGTGCTCCCGGGCGGAATACTCGTAGGCGGCCTGGTGTTCCCGAGCCCAGGCGGGCGCGATCACGATCGTGCCGTGCCGGGCCGCCTGCCCCTGGCGGCCGCCGTCCTGGCGGGCGGGGCCGGCCCACCACTCGATCTGGTTGAGCGGCGTCGACCAGGCGGCGTGGAGCGTGACGACCGCGGGATAGCGGCGGAGGGGATCGTATTCGGGCGGCAACTGCACGAGGCAGCGGATGTTCTCCGCGCCGTCGGGGCCGGGAATCAGCAGTTCATACAACCCTTCCGAGACGGCCGCCGGGGGCGGGACGGGGGGGCGCATGGCCGCGGCGAGGGCCGCGATCGCCTGGGCCCCGAAGGCCTCCTCGTTCCGCATCCGCGCGAGGATGGCCTCCCGGGCCGGCCGGTCGGGCTCCCGGAGGTAGTCGCCGAGCAGATTGCGCAGGCGGCGGGCCGAGAGGGCGACTTTGAGGTTGCCGTCGCCCGCCGCCGCCCCCTGCAGCCAGCCGTTGACCGCGATCGCGACCGAACGGTCGGGCGGCAGCGACGGATCGAGGCCGACCCGCTCGAAGGTCGCGAGCCGTTCGAGCGTTGAAAACGAGAGTTCCCGCTGGATCTCGTCGACGGCCTCGCCCGCCTCGCGGGCCACGTCGGGGGCCAGGGCGGCGATTCGCTCCCGCAGGGCCGAGACGATCCGGGCGGCCTCTTCCCGTCGCAGGCGATAGGCGTCCCGCTCCTCCCGCACCTCCTCCAGCAGCTCCCCATCGACGTCGGCGACCGGGAAACCTTCGAGCAGCCCGCCCGCGAGTCGATCCTGGCCCACGCTCGCCCGTACCCGGACTTCATCGAGCAGCTGTCGCGCCGCCAGTCGCGCGAGCGTCTTCCGCTCCGTCGCCAGATCGGCCAACTCGGGAAAGTCCTCCAGCACGAGGTCGAGGATCCTGCGGGCGTCGTCGAATCGCTCCGCCTGCATCAGGAGCCGCACCACCCGCAGCCGTTCGTCGGAGTCGCGCGGGTCGACGTGTTTGGCGATCACCCGCTCCAGGACGTCGCGCGGAATCGAGCTGGTGGCCATGCGCATGTCGAGCAGCAGCGGTTGTTCGGTCTGCAGGCCCTCGACCCTCGTCCACCGCGGCGTGATCTCGCTGATCCCCTGGACCACGTCCAGCCGGCCCGAGGCCGTCGCCAACGTGAGGACCCGCCGGCCATACTCGTCGAACGGGGTGGTCTGGAGGATCGCCCCGATGCCGGCCACCCGACGGCCCGACTCGGGAATGCGTTGCGGAATCCGGATCCGCTCCATGCCCGGGTCGACCACGGCCGACTCGACGCCGCGGGCCTGCCGCTTCGACACCATCACGCGGACCAGGTCGTCGTCACACATCAGGACCGGCTGCGAACCGCCGCTCCCCCGGGCCTCGGCCTCGAGCGGATCGACGGCCACGCCCGGAAGATTCGCGAACCGCCCGTCGAGGATCCGCCCGTCGGCCAGTTCGACGCGATCGCCCCAGGCCGCCGCGGGCCAGATTGCCAGGGCCAGCACGGCCGCCGCGGCCCAGGGCCGCCGCCGGTCGCCGGGGCGGCATTGATCACTCGGCCGAAGAGATCGCATGATGCTCGGAGTGTAGCCGCCGGCCGGTGAAAGCCGCCATCGGAGGCTGCCGCAACGTTCCTTGACGTGGACGGGTTCGCCGTCGGAGACTGTGGAGGCCGCGGCGGTGCTCCAGCCGCTCAGCCTTCCCGCCGGCGGTTCCGGCCAGCCACCCTCGCCCATGCACCACGATCCGGTTCGCCGCGGCCTCGTCTGGAGCCTGGCAGCCACCCTCCTCCTGCCGCTCGTGATCGCCGTCACGCTCGGCACCGGCGCGCTGCTCGCCGCCGTGGGCGACCTCACGGCGGCGACCGTCTGCCGCTGGGTGGCCCTGCCGGTGGCGATGCTCTGGGGCGTCGCCGTCGTTGCGACGACGGCCCTCTCCGCCATGCTGCAGATCGCTCCTCGTCCCCCTCGGCCGCCAAGGAACCAACCATGCGACGCACCGCCACCCTCGGATCGTTAGCCCTCGTCTCGTGGGTGATCGCGCTGGCCGCCGTGGCGGTCGCGGCGGAGCCGTCGCCCCGCGAGATTCGCCAGCAGATCGACGCCGTCGACAAACTGGTGGCGACGGGCAAGCTGGACGACGCGGCGGCTTCTCTCGGCAAGGGCATCGCCGGCCTGGAGGCGCTGCTCGCGTTGCCGACACCCTCGCCGGCCTTCAAGCTCCTGGCCGACCGTGCCTCGAAGGCGCGGACCAAGCTCGAGAAGGCGGGCGCCGACGTCTCCGGGCTCGTGATCCCGGCGGCGGCCGCCGCCGCTCCGGCCGCCGCGGGCGGAGCCCGCCGGCCCCCCGCCGTCGCGGGCGTCTCTTTTTCCAAGCAGGTGGCCCCGTTTCTGATCGCCACTTGCGGACGCTGCCACGTCACCGGCAAGAAGGGCGACTTCCAGATGGCCAGCTACACGCAGTTGATGAACTCGGCGAAGGTCTCGCCCGGCATGGGCAGCATGAGCGAGATCGTGGAGGTCATCCTGTCTGGCGACATGCCGCCCGGAGGCGGCCGGGTCTCGCCGGACGACGTCGGCATGCTGGTCCGGTGGATCGACTCCGGCGCGGCCTGCGACGGCGATCCGAATGCCGACCTCGCCACGATCGCCCGCGCCGGCGCGGCGCCCGCCCCGGTGGCCGAGGTGGCGATTCCGGCCGCGGCCCCGCTCAAGCCGGGCGACGTGTCGTTCGCCTCGGACGTCGCGCCGATCCTGCTCGAGCAGTGTGGCAACTGCCACGGGGGCCAGGATGCGGAAGCCAATCTGCGGATGACGAGCCTCGAGACCCTGATCAAGGGCGGAGGTTCCGGGCCCGCGCTCGTGCCCGGCAAGGGTGCCGACAGCCTGCTGGTCAAGAAGCTGCGGGGGGCCGCCGGCATCGACGGGCAGCGGATGCCGCTCGGCAAGCCTCCCCTGCCCGACGCCCAGATCGCGACGATCGCGAAATGGATCGACCAGGGCGCCCGCATCGACCTCCTCTCCCCCAAGGCCTCGCTGGAGACGGTGGCCTCCGCCGGACGCTCCAAGCGGCTCTCCGACGCGGAGCTGACCAAGCTGCGGATCAACGCCGGCCAGACGCTGTGGCGGCGGTTCATTCCCGACGAGGCGCCCGTGATGGAACTCCGGCCGGGGTTCGCGCTGATGGGCAACCTGCCGGCGGCGAGGATGGAGACGCTCGCCACCCAGGCTGAGGACGTGGCCGCACGGGTCAGGACCGAGCTCGGCACCGACGCGGGGCCGATGCTCAAAGGCGGCGTCGTCCTCTACGCCTTCCGCAAGGCCTACGACTATTCCGAACTCTGGCAGGTGATCCTCGAAGCGGAGCGGCCCAAGGGGCTGACGGGCCACGCGGGGGTCGTCGGCGACGTCGCCTACGGCGCCCTCGTGCTGCCGGCCGACGAAGATGCCGAGGCCACGCAGCTCCTGCTCGCCGAGCAGCTCACGGCCGCGTCACTCGCGGGCCGGGGCCTGCCGGAGTGGTTTTGCCGCGGCGCGGGCCGCGCCGTGGCGGCGCGGGTGGCACCCAAGGCGTTGCTGGCCCAAGCCTGGAAGAAGGACGCCGGGGCCGCCGTGAAGGAACTGGGGTCGGCGACCGACTACTTCTCCGGCCGCGCCGATCCCGCCGCCGCGGCGCTGGTGGGCGGAGGGTTTCTGGGCTCGCTGATGGGCAGCGGCAAACTGGCCCAGTTCGTGGCGGCCGTCGACGGTGGGGCGTCGTTCGACGAGGCGTTCCAGAAGGCGTTCCGCTCAGCCCCGCAGCAGGCGTTCATGACCTGGGCTTCGCGGAATGCGGGCCGCTAAGGAGAATGCGGGCCGCTTAAGGGAACGCGAGCCGCTTAAGGGAACGCGAGCCGCTTAAGGGAACGCGAGCCGCTAGCGCGGAACGCGGGGCGATAGGCTTTCCACCGCAATGCCGTGGGGTCACGAGATGCGGAGAGCTCGTTGAAAAAAAGACGGGGGTGCCTTGGATTCCGGGGCATGTGATCCGCGGCCCCGGAAACCGGGGGCGGCTGGACACGCGACCGGAACATTCTTCCGGCCCCCAACGAGCCTCGTTAAGAGCTCACCGGCATG
>Ga0214921_10004573_pt1 | contig 20252 bp, 27 predicted proteins | sample LL1505_MetaG_FD_177992 | JGI IMG/M metagenome (GOLD analysis project Ga0214921, IMG submission 177992) | Freshwater microbial communities from Lake Lanier, Atlanta, Georgia, United States - LL-1505 | ecosystem: Environmental > Aquatic > Freshwater > Lake | place: USA: Georgia | collected...
GTAGGGGCGATGTATTCGCCGGTGTTGATCCAGTGGTGATGGATATCCAAAACAAGAGCCACATGATCAGCCACGGCAAGAGTAACGTCAAGTCCATTTGTAAGTTCGTCATTTTCTATAGTTATGAGGTTGCGAGCCTCTGGAGATAATCTGCTCAAAGTTCGCAGAAACTTCGCAGGGCCACCCTTGCCCGAGAGATGCACGTTGATTTTGAATCCTGAATCGTGCCAGTCAGCGCCGTAACCCATCCACCGCGCCATATCGGCGTGGTACTCAAATTCAAGGATCGACCGCTCGACAATTTCATCCGATTCGCTTGCCAGCACACAAAATTGCCCTGGATGAAAAGATAGCCGTACACCCAGACGCCGAGCAGCGTCACCAACTGGAGCAAATATACGTTCGCAGTGATCTTGAATTTCACGTCGTTGCCACCAATCTATCCAGGAGGGTTCTGTGTAACCCTGCAACATTTCTGATCCCAGGCGCACCATTCTGCGCTCGGGTTCCATTGCACCCACACGCTCAACCATTTTCAAAGCAGCGGCAGCGTTATGATTCATGATATCCCACTGACGCTGATCAGCTTCGGCAGCATGCTCGCGAAGCCAGCGCATGGTAGTTGATCTTCCGTTTATATCACGGTCCACAGCATTGACTTTCATGCCCCCGCATTCCGCAGGGTCATTGAGCCATTTGCAACAAAATCCAAAGCGTGAGTGTGTAGTCATACATGTATTATACGACTATATTATTAAAAGGTCAACGAGATTGACGATTTAGGTCCAATGTTACACAATGAAATCCGCCGCCCAATGTTCGGCTGTGGCGCAGTTCCAACGGTATCACTTCAAATCGGTAACTCTTTAGTGTTTTGATCAATTCGGTTTGGTGTCGGTCCACAATCACAGTGTTTGGATCCACTGTGAGCATGTTCATTGCTATCCATTTTGAAGCATAAGGATATTGGTAAAAGTCCTGCGGAACCACTTCGTTTACCCAAATTTTCTGCCAGCCATCAAACACTCGTGGCACGGTATCAAACCCAACTCTGCTACCGTTTAACATGACTACACCTTCACGCAAGGCCACAATGGTCGAGTCAATGTGTACGCCAGCATAAAAATTACACAGTTCTATTTCAACATCTGGGAATTGGTCACACAGCCAATTGTAAGCGGCACGGTTGCCTGATGCTGATTCCAAGAACAACATTTTGTCGTTGAGTCTTAACACATTAGCGGCGTCCAATGTCATGCCTTCGTGACGAGGCATGAATAGATAGTTTTCAGCTTCGTCCACAACATCATGATAACATTGCAATTCCATGTCTCTACAAGGATACATCATGGCAGGATTCACTATGGTTGACCCATACACCAGCAACCTATCACGTGGGCAATAATTGTACATGCCATCGTGGGCTTGAAAATTAAGTGGATCTGGACGTATGACTTCTACACCCAGGCTTGTTAGTGTGTTTGCCAACGCATCCAAGTCTTCATTGGCTTCGTCAATTATGCGTTGTGGCACAGGTCCACGTGGAACGGGTGTTTCTTTCCAAGTGGTCTTTTCTGACTCTTGAGAAAACACTGGATCATTGACTGGCCAGTTAGCGTTGGTGGCGCTTCCCACAATTATTCTCTTGAGTGGGCTCCACTCGTTAACTGAACTAATCATACGTGTCCTGTAATTTGTAGTGTGTATCTTGGTTGTGATCCGCAGTTGGCGGCCATGTGTGGCGTGTCGTACTGCCACTCTACTGTGTCTCCTGCTCGCCAGTTTACCATTGGTTGATCTTCGTATTCGCCGTAGTGCCCAGGTTTCCAGTCTTCAAGGAATACTACTGCTCGTCTAATATTTTGTTCCTGGCCTTGCAGTTTAAACAGTTCAATATATTTGACATAGAGATCTTGATGAGTAGGAAGGATTGTGCCCGAATTCATTCTGTAGTAGCTGGTGCCTACGTCTTTCCAACCCATTTCTTCATAAATTTTTACAAATTGTTTATTCCAACTGGGTTGTACTGATCGCATGTCGCACATGTCGCCAGTGAATTTGTTGGCAAATCCTTGGCCTTGCCAGAGTTCTAGATTTTTTGGATCATTGAATGTTTCATTGATATACAATAGCTGTTTAAACTCATCATCCCAAAATTTTGGAATGTGATATTTAAGCATGTCTAGTGTTACCGTAATGCACCACTTCAACGTCGTCAGTGGATTCTAACTTGCGCCATGGATCAACAATTATACTACCAGGCAAAATGTCACAGTAGGGTTTGGTGTCAGCTTGATCGCCTGTGTACTCATATGTGATTTTGCGATTGTGTGCCCACAAAAAGATTGCAGATTCATCAATAGTCTCAACAACTTTATCTTGATTGTCAGCCAAGGGATCAACATAAACAACTGATCGGCCTTCCATTTCAACATAATGCCCAACCAAGGTTGAGTATGAACCAATGCAGTATTCTACGTCGGGCTTGTAGGCCTTGCCGTGAATCACAATGGGCATGTTGTCATTCATTACACTCAAGTCAACTAGGAACAGTGCAAGGTTCTTGGCTTGAATTTCCCTAGCATGCATCACTGTATCAAACAAGTCATACCCAATGTTGTATTCCTTGGCCAACCAACGCAGAGCAATGTTATCACGTGGATGACAAGCACCTGCATCACCCATACCTGCTGTCATGTACTTGGGTCCCATGATACGCATGGTTGAACGTGCAAGAGCGTTTGTAACAACGTCAACATTGATGTTGCCAATTCGCATGGCAAAGTCTTGTACCATGTTCACCAGTCCAACTTTGGCTGAAATAAATGTGTTGTAGAAGATCTTGATGGCTTCGCATTCGTCCCAGGTGCCAATTTCATAACGTGGATCATTTTGCATCACTGTGTCATACAGGTCACGAAGTTCTCCAGCTAGAGCGTTGGGGTTACCATCTTCAGTACCAATCATGATCATTTCAGGATTGACCATGTCCCATTTAACTGAGCCCATGGCAATAAGGTAAGGGTTGTACAAGAACTGGTGCTTGGCATCCAACAACGGAACAAAGTGCTTGCGAGTGGTGCCTGGCAATACTGTACTGATCAATACAACCTTCTTTGAGCTGGTTGCGTATTTGTTAACGTTCTTGATGGCGTCAATCACAGCCGCATGCCCAAAGTCTCGGGGTTCCATGTGCGAGCTTGGCACTGATCCATCATACCCTTCGGCATGCGGTGTTGGCACAGCAATAAAAATCCATTCGCTTTCGTTGACCAGTTCGTCAATATCGCAGACTTTTACACTGTCACTAGTACGTGGGTAAATATCGTAGCCTCTGACTTCATGTTTCTCTGCCATGACTTCAGCGCAGTCCAGTCCCAACTTACCAATTCCAATAAAACCAATTTTTTTCATGAGTGTTCCTTTAGATAGATTATACAATTTTTTGCAGAGTCTTTGCAACCGAGATATCATAATTTATCGCTGGACGCCACATGGCTCAAGAAATTTAGGCGATCTAAGCCCGTTAACTCACGCTGAAGTTTTTAGCAAACCAAACATTCTGGTGACTACTCCTCCAATGATTTGTCATGATCAAGAGCCTTTAAATTTTGATTACTGGACTCAAAATGATTTTGTAACCTATTCTATGGACAAATTTCTTGAGTCAGAATCAGTTGCTAGGCAGTTTGCCCATTGGCATTTGCGGTCTGCATTACAATTCAGGCACAAAGCACATGTGTTTAAAAATACGTTGTTGTGTCATTCAGAACTCAACAGCAAAGAACTAGACAAATACACACAAAATAACTTCACTGGAGTTTACTACTGGGCCCATGCATTGATTGCTAGAGATTGGTTTAGATTTGCTCAACTGGATCAAGATCTAAAACAAAAAAATGTTCAATCTGATTTTTTAATTTATAACAGAGCCTGGAGTGGTACTAGAGAGTATCGTTTGAAGTTTGCAGAACTTTTGGTAAAAAGCAATTTACATCATCACTGTCAGATGGGATTTAATGACGCTGATGGCATTCACTACAGCGACCACAAGTTTAACAATCCTGCCATGCAAGTTTGTGGCACGGATCTTGACAAATACTTCAACAAAAATAATTCCTTGCCAACCGCCAGTGCAGACTATTGCACTCGGGACTATCAACAAACAGCAATTGAAGTTGTGTTAGAAACACTGTTTGATGACAGTCGGTTACATCTCACTGAAAAGTCCCTGCGCCCAATTGCTTGTGGACAACCTTTTATATTGGCAGCAACTGCTGGTAGTCTTGCATATCTTCGAAGCTACGGGTTTAAGACATTTAGCTCAGTGTTTGACGAATCGTATGATACCATCAGTGATCCAGTAGAACGCCTTGGTGCCATAATCAATCTCATGAACAATATCAAGAACAGCCCAAACCGTTTGGAAATGTATCAACAGTTACAAGCTATTGCTGACTTCAACCAACAACGATTTTTTAGTGCTGAGTTCCATCAACAAGTTGTAGAGGAATTTAAACAAAACTTTGCTAACGGATTTGACAAAGTTTTAAAAAGTTGCACACCAAAATACATGGAACAATATCTTGATGCCATAAGATCCTGCCAGGACTATGATCTTGTTGCTCCTAAAGAGCATGTTGCAAATCTCAATGCTTTAGAAAAATACGTTTATGATTTTATAGATCAGACAACGAGCGAGCTAGACAACCATTCCAATCTTCCGGCGGCGGAGTCTGTTCGTAGTCAGTGACTCTGGCCTGCAGATTGTCGTAGAAACTGTCTAACTCTCCATTCCAGCGCCCGCGCAGGCCTTTGATTGCACTGTTACAATATTCCCAATTGCGGCCGCGATAGGCCTGCATCAAGTCACTGTGTACTTTTTTGTAGGCGTCCAGTGTTGGAAAATCCCCCAAAGGAATGTTTTCTACTACACACCAAGCAGTTTCTTGCTTGTTGCCATCTTCAAATGTGTCTAGTTCTAGTATGGTAAACTTTTCGGGAATTAGATGAAGTGAGTCTCCAAATATAATGTGCATGTTAAATCCTTTTAAATATGTATCATGAAAGTTGCTTTTGACCTAATTTCTGATCTCCACATTGACACCTGGAACGAACCCTTTGACTGGACTGATCGAGCCACCAGTCCATACGCTATTGTTGCCGGCGACATTGCCGAAGATAGAAAATTATTATCTGATGCGTTGACCAATCTAAGTCGCTGTTATCAAGCTGTGTTTTTTATAGACGGCAATGACGAACATGCTAGATATTATCACAGTCTTAGCGACAGCTACAAAGACCTAACCAAACGCATTGCTAAAATATCTAATGTGGTTTATCTCCAGGACAATGTGGTAGTAGTTGACGGTGTTGGCATTTTGGGCACCAATGGATGGTGGGGATTTGATTTTGAACTCAGTATTGATCCTACTCAAAGTTCTTTGTGGTGGCAAGAAAAAGAAAATCTCACCAGTGACATTGCAAAAAAGATATCCAGGATGGCCACCAATGATGCGGCGTACATGATAAACTCTGTGAAACGCCTGCAATCACACAAGGATGTCAAACACATACTCATGGTCACACATACTGTGCCTTGTCAACAGTTGATTGAGCATGACATAGACCTCGAAGGCAGCATGCGGTTCAACATGATGGGCAACAGAGACATGATGCAGGCTTTGGCCGCAGACGACGGGAAAAAGATTCATACCTGGTGTTTTGGACACTATCATGGATCAGTAGACCAAATACGCCACGACGTGAGATTTGTGAACAACTGTCGTGGGCGCAGTGGTTCACCATGGTCACATCATGTGTACCATCCTCGTAGAATTGAAATTCAGTGAACTTCTTCTGGTTCTAATTTGATTTGTAATGGGTAGCTTTGTGAGCGAGCTTGCAAGGTAACTTCGATGCCTTTTTGTTCGGCAATCTCATAAGGTAGCACAGCAACCACAGCACTTCCAGCTTCGTGAATGTCAACTGTGATCTGTTCAGCAGATTCTGCGGTATAATCAAAATACTCAACCAAACTACTGACCACAAATTCCATAGTGGTTTGATTGTCATTGATGTAGATCACGCGAAACAACGACGGTGGTCGCACTGCTTCTTGTGTGCGGGTTCGTGATTTCGTTTCAGTTTGAGCCATTTTTTATCCTTGTTAGCAGTGGCAGCACCGTGCTGCCACTGTATTTACACAATTATATTAGTTTGTGTAGGTGATCGCAATAGTCTTTGGCTTGGCATCTTCGGGCACTTCACGTTTCAAGTGAACGCTTAGAATACCAAGTTCAAGATGTGCATTACTGATCTCTACGTGATCAGCCAACTGAAATTCCCTGCGGAAACTTCTTTCGCTGATACCTTTGTGCAAATATTTTGCTGTAACATCCTCATTCTCCACAGTCTCACGACTGTGTTTACCTTCAATAATCAAGAACTTTTTGTCCTTGGTTACTGTGAGGTTATCATGTCCAAAGCCAGCCACAGCCATGCTGATCATGTACTCATCTTCATTGATTTGTACAATGTCATAAGGTGGATAGTTGGTAGAGGATTGCTGAGCACTCACACGCATGAGTTCATCAAACATGTTATCAAAACCGATACCAAATTTGGTGAGTGTGGGAATGTCGAAACTACGAAGGGTGAGAGTTTTTGTCATTTGTTTTCTCCTTTATATAAGCAAGATGACTTGTAATGTAGCCCCACTATGGGCACTACAACATTATTTATTATACACGAAGAAAAATTATATTTTATTATTTAGGTCAGTTACCAAGCGGTAAGTTGTCCATTCTGGATGTTCTGGGTGTGGCACCCAGGTCATTGCAAATAGTGTGTAAGATTCGTCTGAATCAAATGTAACCCGCAAGGTGTATTTGAATACTTTAGTGCGGTATTTGATATTGTATTTTACTGCCCATGCATTCAGTTTGTTTCGAACTAAGTCTGAGGACAACTGGAACTCAATGTACATCAGTACAGTTTTTTAGGTAGTGCTTGCTCGGCTATTTGTTTGCGCCAGCGATTTTTAGCGGCACTGCGTTTGAGTTTGCGAGCAGTAGTGGGCTTGATGTAATGCTCTTTTTCACGTAGATCATTGAGTATGTTCGACGCTTGAATTTTTTTCTTGAGTTTTCTCAGCGCACGTTCAACATTGTTGTCCTGAACCAACACTGATCTACCATGTAATTTACCCATTGACTTTCTTTAACTCCTCGGGAGTATTTACCATGTTTTCGTCAATTTCTACATGTGTTATGTTTTGTTTGCTGTACTCGCCTAGCTTGTACATGTGTGGCAGTAGCACACGTTCCAGTTCACTGTGTAATCCACGAGCACCAGTTTTGTTCTTGATGGTATTGTCAGCGATTTGAACCAGTGCCTCTGGGGTAAAATCCAACACAATCTTGTCTTGGTCAAACAGCCATTTGTACTGTTCTATATAACTGTGTTTGATATCAATCAATATCCTAATGAGATCATCTCTAGTTAAATCTTGCAATGCTACCCAGGTTGGGAAACGACCAACAAATTCTGGAATCATACCAAAGCGAATCAAATCGTCGGGTGTGACTTGGTCTAGGTGCATTGTAGTATCCGAGTTTACTTTGGCACCAAACCCTATGCTAGTTCCACGCACTCGACTTTTTACAATGTTATCCAGGCCCACAAATGCACCGCCGGCAATAAACAAGATGTTAGTGGTGTCAATTTCAACTGTTTCACCTGATGGATGTTTGCGCCCACCTTGTGGCACAATACGACATTTGGTTCCTTCTACTAATTTAAGTAGAGCCTGTTGCACCCCTTCACCCGACACATCTCTTGTGATAGATGCCGATTCTGAACGACGGGAAATTTTATCAACTTCATCTAGAAACACAATGCCACGTTGGCATCGATCAACGTCATTACCAGCAGCCGCAAACAATCTAGAAATTAAACTTTCTACGTCATCGCCAACATAGCCTGCTTCAGTAAGACTGGTGGCGTCAGCAATCACAAACGGCACATCAAGATATCGTGCTACCGATCGTGCCAATAGAGTTTTTCCTGAACCTGTGGGCCCAAGCATGAGAATGTTGACTTTTTCAATTTCGGTATTTTTGTCACGATTGTTAATGCGTTTGTAATGATTGGCAATTGCTACGCTTAACACAATCTTGGCTTGATCTTGACCAATTACATATTGATCAAGATGTGCTTTGATCTCGATTGGATTTAACGTAGGGGATGTTTTTGTTTCTTTAACTATCAGTTCTTCTTTGAGAAGAGTTTCACATAAATCCACACATTCATTGCAAATTGCAACACCTTCGCCCACAATTAGTTTGGCCACTGCGTCTTTGTGTTTGTTACAAAAACTGCAGGTGTCGATGGTTTCAGTCTGTTTCATAAGTTATTGGTTTGTTTAAGACGTTCTGCAACTTGTTCACGTTCAATGTCACTCAACAAGTCCGGATCATATTCACCGGTTGCAATTTTGTCAATGAGGTGATCAATGTATGCTGTATCGTAAGTATAGTTATCTGTAGAATTTTTGTCAATAATAATCCACTCGTTACCATTGAATTTGTAAACCTTACTGGGCAATTGATCTACTCTAACAAAAGTATCGCCTTTTGAAGGACTGTCAGGGAATCGTATTCCAAAGCTGGAGTTTGATTCTCTAGGTTGATCATTGTCAGACACCAACTTCATCCAAGGCAACTCGTCAATTTCTCCACGATACAATTTACGTCTTTCTTCCTTGAGTGTTCGATCAGGGTTTGCAGTTTTCCAGGCTTTGACTGCCGCCTTAACGTTTGCAGGCTCTTCTTCTTGATCAAAACTAGGCATATCTACAAACACTGGCGAGCTTGGTGTTTCAGGTTGTGTAAAACTAATTGTGGTGCCAGAAGTAGAGTCAAACACATCACACTCTTTGTTTGGACAAAAAAGACCTATTCCAGGAGCATCTAGTAGTTCTGTGCCACACTTGTAGCAATTGATTGGATCGGGTTTGTCAAACATCCAACCTGGCGGATGCGGATCCTTGGGCGGTTCTGCACTGGCTTGAATCTGTTCTATTTGGTCTTCAGTGAGTGGCCCATCATCAGGTTCATACTTGGGCTCGTCATGCACAAAGCCACCTGTGCCTTGTCGTGCCCATTCAAACTGTTTGTTGGCGGCTAGAATAAGTGTGAGAGCAAGTGGATCAAACACCAACACAATCATTATGATCATCCAACGCACTGCACGTTCTAACAGATTGGAATCAGGATTGTCTCCGTAAAGCAAGGCCGCAATGTATTTGATTGGTCCTACTTCTGCTTCAACCTTGCGTACCTCTGCGGCAATCGGCGCACGTTCTTCGCTAATGGCGGCAACAGTTTTCTGTTCGGCCGTGATCTCGGATTGAAGTCTTGCTCGTTCTTTCTGCTGTGAGCGACGGATTTGCACCGCCTTATCCGCACCTTTTTCATCACTGCTTCGGCCCATAACTTGGTCCACAGCTTCATCCATTTGTTTAAGCGCCTTCCGGTTCGCATCTATATTATCCTTGGCTGTTTTAATCTTTTCATCGTAGATGGCAATTTTACTTTGCACATCACCCGACACCAGACTTTGATCCGAGTGTGCCTTTGACAAGTAGCCAAAGATTCCCATGCTGGTCAGTATCATTAGGAATGCTATGGCTGGTATCAAATACAGTTTGAACACAATACCAGCCCGCCGCCAGTTGTTGTGCAACCATACAGTGGCAACAATTTTGCCCAGCTCTAGCGAACCACCCATGATGATCACGGGTATTGTGGCCGCTGAGAATATAGCAGTAAGGCCTGCCACTGAATAGTAGGCAGCTACGGCGCTTAAGAGTAATGCGGTGGCGAGAATTCCAAGTCCAAATATCATAAAAATTATTTACCGGGTGGCGGCACAGAGATCACCGCATGCTTTACTGCCACCCAAGTAGCAAAGGACTGGTCCGGCACTTCGAACCATACAGGCACTGGGTCCTGCTTGGTGCTCCATATTGCTTTGTTTTCCAGTCTGCGTTTAACTCTGTTTTGAGTGCGCCAGTTTGATCCAAACATGGCCCGAGCTTCTTTCATAACTGCATACCATTCTTTAGTAGTATGCAATCGAAACCAAATACGGTGCATGACCAAAGGCGTTATTTTAAGCGAGTCAAGTGACTTAGGGATACTCAACGCAGAGCCCTCAATTTTGACAGTCATTTCTAACCTTTCTAGATTTTATCCTCTCGGCATACTCCCAGGGTACCAGCCCAGGTTTTGATCCTAAGATCGAGGTCTTTGTCGCAACCTACAGGATTTATGTTCACATGCCACGGTGCGCCGCGGGCCCGGGCGATCGATCACCCCACAGCGCCATTGAACTACCCCATCTCTTTGATCATGCACAGTAATTATAACTGTACATGTTGAGATTGTCAAGTGTTTTGTTTTTGTTTGACAAGATTGCATACCAGTTGAAACTGTTCGTATGCATCACGCACAGCAGGGTGACTCATCAATTTGTTGGCTTCTGCAATCATAGCGTTGACACCTGCTTCGGCATGATCTCGAGTACAGCCTATGCTCAACGTAGCTAGGCCATCACCAAACTCTTTTGCCAGTTTGTTCCAAGCCTTTATTTGCCCCGGAGTGAGAGGAGTGCGCTGTGGCCGCATCTCGCTGGCTTTGCGCATGGCTTCGCAGATGGCGTCTTCGGCCACACGCCCAGCCGCAATCATCGCGGCATGATTAGGTTCCACGTTAAACCTACGGGATTGACCCCCGGGGTATACGAGGACAAGGTGACTACCTTTAGGGAAACTATCCAAAAGGTCATTATCATACTCAGCCACAGGCACATACCGACGTCCAATTTTTTCATAATAAATTTTTTTCATCCGCCAAAATACTTTATAACTGTGTTCAATGCTTCAACCATGCGAGTGTTGATTTCCACATCCTCGGGGTGCATCCACCTACCGCCTGGATTGGTATCTGTGCGCGGATCCTTTTTCCACTCACTCAGCTCTTTCTTGAGATAGCTTCTTTGCTCTTTAAGATTGAGCACAGTGATTCGGTCAGCGGCTTCGCCGTCCAGGGTAATAGGTCCAACTCTTTTGTTCATTATCGATACTCCCGATCTAGTTTAACACTAGTTAATCCAGCAACCATTTGGAATTTGTCCCAGGCGTCTTTCACTGCCGGGCGAGATTCAAGTTCACTGTCCGGCAATACTGTTTCTAACCAGTATTCTGATCGGCGGCTTGGATGTGTGCCAAACTTGCGTGGCTGGTGTAGTCGACCAGTTTCCCAAAGTTCAATGCTGACACTACGAAACTTGTTTTCATCTTCTTTACTGTTGAAATCATAGGCACTCCATTCTGCCCGACTTCCGCCACCGAAGCAGTATCCATCCCAGATGCCTGCCCACTGCTCGTCATCTCTGGGATCAAAGTCTGTGCGAGTGATCAGCACCAACACATCGTTCATGTCCACACGACCTTCCACGATGTCTCGAACGCAACGGCTATAGCTTAGACCAATTTTCATACTTTTTCTCCTGCTTCAAAGTCACGGAATCTCAAGAACCGGGGGAATCGGAGACTGTATGTTCCGTCTTGGTTTTGGGTGACTGCGTCTGCTTGGACTTCAACCAAGTGACCAAGTAACTGATCCCTATTGGCCCAATACTCATCGCGAAGAGTATCACTAAAGCCACTACCAACATTAACACAAATTCTACGGTCATTGTCATCTCCTTCACAGATTATAGCACCCAACCGGTTTTCGTTCCTACCAGTTCCTTCTTCAAAACCCACAATGTTCAAATCAACGCTAATGGTGGGTTTCCATTTCATCCACGAATCCGAACGCTTGCACTGATAAGGTGCGTCCAAACTCTTGATCATGATGCCTTCAAAGCCACCTTCCACAGCGGCCTCGGCATAACGTTGCATAATGTCATGCCCTTCGGCTGTATCCAGGTCCACATCCAAGCCAGGCATGATGCGCAGGCATGTGGTTTCTTCCAGGCCAGCACGAGCCGCCTCCAACCATTCAATGCGTTTGTACTGTTGCAGATTGCAATGCCCTTCTTGAAAGGCGTCCAGCGGGATAATATCAAAAATGTGATACACCATGCCTGTGGTTTCGGCGTTTGATTTGCGATGTGCTTGACGCATGAGTTGCTGGAAACTTTCGCCCACAATCTCACCATCCAACACATAATGCCCACCTGTACCACGCCCATATTGGAAGTGCTTGCGAGCATCTTCAATAGCGTCAGCAACCTGCGGAAAGTTCTCAAACTCTTTGCCATTGCGACTGTATAGTGTGACTGTTGCGCCACTCACAACTGCCAGCACACGCACCCCGTCCAACTTGCACTCCAGGCGTTTGATGCCTTTCATTTTCTTGGGATGATCTGTTGAGTCCTGTGCCAGCTGGCACGAGAAAATTGGTATCTTGTATTCGGTCTTGCCCACAACTTTGTTGATGGTCTTTTCTGAAATACCGCATCGCAAGTCTTTAATCAACACACGGCGAGCTAGGCCATTCCATTCTTCCGAGTCAAACTGCTGACTCATTTGTTCAACTGCTTCTCTAGCACGATTGCCTGTAATGTATCTAGTGCGTAGGCTTTCAAGCATGGCCCAGAACTGTGTCCAAGGATTGGCACGACCAGTCAGCCCCACAGTCTCAGGCACCTGGCGGATGCCAAACACATAGAACGGATTGTAGGCTTGGTAGCAGTTAAACAAGAAACACTGTGCATCGGCACTGCCAAGCCGAGCAGCCATGAGAGCCTTTTCAATCACTTTTTCTTTGTGAATGCGACTGTCAGAGCTTTCTAGGTCTCGGATCCATCCTGCGGCCATTATGGCATCAAACCTTGAGTAGCTGTAATCGGTTTCATTCATATACTTAATGTCTTACCATGATGAGTTATAAAACACTTTCAAGCCCATGAACATCTCTGTTCTAGCGGCTTTGATAAAGGCCAGGTCACTGTCATAGTAGTGCTGGTCTGAATTGTCGCCAAAGAAGAAACCACGGGTGGAAGGCAGTTGCCGATGCGTGACTGCTCGCTCAAGTTCATCCAAGTCCTCAGCAGTAAGTTCCATTTCAACGCCGTTGAAACTGTCGTAGTCTAACTTTTTTTGTTCTGCCAGCCGTTCCATCCAGCCGTGCAGGTTAGGATGCTTACGCCAGTAGGCAATCTCACGCGGCTTGTTTACCTTTGTGTTCACATAATCCTTGGCGGCATCATTCCACTCAGCACCTTCGTAGTAGTCGCGTTGCTGGCCTTTGCGGGTGGCCACATAAGCATACATATCAAGACCCATTTGTTACTCCTTGTTGATGACGGTATTCGCGTTTGAGCCAAAATTTGTATTTGGCAAAATATTCTGACATTGGATAAGTTGGCATGCGGCCAGTCCATTCTTCTATTTCAAGGCAGTGAGCATACCACTGCTGTTGCAACCACAGTCTGAATGTCATGCTGCCTCCAACATGTTAGCAGGCACTTTCCACAAGCCTTGGGGCGTGGCTACTGTAACATACTTGATAGCAATCTTGCTCACGGTGCCCGACATGGTCATGCCACGTTTGGTGCTGTGAAACTTCACTGTATCACCTTTGGCAAATTGGCGGATATTGTGTTTGCGCAGGCTGGCCTTGGCAAATTGCACTGCACTGAGAATGCTGTCAAGTTCAGTGTTTGAAAACTCACCAAACATGATTGCAGAGTTAACTTGCTGGATCTTGGACATCTGGGTCATTCGGGGCTCCTTTGTTGCTTACTATGCCTAAATTATAGCAAAAACGGCTTTTCTGGTCAACCAAAATAATAACCCTACAATTACTAGGAGTTCTACCACCGTAAAATTAGTACGATAGTAGTACTGTAATACTTTCTGTTTAAGTACTACCAATTGGGGTTTTAGTGGTTTCATGCCCTGATTATAACATTTTGGGCATTATTTGTCAATGTATACTTTAGTTTGCAATTTCTACACCACATGCTGGCGGTACAGGCGGTGCTGGATCTGGTTTGATGTCTGGGCCACTGAGCCTGTTTTCGGCCAGTTTCATTTGGTTTTCGCCTTCACGCAAACTGCCCACCATGGCTTGACCAGCCAATGTTGTAGTGTCAGCTATGTTTTGTAAGAAATCATATGGGCCACAAGTCTGGCATTCTCTGCCGTACTGTGCCAGCATTTGAGAAAACGCTATAATTGAGTTTTGTTCTCCAGGCAACAAAGCAAAATAGTCAACACCTGCTTTGACCTGATAGGTTTTTTCTTTGTTAAGGTAGGTAGCAATAGCAACCCATGCAGTGTTCAATGTGCTGACCGTGGCAGTGTATGTGGGATTGGCATACAATGTTGCTATGGCCGAGTTGGCGTTGGTAATTTGTGTTAGCACCGCGGCATCAGTGCCTGCAACCAAAATATTGCTATATGCAGTGTTCAATGTGGCCAATGCCCCAGCAGTTTGCAGTGTTTGAACTGCTGCCGAAGCTATGTCAAATTGTGCTGCCAAGTTGTTATAATCAATGGCTGTGCCCAACACATCACACATGGTAATATTACTATCAGTGCCAGAACCAGTAGCCACAGAATTGTTGATGTAATTGGTGGTTGCGGCAGCTACAGGACTGGTCAATGCTTCAATTTGGTCCAGGCCAGTCATGGTGTTTAGTCCACCAAGTGTGATTGGTTCCCAGTAAGTTGTGTTATTGATATTGGTACCAGCCGGAACATCATCTATAGCTTGATAAAACACAGTGTCAGGACTTAGCACTGCCAGTGGAGGCTGCAATGTGCTGTTGGGATTGACTGGCGCAGCCGCCACAATATCGTTGGCCAAGTAGTCACTGTTCACGTCCCAGGGATTGCGATCAAAGCCTTGTATAGTTTGTGCCAATTCTGGCCAAGTGGCAAATGGGATATTTGTAATCTGTTGCACAGCCGCTTGTGTGGACTTGTTGGACACAGCTTGGTCTGGAGGAATAATTTTTGCCAACTCGTCACAACCAGACGGTGTAGGCAAAAATGCACCCACGGTTTCAGCTAGGTTCATGTTGACTGCACCATTGGTCTGATAGATTGGCACAGGACCTGCCGGCGATGGTGTTAGTAAATTGGTATAACTGTTGGGAAACATCACGGCTGGATTCAACAAATCTGCCATGGTTGCAACATTGGGGGTGGTCACTTCCAGTATGTCTAATACATCTTGTAAGGCAGCGTCTGTGATATTGACCAATGCTGGGTATGCTTTTTTCTGTAGTTTATCAAATTCGTTTGGTGTAAGACCACTGGGATTGAACAATGCCACTTTGTTGATGTTCACTAGATCTGATATGTTTTGCAATGTCAGTCCTTGATCCTGCAATGCATCACGAACAGCGGGCAATGTGCCATTGATGGTGTTGCTTACCTTTGACAACTGTGCCAGCAATGCAGCCGGTGTCCCGTATTCATTTAGTGTTTGTGTATTTGTTAACAATCCTTGATTGGCAATATCAGTAGCCAGTCGACCCAATGCACCAGGACTGTCGTCTACCAGACTTGCAATGTTATTGCTTACCAAGTTGCTCATGTTGGTAAACGTAGGGCCCAGATACGTTGCGGCGTTGCGTGTGCTGTTGATTAAGGAATTGGTAGTGTTAATGTAACCTTGCACTGCCATGAATCCTTGACAGAATCTTCCAAGGTCTCTGGTATCATTGTAGATGCCTAGATATGCATTTCCAGTTTGTTGCACTAGGTCGGCAAATCCATATGGATCCAATGTAGAAGCATCGCTTTGAGTAGGCAAGTATTCTTGATTCAAATAAGGAAAATTTGCCAGTGGCAGCGCAGGGATTGCATCGCCTAGTGCTGGAATTGTACCAGCACCAATACTCAGCAACAAATCCAATGTGCTTTGAGTTTTAAATGTTTGAGCCTGATAATAGTTAACTGCGGCTAGCCAATTGGCTATCACTGTTTTGCCATTAAATGTGGCAATTGCTGTGGTCAGTGCCGTTGGTAAACTTTTGACACCTTGATTGTTCATCAACCCAGCAGCGGTGTTCAGTTCTAATGGAGTTAATACACCGTTGGCCATTATCCTGCCCTAACATCGCCACTGCCGCCAGATCGTGCATGACCGCAGGTGTCTGCGTCACCAGTTAGGCTTACTGCTATTCCGCCAGCGCGAACTGTGCCTGATCCACCTGCAGTGGTTGGTCCACAATGTATGCCAGGACATCCTCTTCGTCCACAACACGGGTGGGCACTGACACCTTGCCCAGTTGTGGCAATTGGTCTTCCGTTTATGCGTACAGAGTCAATGCCCGATGTAATTACACCGCCTGCTCCGTTTGCATCGCCTACTCGTTGTATTCCTGGCATGTTATCCTACTAAGATTTTCTTTTCTGGCACCTTGATGCCTGTGGTTGCTTCAATGTACTTCATACGCACATTTTCGTCTGTTAACGAATGAATAGCAACACAGTTCATATTTAGCCGGGGATTTTTGTCAGGATCTGCGGTAAACATTGACGGCACAAGTCCCATGCCTTGTGGACCCGGGGCCACGCTTACAGGATCCTGTAAGACAGCGTAGCCCGACTCCATGTCCACAAGTTTGGCAATCATTTCCTCGCCAGAGTTCAGTTTGAATGTGTAAACTTTTCCAATTTCCATTATTTGCTTTCTGTTAATTTTGTTCTGAGTTCAGTGAACCCGCCCACAAGCTCGTCATCTAAAAAGATCTGTGGTACTGAGCGAGCATTTGGTACTGCTTCTAATAGTTGTTCCTTGGTCCACCCATGCATGATGTTGCGTTCTTCAAATTCAATGTTGCGTGATTTGAGCAAGGCCTTGGCTTGGTCGCAGTAGGGGCATTGGTCTTTTGACCATACGATTGCTTTCATTTGAGTTTTCCTTTTAGTCTATAAAGTGTGTGTTCGTGACGATGATTCCAGATACTAATCTCTATTGTATCTCCGGGGCCTGTGATAAACCTAGTACCACGAACATGCCGACCCCATATCCATCTACCACTGAGATCACAACGGCGAGGAATCAATGCAAATGTTTCTTTCCATTTGGCTCGTTTATAATACCATTCATCTATCATAAGTTAGGCAGTTCGTCGTAGTCAATGGCGTCACTCATAACACCAATAACATAGTTGGTTGATTCATTTTCCTGCAGGGCAGTTTGTTTCTTGCTGGTGTCCACATGCTTGTTGAACCATGGAATAGGTGTGGAGCGTGGTGCAGTCTCTTGATACTTGATGCCAATTTCTTTCAGTGCATTGGCTGCTGTGTAGTCCACAAAGTCTTTTAAGATCTGTGCGTTGAGGCCAATCACTGGACCTTTGTTGAACAGGTAGTCTGCCCATTCTTTTTCTTCACGGATCACATCCAAGTATAACTGATACACTTCTGCTTCGCACTCTACCTTGGCCTGTGCAAAGCGAGGGTCTTCTTTCACCACTTGATTGATAATCCAAGCAGTCCATTCCTTGTGCAGGATTTCGTCTTGTAGAATCAACTGAATGATGTTGCCGTTGCCAATAAAGATTTTGTTCTCAACCATTGCTAAAGAAGTAGCAAATGATACCATAAAGCGGAATGCTTCTAATGCATAACTTGCGTTGAGTGCCATCCAAATGGCTTTGATATGTGCATGATCCTTGACAGGAACTTCCAATTCTTTTTCGCAGTTGACCATGTGCAGGTGATCGTAATACTGGCCTACACTTGAAGCCATGCCTACAATTTCTTGAGTGTCGTGAATGGTATTGAACACATCCTTGGGCACGTTGTAAATGTTGCGAATGATGTGGCTGTAACTGCGTGAGTGAATGTTGGTTTCAAAGAATGTCCAATTGTAGACCAAGGCTTCCAGTTCAGGAATTGAAACCACAGGCGTAAAGATTTGGCTTGGGCCACGCCCTTGCAATGAATCTAGTGCAGTTTGACGCAAGAGGTTACTAGTGAATATATGCTTAACTGTGTCTGAAGCGTCTTTAAAATCTTGTGCATCTTTGGTCAGAGAAATTTCTTCAGGCACCCAAAAGAATCCGCGAGCCTCTTGCTCAAACTTCACTAGTTTGTTATATTTGACTTCTTCAAATCTTTGAACCGTAACAGGCCCAGCAGGATCCAAGAACATTTTGCGATGTAGATAGTCTGTTTTGTTTGCGAGATTGTATTGTGCTTGGCTCATATTAAGTTCCTTGTGAGTATGTAATTAGCCCAGTTTTTACACTGTGCTCAACAACTAAATTTGTTTGTGGATTTGATAAAATTATAGGGTTTTCTCCTGGCCCCCAATGCCCGGTATCCAAATACAATCGATCATTGTCTTGTGCCATGCCTAAGCGCGGCACAATCAACACAGTTTTATCACGCCAATCTTTAGTGTCTACATCAAGTGTAAACAATTCTCTATCTTCATCCCAGTGCGTGGCTGAATAACTGGCAACAACTGATCCAGCTTGAACTGCTCGCATGTACGGAATCCAGCCCCAATCAGTTTCTTGCTGTCGTTCAAAGGTATTAATTCCCGAGTTCAATGGCAAACTACCAGTCCCTGCTTTTCCTGCTAATGAATTCACAACTGATACAAATTCAAAATCTATATCAACCCCGGGATTAAAACAACTTTGACTTTGACCAGGTCTGCAAAGACCACGGGCAAAACTTTCAGGAATTTCAACTGCCCACATTTCTAAAAAATAAGTTCCTGGCAAGAACACTGTTTCGTGACCACGTGGTAAACTGTTCCACAAGCCTTCCCACCATAGATTACCATTCACAGTTTCTGTAAATGTAACTGATCTAGGGTTGTAGTTGTGATCATACCGTTCGTTGATCAACTCAATGCGATCTTGTAACTTCAATTGCTTGATGATTTCGCAACCCAATTGATAGCGATCTAAGTCACTTTCAAATGCTTGAACATGTTCAGCGCCATGCTTTAGTGCCAGCATGGTCAACAGCCCTGTACCAAACCCAATGTCAGTGCAACGTTGGTTGGCAACATACCGAGAAAGAATTCTGTCGTAGAATTGATTGCGCATGAAGTCATTGATCATACCAAGGTTCACACCATCATGGTTGAACCAATCAATCCTACTCAAAAAACTCATTACCAATGCCTTATTGTATTTGCTATGATAAACCCGCAGGTCACAACATGTATTATAACCCAAAAAGTCTTGAAGAACAAGGCCAATCGAGCTTCCTTCAAGGTTAAAATGGGCACATCTGGACGGTCATGGTCTGTGTGCCCCATTAGGTGGCCTGTGGCTCGTGCCCAGACCTTTTCTAAGCTATTCATAATTTACATGCTTCACAATCTTCTTCAAGATCAAAATCAATCTCAAGCATGGGCGCAGGCGCATCTTCTTTGATCATTTTACTGCCGGCCTTGTTGATAAGACTGTAGTAGAATGTTTTGATACCCCAATAATGAGCTTGCATTAGATTGCGAGCAATCAGTGTGGTAGGCACCTTGCGGTCAGGCCAGTGCGCTGGATTGTAGAATGTGTTGGTAGAGATTGACTGATCAATGTAAGCAGCCAATACTGCTGCTGTTTTCAAATAGCCATCACAGTCTTTTTGTGCCCACATCAGTTGATACCGGTTCTTCAACCGGTGATATTCAGGCACAACTTGCGTGAGACTGCCGGCTTTGGATTCTTTCACAGTGATCAGGCTCATGGGCATTTCGATGCCATTGGTTGAGTTGATCACTACAGAACTTGATTCAACAGGTGCCACTGCCATCAGTGTGGCATTGCGTACTCCGTGAGTTTTCATCTGTTCACGCAAGGGTTCCCAGTCTAGTTCTGGTGCAAAATTCGCAAGTTCATTAACCCCAACAGCTCTTCTTTCCCAGGGAAAGATGCCTTTACCATACCAGGTACGGTGAGAATCTTTACAAGGACCACGTTCCTTGGCCAGCTCAACAGTGGCTTCGGTCAAGTAGTAGGCTTGGTGTTCCATCCACGTCTTGACTTCAGCCAAGGCGTCTGATTCACCGTATTGGAGGCTGCGCTTGGCGTGCCAGTAGGCAAGGTTGGTGATTCCAATACCCAGGGGCTGGATCTCGTCATTTGAAAGTTTAGACTGGATGGAGAGAAAGTCTTGATAGTCAAGAATGTTGCACAGGCTACGCTGCAATATACGGCAAGCACGGCGCATGTCTTCTGGATTACGGAATGCA
>Ga0214921_10004574_pt1 | contig 20249 bp, 19 predicted proteins | sample LL1505_MetaG_FD_177992 | JGI IMG/M metagenome (GOLD analysis project Ga0214921, IMG submission 177992) | Freshwater microbial communities from Lake Lanier, Atlanta, Georgia, United States - LL-1505 | ecosystem: Environmental > Aquatic > Freshwater > Lake | place: USA: Georgia | collected...
GGATTGCCGACCATCCGGCGTCGCGGCTGCATGAGTTGCTGCCGTGGAACTGGATTAACAACAGGGCTCAGCAGGCAGCCGCTGCCTGATTAACAACCGCCTACGGCCTTGGCCGGATGGATACGTATCCGGTGGCACTTCCTCCGCCAGTTCCCATACGAGCCGCACTCTCCGCCCCACCGGCCGCCGTGCTGAGTGGCAGGATTTCTGGGCTTTTCAGGGCAGACCTGTTGACCGGCCGGATGCGGAGAAGGGCGAAAATCGCTCTCCGGAGCCCAATTCTCTCCGGACCTCCTGACTTGGCCGCTTTAGTACGGAACTCAAAAACCTAGGTAAAAGGCCGGTTTCAGCGCGGTCGGCCCTCGCCCCGGTTCGAACCCCACTTGCCCGAAATCCGTACTTCGAGAGCGAACACTTTGGTACGGTGATGCTCCCCATGCGGTCGATTCGCCGTATCCATCCGGCGAGCCCCGCCTACCGCATCGCGGCTGAACCTGTCCTGTGTTCGTACGGGCGCTCTTGTGAGCGCCGTTAAGGACGGAGGGTTTTATGGAGATCATCACTGGGGTTGAGCGTCGTCGTCGCTGGCGGGTGGAGCAAAAGTTGCGGATCCTGGCTGAACTTAATGAGCCAGGCACGACGGTGGCTGAGGTGGCGCGTCGGCACGAGGTCAGTCGCGGCCTGCTGTGGCAGTGGCGGGACGCCCAGCGGCGCGGGGAGTTGGTGGGCCAGCCGGCCTTCCTGCCGATGCGGGTGCTCACCGCAGCAGCGCCGCCTCCGTGCGCATGCCGCCATCATAGATCGCCACCATTGCCAGCAGACGACGGGCTTGGGACGCATCCTTGCTCCACCTGGCCAGCCGGCGAAGATCGGTGGCGCTGAAATCCAGACGCAGGGCGATGGCATGCGGCATGGTGATACCTCTAGGGACCACCAACATCAGTCACATCAGCGCCGTGTCGGGGAATCCCTCTCTTGAGTCATAAGCTGTGGGGTTTGGTATAAGCGTGATGACAGGCGATAAGCCCGCCATCCTCGCACGCCCTAAGCACCGGCCTGTCCTTGCGGCAAATCTCCGTCGCCAGCGGGCAGCGCGGATGAAAGGCGCAACCCGCGGGCGGTGCGAGCGGTGAGGGCAGTTCCCCCGCGATGGGTTTCAGCGCCTCGGCCCGCCCCAGTTTTGGCGATGAGTCCAGCAAGGCGCGCGTATAGGGGTGCCGCGGTGCGGCGTAGATGCGCGCAGCCTCGCCCTGCTCCACGATGCGGCCGAGATACATGATCGCCACCCGGTCCGAGACGTGGCGTACCACGCTGAGATCATGCGAGATGAACAGGCAGGTCAGCCCAAGGTCGCGCCGCAGTTCCAGAAACAGGTTCAGGATTTGTGCCTGGATCGAGACATCGAGCGAGGCGACGGGTTCATCGCAGATCAGCAGATCGGGCCGCATGGCCAATGCGCGCGCGATGGCCACGCGCTGCCGCTGCCCACCGGAAAATTGGTGCGGAAAGCGCTGCGCAAAACCGGTATCGAGGCCGACGCGGGTGAGCCAATCCGCAACCATCGCACCGCTTGCCGCGCGGGTGACGAGGCCATGCGCGATGGGCCCCTCGGCGATGCTGTCGCCGATGCGCTGGCGCGGGTTGAGCGATGCGAAGGGGTCCTGGAAGACCGTCTGGATGCGCGTGGTCATTTTGTGGCCACCCCGCATTGGCGCAGCGCCCTCCAGCAGCACCTCACCGGAGCTGGGCGCAATGATCCCCGCCAGCATGCGCCCCAGCGTGGATTTGCCGCAGCCGCTTTCCCCCACCAGACCAAGGGTTTCGCCCTTCTGGATGGCGAGCGAGACATCGGTCACGGCCTGCACGGCGCGGCAGTCAATGCCCGCGCCGAAGAGGGCAGTGATGCGCTCGCCGAGCGAGGGCTTGCGCGCAAAGCGGCGTGTCACGGCATCGGCGGTGAGGAGCGGCGTCATGCGAGCGGATGGTGGCAGAGCGCCAGGCGGTCGGTCTGCCGCACCAGCGGTGGGTCCGTGACGCAGGCGGCGGAGGCGCGCGGGCAGCGCGGCGCGAAGGCGCAGCCGGGCGGGAGCGAGAGCAGGGCCGGCGTATTGCCGGGGATCTGATGCAGCAGCGCGCCGGGCTCGGCCGTGGCGGGCAGGCTGTCCAGCAGGCCCCGCGTGTAGGGGTGCAGCGGCGCGGAGAGCGTCGGGCCGACGGGCCCGCTCTCCACGATGCGGCCGGCATACATGACCATCACGCGGTCGGCCACGGCGGAGATGGCGGCGAGATCATGCGAGATCCAGATCATCGCCGTGCCTGTCTCACGCGAGAGGCTGCGCATCTCAACCAGGATTTGCGCCTGGATGGAGACATCGAGAGCCGTGGTGGGCTCATCGGCGATGATGAGATCAGGCGCGTGCAGCAAAGCCATGGCGATGGCGACGCGCTGGCGCATGCCGCCTGAGAATTCATGCGGATAGGCATCGAGCCGCGCCACGGCCTCGGGGATGCCCAGGCGCGTCAGGCGCTCCGCCGCCAGCGCGCGCGCCTCAGCCAGGGAGGCCGCGCGGTGGGCACGAACGGCGAGCACCATCTGCTGGCCGATGGTCAGCACCGGGTTGAGCGTGGCGCCGGGGTCCTGAAACACCATGGCGATGCGCCGGCCGCGCAGCGCGCGCATGGTGGATGCGGGCAGGCCCACCAGCTCCTGCCCGTCAAAGAGGATGCTGCCGCCCATGATCCGCCCGGGCGGGTCCACCAAGCCGATCAGCGAGAAGCCGGTGACGGATTTGCCCGAGCCGCTTTCGCCGACCAAGCCCAGGATTTCACCGCGCGCGACCGAGAAAGAGACGCCGTTCACGGCGCGCGCGGCCCCCGCGCGGGTCAGGAAATGCGTATGCAGGTCACGGACTTGTAGCAGGTTCATCGGCGCAACCGCGGGTTGAATTGGTCGCGCAGCTGGTCGCCCACCAGGTTGATCGCGACGATCAGGATGATGAGGGCGACCCCAGGATAGACAGAAATCCAGCTTCGCCCGCTCATCATATAGGGGAAGCCGTTGGCGATGAGCATGCCAAGCGAGGGCTCGGTCGGCGGCAGACCGAGGCCGAGGAAGGAGAGCGTCGCCTCCAGCGCGATCGCATTGGCCACCTGCACGGTCGCCACCACGAGAAGTGGCGGCAGGCAATTGGGCAGGATATGGCCGAAGATAATGCGCGCGGAGGAGAGCGGCGTGGCGCGCGCGGCCTCGATATAGTCCTTCTGCCGCTCGGCGGTGGCGGCGCCATAGGCGGTGCGCGCGAAATACGCGTATTGCGCGGTGACAAGCGCCAAGACCAGCGGCAGCATGCCCTGGCCCAGCAACGCCACCAGCACGAGTGCCAGCAGAATAGGCGGGAAGGAGAGTTGCAGGTCAATGACCCGCATCACGGCGCTCTCCACCCAGCCGCCGGCATGCGCTGCGAGAATGCCAAGCGTGACCCCAATCAATAGCGCCAGCCCTCCCGCGGCGAGCCCCATGGCGAGGGAAATCCGCAAGCCATGCAGAATGGCGGAGACCAAATCCCGCCCCTGCGCATCCGTGCCGAGGCGGAAGACCATGCCCTCGTCATTCACCGTGCCGGGCGGGCGGCGGGCATACATCAGATCGAGTGCGGCCAGATCATAAGGGTCCTGTGGGGCGATCCAGGGGGCGAGGAGGGCGGCGGCGATGATGGCGATGACCACGATGAGCGCCAGCATTGCCACGCGGTTTTCGGCAAATTCGGACCAGAAGCGCCTCATGTCGCGCGCCTCAGGCGCGGGTCGAGCAGCGCGTAGGTCAGGTCCACGATCAGGTTGAGCGTGACAAACAGGAATGCCACCAGCACCAGATACCCCACCATCACCGGCCGATCGAGCGAGGTGATGGAATCAATGATGAGCTTGCCCACGCCAGGCCAGGAGAAGATGGTCTCCGTCACCACCGCGAAAGCGAGGGTGGAGCCGAATTCCAGCCCGAAGACGGTGACGAGCGGAATGGCAATCAACCGCAACACGTGATGGCGCAGAATGGTGAATTCCGAGAGGCCGGCCGCGCGGGCGAATTTGACCGTATCGCCCAGCATCAATTCGCGTGTGCCAGCGCGCGCCAGGCGGATCATCAGCGCCAGCTTGAAGAGCGAGAGGTTGAGCGCCGGCAGCAGCAGGAATTTCAGCCCCTCCAGCGTCAGGAAGGACCAGCCGATGCCGAAGACCTCGACCGTCGGGCCGCGATTGCCAGCGGGCAGCCAGCCGAGATTCACCGCGAAGGTGAGGATGAGGATAAGCCCGACCCAGAAGGTCGGCACGGAGAAGCCGAGGACGGAGAGCGCCATGATGAGCCGCGAGAAGGGGCTGTCAGGCCGATAACCCGCCCAGATGCCGAGCGGAATGCCGAGCAGCGCGCCGACCAGGACGGCGGAGAGCGCCAATTCCAGCGTGGCCGGCAGACGGCTGAAGACCAACTCCGTCACCGGCATGTTGAAGACCAGCGAGCGGCCGAGATCGCCTTGCAGCAGCCGGTTGAGGAAGCCCAGATATTGTCGCCACAAGGGTTGGTCCAGCCCGTAATGCGCGATGGCGGCGGCGCGGATATCCTGCGTTGCATCGGGCGAGATCAGCAGGTCAATCGGGTTGCCGATTGCATGGACGCCGGCGAAGACCAGCGCCGACATCGCCAGCATGACGAGCATGGATTGCAGCAGGCGTTCCAGGATGTAGCCGGGCATCAAACTCTCTCTTGGGCCATGGACATGCGGGGCCGGACCTTCTTAGCATGTGACGGTAAATTACATTCGGGACAACCAGCCATGATTTTCGATGTCAGGCGCCTCGCCCTTGCCGCCGGCTTCTCGATGCTCGCGTTTGGGTCACATGCCCAAACCCTCACCCTGGGCGTGCGCGCCGGCCCCGATTCCATTGACCCGCATTTCACCGCGACCGGCACCCAGGCCGAGGCGCTGAAGCATGTCTTCGACACGCTGGTCTGGTCGGGCGATCAATTGCAGCTGGAGCCTGGCCTTGCCGAAAGCTGGCGCTCGGTGGATGCCACGACCTGGGAGTTCAAGCTGCGTGCCGGCGTCACTTTCCATGACGGCTCGCCCTTCACGGCGGAGGATGTCGCGGCCTCGATCCGCCGCATGCAGGCGCTTTCCGGCCCAAACCCCACGCGGATCTATGTGCGGCGGGTGCAGGATGTGCGCATCGTGGATCCGCTGACCATTCAGATCATCACCGATGGGCCGGCGCCGACCCTGCCGAATGACTTCATTCGCCTTTTCATCACCTCCGCCCGCGCCACGGGCAATCTCACGCCGCAGGATGCGAACGAGGCCTTCAATTCCGGCCGCGCGGCCATCGGCACCGGCCCCTATCGCTTCGTCTCCTGGACCCCGCGCGAGCAGCTCATCCTGGAGCGGAACGACAATTACTGGGGCGGGCGCCAGCCCTGGGCGCGGCATGTGCGGCGCGAAATTCCCAATGACGCGGCGCGTGTGGCGCAGCTGCGCACTGGCCAGGTGGATATGATCGTCCGCGTGCCCGCCGCCGATGTGCCGACCATGGAGCGCGACAATACGCTGCGCGTGGTCAAGGCCGATACGGTTTATGTCTTCAACCTCGAATTCGACTTCCGCGAGCCAACGCCGCAGGTGAGTGCCCGCGACGGCTCGCGCCTTGCCGCCAACCCCTTCCGTGACCCGCGCGTGCGTGAGGCGGTGGACTTGGCGCTTGATCGCCGCGTGCTGGCAGAGGTGGCGATGGAGGGGCTGGGCGCGCCGCAGGGCCAGATGGTCACGCCGCGCATTTTCGGCTTCAACCCGGCCCTGCCCATCTCCGCGCCCAATCTGGCGCGCTCACGCCAATTGCTGGCCGAGGCGGGCTTCCCACAGGGGTTCCGCTTCACGCTGAATTTCACCAATGACCGCCTGCCGGGGGACCGCGGCGTGGGCACCGCCATGGCGCAGATGCTGGCCCGCATCGGCCTCGAAGTGCAGGCGGCCGGGCAGCCGGCCGCAGTGATGTTTCCCGCCCGAAGCCGCGGCGAGCTTTCGGCCGTGATGTCGGGCTGGGGCACGCTGACCGGCGAGGCGCATTACACCTATTCCTCCGTCGGCCACAGCAACAACCCGACGCTGCGCCTGGGCGCCTTCAACTGGCGCCAGTTTTCCGATGCGGAGCTGGACAGGCTGATCCAGCAGTCTGGCGCGGAGCTCGACACGGCCCGTCGCGAGCAATTGCTGCAACAGGCGGGCGCACGCTTCAACGCGCTGCGCGTCTCGCTGCCCTTGACCTCGGTGACATCGGCCTGGGCGATGCGGCGAGACCGGGTGAATCTGCTCCGCGCCCGGGCCGACGAGGACACGCTGGCGATGGATATCGCTCCCGTCGGGCGGTGAGCCCCAAGGGCGCTGCCATGGATCCCACAAGTGGATGGGCAATGTGTTCATCGAGCGGCTGCGGCGCAGCCTGAAATACGAGTGCGCCGATCTGCGCACTTTCGAGATGGGCTCAAAGTTGCGCGCAATGTTCAGGACAGGGATCGGCTATTATGATGCCAGCAGACACCATTCAGGGCTGGGCGAATTGACACGATTGGCGGCCTGACGGTCACCAAGACCGGGTGTAACCAGCGCGTGTTCGAGGCTTGCGGCTTCGCAAGGCGAGCCGGAAACTGCGGCACAACAAAAAGCCAGAGCCGTCAGAGGAAAAATATGGAAAAACTTGCGAGGCAGCTTGCCACGATTGGCGGCTCCTATCCCTTCACCACGCGATGGCACGTCAAGGATCTCGCCAGCGGGCGGGAGACACATCACGAGGGCGATGTTCCTATGCCTTCCGCCAGCACACGGAAAACCTCGATCATGATGGCCGCGATGGCGGGCGTGAATGCAGGTTTATTGCGGCTTGAAGAACAAGTGGTGCTGGAAGCACGGCTGCAGAAGGACGTGGCGTCTGGCACCTATCGCCACATGACGCCAGGCTGCGCCATCCCCTTCCGCGACGTGTTGGTGAACATGATGATCACCAGCGACAATGTCTGCACCCAGGCGGTGCTCGAACGCCTGGGACCGGACACGATGGATGGTTACTGTCATGGCATCGGCATGACGGGTACGCACCACCGGGGGTTAATTCCGCCGCTCGGCATCGGCTGGGATCATCCGGTGGACGCGGTGGCGACGACCACGCAGTCGGACCAAGTCCTGTTGCTCAACCTGATTCTGCACGGCACTGAAGATGCCATGGTCGCGCGGCGGCTCGGCAGCACACCGGAATTGTGCCGCCTGGCGATGGATATCCTCAGCTGGCAGGTTTTGCGGAACCTGATCCCATCGCTGCTGCCATTCGGCACTCAGGTCGCGCATAAGACAGGGCGTGGCCGCCGAGGCCGGATGGATGCCGGCATTGTCTTCGACGGCGGCAAACCGCTGTTCATCCTGGCTGCGGCGACGGATTGGGTGCCGGAGACGATGCCGGACGGATTGCCCGGCTTCGCTGCGTCCTTTGGCAGCATCGGACGCGTCGCGCGCGCCTGCTGGGATGGATTGCGGGGGTGACGCGAAGGGCGCGCACCCCATTCAGTTCGTCGGGCGCACATCCTGCGGCCGCGAGCGTTCATCCGTCCGCGCTGTGTGGTTGAAGCCATTGCGCATCGCCCACACATTGCGTTGCACATGCATCGGGATGATCGCCTGGTCGCGCATGGCAAGGCGCATGGCATCCTGCAGCAGGCCCTCACGCTTGTGGCTGTCCAATTCCCCCATCGCCTGGGAAAGAATGGCGTCGAATTGGGGGTTGGCGTAGCGCCCGCGATTGACGGAACCCGCTCCAACCTCCCGGCTATAGGTGGCCAAAACTGAACGCATGCCCACGGAGGGCTCGCCGGTCGAACTGCCCCAGGATACCAGGAAGGAGGAGAATTCCTGCCGCGAGGCGCGGGTCACGAAGCTTGAGAAGGGCTGGACATCCACCGCGGTCCTTACACCCACGCGCGACCACATCTGCGCCACGGCCTGGACGATGCGCGCGTCGTTGGGGTAGCGGTCATTCGGGCCATGCAAGGTGATGCGAAAGCCGTCGGGGTAGCCCGCCTCCGCCAATAGGCGCCGCGCGGCCTGCGGGTCCACCGGTGGCGGGGGAAGGTCCGGCACGTGGCCGAAGCTGCCTGGCGGCATAAACTGGTTGATCGCCGCCGCATTGCCTTCCATCACGCGCTCGACGATTGCCCGGCGGTCGATGGCGTGCGCCAGCGCCTGTCTTACACGCACGTCGCGCAGCGGGTTGCGCAGCAGCGGGCGGCCATTGTTATCGGTGATGAAGGGCGATGGGCCGTCCCGCATATGGTCGAAGTGGAAATACATCAGCCGCAGGCTGTCAATCTCGGACAGACGTATGCTGCTCTCCCCGCGCAGCCGCTGCAAATCCGCGGTCGGCACCTGGTCGATGAAATCCACGTCGCCAGCGAGCAGCGATGCGGTGCGCGCCGCCGCGTTGGTCACCATCCGGTACTCGATCCTCTGCCACGGCTCCGCGCCGCCCCAGTAGCTATCGTTCCGCCGCAACTCGATGCGGTCCACGGAACGGCCGCCGACGATGCGATAGGGGCCGGTGCCAATGGCGACGCGGCCGGAATTGAAATCCTCGGTCGTGGCGCCGGCATGGATGCTGCGCGACAGCATCGGCACCTGTGACAGATTGGCAGGCAGGTTTGGATCCGGGCCATTGGTCTGCAGCCGCAGCGTCAGAGGGTTCACCACCTCAACCCCGATGATTGTATGCGTGTAGGTGTGAAAGGACCCAGGGCTATTCACCACCAGTGGGATGCGTTGGAAGGTGAAGGCAACATCATCGGCGGTGAATGGCGTGCCGTCGTGGAACTGCACGCCCGCGCGCAGCTTCAACTCCCAGAGATTTTCGCCGACCGGCCGCCAGCTTTCCGCAAGCCCCGCGACGGGGCGCGAGTTCGGGTCCATCTCCAGCAGGTTGGAGAAGATGGTCGCGGCGAAGGCATTGTTCGGCGAGATGTTGTGGTAGTGCGGGTCGAGTGATGTGACCTGCGCGCCCACGGCCATCCGCAGCGTCTGCGCCACCCCCGGGGTCGCGCCTGAGATCGCAACGAGGCCGAACACGCTGCTGGCCAAGAGCATCACCTTCAGTGATCTGCTTCGCAATGCTTGGTCCTCCCTTGGTCCGTCTGTCAGCTCAGCAGGTACTCGACCTCAGCGCGTTCGCAGATGGCGCGGATGTGCCGGTCGAGCGCCGGCGGCACCGGAATGCCCTCCCGCAACCGCCGCTCGCGTGCCACCATTTCCGGGTCGCCGGCGACCAGCACAGGGCGCGCGGGATCGACGGGCGGTGTCGCATGCAGCACGTCGATCGCCTCGTCCAAATCGTCTTCAAACTCGCCCGCATCACGAAAGGCTTCCGGATTGAGCGCCATGAAGAAGTGCCCAAGGCCGTCCGGATCCGTCTCTGTGCGCGTGCGGTTGCGAATGGGTGAGAAGGTCGAGCCCATCAAGGTGCCGCCGAGGATATGCACCATCATCGCCAGGCCGTAGCCCTTATGGCTCGCCATCTCCGGCGTGCCTCCCAGCGGCGTCAGGCCGCCTTCGGGCCGTTCCAGAACATACCGGTACGCCTCATGCGGATCGGTCACGCTGGCCCCCGCCCCGTCCATCACCCAGCCAGCCGGCACCGCCCGGTCGTTAAGGTGGTGGAGCTTCACCTTGCCCGCCGCAACTGTGGTTGTCGCCATGTCGAGCACGAAGGGCGGGTTGCGTCCGGCCGGGGCGGCAAAGGCCAGCGGGTTGGTACCCAGCACGGGCACGGCGCCACGCGTCGGCACCATGGCGATGCCGCGGGTCGCACTCGTGACCAGGCCGAGCGCGCCGCGTCCTGCCGCGATGCGTGCATAGACGCCGGCGGCACCGAAATGGTGGGAGTTGCGCACCCCCACCACGGCCACGCCGCTGACCATCGCCTTATCGACGGCTAAATTCATGGCGAAGACGGAGACCGGATGCCCGAGCCCCGCGCCGGCATCAACCAAGGCCGTCACCGGCCCTTCCCGAACGATCTTCGGCCGCGCCTGCAGGTTCAGCCGGCCTTCGCGATACCGCGCCTCGTAGGTCATCAGCATCGAGATGCCGTGCGAGTCGACCCCGAGCAGGTCGGTCTCCACCATCATCTCAGCGGTTGTCTCGGCAAGGTCCGGCGCCATGCCCCATTTGTGCAGGATCGCCAGAATCTGCGCCCGCACACGCTCCGCCGGGACCATCAGCATGCTGTCGCCAGCGGCGTTCAAGCGCCGAACACGCGGGATGAGGCCCGTTCTACCACGAGCCAGGAGCCCGTCGCGGCGTCCCGACGCAGCCGGTCCTGCGCTGCGGCGATCGAAAGCGGCACGCCGATGGGGGCCGGCGGCGGCGCACCGGCGGCACCATCATGGCGGAAAACCAGCGTGTTGTAGCGCGCGGTCGCGGTCTGCGCATCCAGCAACGTCACCACGAGGTTCTGCACGAGATGCGCTGTGACGCGCCCGGCAGGACGTTCGGCCATGGCAGCAGCCACTTCGCCCGGGCCGCGCAACGCCTTGCCCTGGCGGTGCCACACACCCTCCGGCGCGACCGCGGCCGCGACGGTGGCGAAATCGGCGGCATCAAGCGCCGCATAGAAGCGGTGAATGGCCTGTTGGCAGGCCAGGCTGCGCGCAGCGGCGAGAAGCTCATCCATGCGGCTCTAGCCTTCCTCGGCAATGACGGGGTTGCGCAGCGTTCCCAGGCCTGTGATCTCCACCTCGAACACATCGCCCGGCTTCAGCCAAAGCGGCGGGGTGCGGCGTGATCCCACCCCTTCCGGCGTGCCCGTGGCGATGATGTCGCCCGCCGCAAGTGGCGTGATGGCGGAAATATAGGCCAGCAATGTCGGGATATCGTAGATCAGGTCGCCCGTTGAGGCGTGCTGCACCTGCTTCCCGTTCAGCCGGGAGGCCAAGGTCAGCGCCGTCGGGTCCGGCACGGCATCGGCTGTCACCATCCACGGCCCGCAGGCGCCGCTCCGGAAGAAATTCTTGCCCGATGTGGTGGTGTGCTGCTGCCAGTCACGCAGGCTGCCATCGGTAAAGCAGGCGTAGCCGGCAATGTGTTCGAAAGCGTGTTGTTTGGCGATATGGCGGCCCGGCTTGCCGATGATGAGGGCGAGTTCGCCCTCATAGTCGAATTGTTCCGAAGCGATGGGCCGCAGCAGCGCCTCGCCATGCCCCACCACGGAATCGTTCCAGCGCGAGAAGACGCGGGGGAAAGGCGGCGGCTCGCGGCCTGCGGCTTCCGCGACATGGGAGCGGTAGTTCAGCCCAATGCCTATGATCTTCTGCGCATCTGGCACAACCGGCAGGAAGCTGATCGTGTCCAGCGCGTGATCGGCGCCTTGTTCAGCCCGGGCGGCATCCAGCCCAGCGGGCCCGGCCTCCAGCAGCGCGCGCAGCGTGGGAAAACGATCTCCCAGGCGGCGCCCGAGATCCACCACGCCATCCGCTGTCGCCACACCATAGGAAGCGCCGGCAGCCGTTCGAAAGCTCAACAACCTCATAGCGCGTGACCCAGCGGCGCCAGCGCTTGCTGCAGGAAAGCAGGCTCGAAGACCCGATCGGCCATCACCTGGCAGCGCTTCATCATGCGGTGCTCATGCGGCCCATAATCCGGCAATGCGTTGTGCAGGGTGCCGATATTGTCCCAGATCAGCAGGTCGCGTTCTGCCCAGACATGGGTGTGAATGAAGCGCGGCTCCAACTGATGCGCAAAGAGCTGTTCGAGGATGCGGTCGCTTTCGGCCTCGTCGAGTTCGTTGATCCGCACCGCGTAACCGGGGTTGCAATACAGCACTTGCTGTCCGGTGATCGGATGCGTCAGGAAAATTGGGTGGACCGAAGGCGGGCGGCTTTTCTGCTGCTCAGGCGTCAAGGGGCCGCGCGTGCTGCCCTTGGCGAGCATGCCTTCCCAGAACTTGTTGAAATCGTGCGTCGCCGTCATGCTCTTCAGCCGGTCTTTCAGCGCAGGGTCGAGTTTGTCGTAGGCGGCGCGCATATTGGCAAATAGCGTATTGCCGAGCGGCTTGCCGTCGCGCCGCGGCACCTTGTGCGCGTTGAGCACATTCACGAAGCCCATCGTGTCCCGATACGACATGTCCGTGTGCCAATCCTGCCCGGCATCGGCTATGCCAATCGGCTTCCCATCCTCCACGATGTTCGAGAGGATGCCGACCTCCGGCACCTGCGGATCCTGGAACTTGCCGGTGACCGAGGCTTGAATGCTCCCGAAGCGCAGGGAGAAATCGCGCAGCGCCGCCGGCTCCAGCAACTGGTCCGGAAACCGCAGCACACCATATTCGCCCAGCGCCTGCAGGACGGCCGAAAAATCGGCCTCCGACATCGGCCTCGACAGGTCGATCCCGGTTATGGTCGCCCCCAAGATATCTCCGGTTGGCCGGATGTTCACCATGGTTTCCTCCATTCGTTGAGCGGAGTTACTGCCGCTCCGCGGGAAATGCTAAAATTCCCGCATCCCAGAGAACGCTAGCGCTGCTGCGCGATCGCGTGCAAGTCCCGCACGGGGAAGCATTCGCCCCATGCCCAGCAGGAGCCTGACGCCCAACGCCGATCATTCCCATCCAAGCCCGGCGCCTTTGCACCATGTGGCTCGGCGGCCCTTACGGCTGCCCAGGTTGTCGAGGGTGACGACATCTCCCGGCACCAGCACCTGCTCGACATAAATCATTAACAGCGAGACGTTGATCAACTTGGCCCCTCAAGTGATGGGTCCGCACCACGGAGGGGAAGGGGCTGGTCCACGAGGGCTTCGCCACATAGGCGGTGATTGAGGTGCCGCCATCGTCCATCCGGGTCACATTGTCACAGGCCATGCCGCGGTAGACTGGCAGGGCTTGCCCTCCCCGGGGGCCATCATCCAGGCATTACCCCGCCGCGCGTCACGCGATGGGTTGGGCGTGCAACTGCACGGCAATGCCCTCCAAACCGGGCACGGCAGGGTAGCGCTGCATCACCAGCGGGTCATGCCCCGGGATGATATGCTGCGGGCTCGGCGCAAGGGCGCGCAGCCTGTCGAACCCGTCCAGCATGCCGCCGACATGGAAGGCGGTGGTGAAAGGCCGGTTCTTCTCCAGGTTCTCGTAGAAATGCGTCACGTCGGTGGCCAGCACCACGGTGCCGCGCGCGGTGTTGACGGTGACGCATTGCAGCCCAGCACTATGGCCGCCACAGGCATGGATCTTCAGCCCAGGTGCCAGTTCCGCATCGCCATCATGCCAGGCGACGCGCTCGGCGAAATTCATCCGGATAATACCGGCCACATCCTCAACTTCGAAGGAATGCCGAAGACGGGCGTGCTTCATGAAGTGGCCACAGGCGTATTGCATCTCAGCCTCCTGCAGGTGGAAGCGCGCCTGGGCAAATTTATGGAAGCTGCCGACATGGTCGTAATGGAGGTGACTGATGATCACATCCTCGACCGTGTCAGGGTCGATGCCAAGCAGCTTCAGGCTCTCAATCGGGCAGCGCAAATAGCTGCGCTTGCGCCGTGCCGCGACCTCGGCGGTGAAGCCGGTGTCGATGATCCAGGCCTTTCCGCCGCCGACCGCAGCCCAGACGAAATAGTCCATCGGCATCGGCGCGTCATGCGGATCGCCGCCAATGAAATGCTCGGCACGTTTGGCGTCGCGCATGGCATAGCGCAGGGCATAAACTTGGTAGGCCAGGGTCATACCGCCTTGATCCAGCCACCATCGACATCGAGGATCGCACCCTGAATATAGCCGGCCTCAGCACTGGCGAGGAAGGCGACGACGCTGGCGATCTCGCTGGCCTCGCCGAAACGGGCAACGCCGGTGGCCTCGGCCAGCGCTGTGGCGGCGGCAGGCTCGTCGAGGCCGCGCTCCTCCATCACGGTCGCAATGCGGCTGGTCAGCCGCTCTGTACGAATGCTGCCGGGGTTGATGCAGTTCACCCGCACGCCATCGCGAACGCCGCGATCGGCCAGCGATTTGGTCAGGTTCATCAGCGCCGCGTTGATCGAGCCACCGATGGTGAAATCGGCACTGGCGATCTTGCCGCCGGCACCAGCAATATGCACCACGCTGCCGGCGCTGGCCTGCAGATGCGGCCAGGCCGCGCGGGTCAGCCGGACGGCAGCCAGAAACTTCCCAGCGGTGCTATCGGCCCAGTCCTCATCGGTCAGCGCCAGGAAATCGCCGCGCTTCGTCGCCCCCGCGCTGTTCACCAGCAGGTCCAGCCGGCCAAAGCGGGTAATGGCATCGGCAACAGCCGCGGCGGGTACCAGGGGCTCGCGCAGGTCACCCGAAAAACCCGCGGCACCCGGCACGTCGCAGCCGCCCCGTGCCACGCCCAGCACATCCATGCCTTCGGCCACCAGGCGTTCGACAATGGCACGGCCAATGCCCTTGCTCGCGCCGCTGACCAGGGCGGCACGGCCCTTCAGATCCTCATGCATCGCTCACTCCATCCGCAGATTGGCGGTGCGGACCAGCGCGGTCATTCGCTCCATCTCGGTCTTCAGATAGTCGCCGAATTGCGCGGGCGTACCGCCCACCACCTCGGCGCCGAGGTCGAGCAGCCGGGCGCGGCTCTCGGGCGAGCCGACAATGGCCATGATGGCCAGGTTCAGCCGCTCGACAATGGCGGGCGGGATGCCGGCCGGGCCGATCATCGCGTACCATTCAACGATCTCGAAGCCAGGCAGCCCGGCCTCGGCCACCGTGGGCAGCTCCGGCAGATAGGCCTGGCGGGTGGCGGCGGTCACGGCCAGGGCGCGGAGTGTATCGGCGCGAACGAAAGGCAGGGTGGAGCTGGCATTGCCAAACATCAGCTGCAATTGCCCGCCCACCAGGTCGGCCAGCGCCGGCCCGCCGCCGCGATAGGGGATATGCACCATGTCGATGCCCGTCGCCGCCTTAAACATCTCGCCCGCGATATGGACCGAGCTGCCGATGCCCGGCGAGCCATAAGAAAGCCGGCCCGGATTGGCGCGGCCATAGGCGATCAAATCCTGCACGCTGTGGATCGGCAGCGCCTTATTCACCACCAGGATATTCGCGACATTGGCGAGGTGCAGGATGGGCGCGACATCATTCACCGGGTGATAAGGCTGGCGCGTCAGCAGGGCGCCGGTGACGAGGGTGCTGATGGTCAGGCAGATGGTGTGGCCATCGGCGGGCGCGCGCAGCGTTTCCACCACGCCCACCGCGCCCGCGCCGCCGCTGCGATTCTCCACCACCACGGATTGGCCCAGCGCCATGGCCAAAGGTGGCGCGATCTGCCGGGCCAGAATGTCGGTCGTGCCGCCGGGCGGGAAGGGGCTGATCAGCCGGATCGGCCGGTTGGGCCAGGAGGCCTGCGCCTGCGCGGCGGTGGCAAGAAGTGCTGGCGTGGCCAGCAGGGCGGTTCGGCGCTGCATCACATCACCAGCGGGCGGCGGTATTTGCTGCTGACCGTCTCGGGCTTGATCAGCCCGCCGGCCAGCGCCAGGGTCCAATAGCCGATATCGGCGAGGTGGACGATCGTAGCCTCCAGGCTGCGCACCAGCAATTCGCCCTCCCCACTATGGGCGCCGGCGATATGCGCCACCTCCTCCGGCAGGCCGGCAAGGAGGCAGAGATGCAAGCCATAGGCGGGGTGGCGGATGCTGGGCAGGCCGGCGCCGCGCGGGTCGGCCTCCCAGCGCCTGCGGTTCTCCGGGTCAAATTCCCAGGGTTTGCCCACATCGTGGCAGAGGCCGCCGGCAATCACGATGTCATGCTTCACCACCATCTCGGGGTGGCAGGCCTGCATCTCATGGCCCATGCGCATGGCAAGGCGGGTCACACCGCGGATGTGATGCGTCTGGTCGCCCTGCTTTAGGGTCATCGAGCCCGGATTACCGCTGGGCGGGATGTCGCGGATGGATGCGTAGGAGGAGCGGGCAAGGGCCAGCGCCCAGGCTTCGATCACGCCGCTGCGCAGCCCCGCATCGGTGATCTCGGCAATTTCAGGCAATTCCGCGGCAATCTGTGCGCGCAGCGCATCATCCGGTTCGCGTGGCATTCACAGTCCCTCACCCTTTGCGCATACAGTACGCACGGCTAGCCTCTGGCGAAAAGACAGGGAGTGGATCATGCGTCGCACCGTGCTCAAGGCCATGCTGGTGGCGCCCTGCGCCTGGGCGCAGCCGGCAGCTTTCCCCAACCGATCGCTGCGGATGATCGTGCCCTTCGCCGCCGGCGGCGCCGCCGATATCGTGGCCCGGCTGATGGCGCAGGGCATGAGCGAGGCGCTGGGCCAGCAGGTGGTGGTGGAGAATCGCGGCGGCTCAGGCGGCGTGCTGGGCTCGGAGGCGGCGCTGGCCGCATTGGCGGATGGCTATAGCTTCGTCTTCCACACGCTCTCCTCGGCGGTGATCAATGCAGGCCTCTATCGCAACCTCAGCTTCGATGTGCGGCAGGCCTTCCTGCCGGTCTCGCTGGTGGGGGTGCTGCCCAATGTGGTCCTGGTGAATGGCCGCTTTCCAGCGCGCAACCTCGCTGAGTTGATTGCGCTGCTGCGGGCCAATCCTGGGAAATACACCTATGCCTCCTCCGGCAATGGCACGATCACCCATCTCTCCGCGCAGTTGCTGATGACGATGATCGGGGCGCAGGCGCTGCATGTGCCCTATCGCGGTTCCGGCCCCGCGCTGCAGGATCTGGCCGCGGGCAATGCAGACATCATGGTCGACACGCTGGGCGGCGGCCCTGGCCTGCTCGAGGCCGGGCATATCAGGGCCCTGGCGGTAACCTCGGCGCGCCGGAGTGCCAGCCTGCCCGAAGTGCCAACCGCAGCCGAGGCCGGGCTGCCAGGCTATGAGACCACCAATTGGCACGGCATTTTCGCCACCCAGAACACGCCCGCCGCGGCGGTGGCCAGGCTGGAGACAGCGGCAATGGCAGCGGTGCGCAGCCCCACCACGCGGGCAAGGCTGGTACAGGTGGGAGTAGAGCCGGCCGGCAGCACAGGCGCTGAACTGGCCAGTTTCTGGGATGCGCAATTGGCGCTGTGGTTGCCCATCGTCAGGGCTTCAGGCGCGACGCCGGATTAAAAAATAAGATTGGAGAGAAAGTATTCTCTCCAAACCTCTCATCTATTTTTATCAGAAAGAAAGGAATGGAGGGGGGTCTGGGGGGAGGAAACACTTTTTCCTCCCCCCATGCTGCTTCACCGCAGCGCCGCCATAAATCCAGGAAGATCATCCCGCCAAACTGCCGCAATAGCCGCCCCAGCCTGCGGCGCATTGGCCAGAAACTTCGCCTCCAGCTGGCCGTCGCTCAATGGCTGCGCCTCGCTGCCCAGGGGTGTCTCCACGGTATGGGTCAGGCAGCGGCCATCCGCGAGCGTCAGCGTCACCCGCGCCGCGCCGCGCGGCAGCGTGGTGTCCAATTCCGCGCGCACGAGGCCGCGCATCGCGGCCAGTGCCGGGTCGGCCACCGCCGGCGCCTCGAAATCCGCAACCCCCGCCCTGCCGCGCACCAGGCCCAGCGCCACGCAATGGTGGATACTCACCCGGGCATCGCGCGCATTGCTCACCACGCGGTCACCACGTGCCAGCAGCAGCGCGTCGCCGGCGACCGAGATGGCGGTGATGGCGTCCAGCGGCGCTGCGCCACGCAGCGCAATCGCCGCGTCGATCACGGCATGGAAGACAATGCCGGCCGGGTAGGGCTTGAAGGTGTTGCGGGCGATCTCCCAGCGATCCCCTAAGCCCTCCAGCATGGCGGAGAGGTCGGGCGTGTCGCCCATGGCGCGCGCCCAGCCCAGAGCGCCCTCGATGGCGGTGGGTGCCGCCTGCCAGCCGGCCTCGGCGAAGAGCGCCGCCTGCAGCCCGTGCCGCGCCGCGTTGCCGACGCCGAGATTCTTGCCTGCCGTCGGCAGGTTTTCGACGATGCTGCCCGCGAGGCTGGCGGCGAGACCAATGGCATGGGCGCTGCGCACCGCATCGAGCCCCAGCAGCCTCGCACAGCCGGCGGCGGCGCCCAGCACGCCGGTGGTGGCGGTGATGTGCCAGCCACGATCATAATGCCCGGGCGAGACGCCGAGGCCAATGCGGCAGGCGACCTCGCCGCCAAGCAGGAAGGCATGCAGCACGGCGGCGCCTGACAATCCTCGCTGCTCGGCCAGTGCCAGCAATGGCGGGAAGATGGGCGCCGCGGGGTGGATCACCGTCGCCAGATGGGTGTCGTCATAATCGAGCAGGTTGGCGGCGATGGCGTTGACGAAGGCGGCCGTCATCGGGTCGCTGCGCGTCGCATGGCCGATCACGGTGGCGGTGGGCGCGCCCGCGCTGGGCAGCATGACGCTGAGTGCGGCGCGCACCGTGGCGTCCTGCGCCACGCCCATGGCGCAGCCAAGATGGTTGAGCAGCGTCCGCCGTGCCGCGTGCAGCAGGGCGGCGGAGGGGGCGTCATGCTGGGCCGTGAAGGCGCCGAGGGTCTGGGTGACGGTCATGCGTCGGGTCTACCAGCCGGGTGCCACCAACGCCTACAGCGCAGTGCGCTCAACATTGGACGGGCTGGGCGGTGACAGGGCGTTTCTTCCGCTCTGGGCGGTCACCGCATCCTGGGAGGGTTGGGATCACCGCCTTGGATAGGCCTTCACAAAGCACGCATCGGAATGCGGCAGCGACATATAAAAGAAATGGATCTTCTGCCGCACATTGCCGATCACGCCGACAGCCTCGCCAAAATCCACCTGGCCATGGCCGGGTGGATGCGCCAGCGGCACAAAGGTCTCCCGGTTGCGCGCCGGGCAGAGCCGGACATGATCCTTGACCACGGTATAGCCACCGGCAAAGCCATCCTCATCGCGCAGACGCTCAAAGATCCGCTTGGCCGTGTGCCGCTGCTTGACCGGCGCAGTCCGCGTATAGCCCGGCGGCAGCGAAAACCGTCACATCTTCAAAACGTCTCGCGGCTCAGGCCGAACACCCGGGCCGCCTCACGGCGGCTGTTGCCCTTGATAAACACAAAGCTGCGAACCGCTGCGTCAATTTCCACAGCAAACATCCCCGGCCGCCCCCAAAGCGAGCAGCCTATCAGTGGACGGGTTTTGCACCGCCCTGGTCAGCACAGTGCCGACGATCCTGTGGCCTGCTTTGTCACCGCCCGGCACAGGTCGCGAATGTCTAATTACGACCCACGAACCCGGCGCACGTCACAACGAACGTTACCACCACCGCCTGCTTCCACCCACACCCGCAACACGCACCGGCGACCGTGGTCATGACGGTTGTGTTCACCGTCCCGCTGACCGTGGCCCGAGCGCCGACTAAGCGTTGCTCAGCCTCTCGATCTGCTTCGACCCAGCGTGAGAGGGCGACATTGCCGAGGGTCCGGGCGCCGAGGCTGCGGGAGATGGTGCCGACACCGACGTGAGCCCGTAGGTGGGCAGGGACGACCCGCCGGTAGTGCAGTAGCCCTGTCTTCAGATGCTAGCAGAGATATCGAATGGACTCCACTTTGGATCACCATTTTGGACCCATGAAGGAACTCAAAGCAGCAGAAGTCTATTTAGTAAATGATTTCATATATATGATGAAGGAAGTGCGACCAAGTACAAGCGGTCTCCAGGCTGGAGCCTTGGAGAACTGGTAACCCAATAATTACTGCACCATGACCCCACCCTCCTGTGCCCCTGAGCGGCCGCAACAAGATGGTGGCCGTGCTGCGCGGCATGGGCTTCCCGATGACGTAGAGGGCACCGATGCGCGGGCGGCAGGCGCTACCGCCTAGCGCCCCGCCGCTGCGCCGCCATGCGCACCCCCGCATTCGCCGCACCAAACCCGGCATAGCCGGCCTCACGCTCGACGAATTCGAAGAAGAAGCGCTCCTCAAAGGGCAGGGTATAGGCGTGGCGGAAGCCCGCCCCCGCCCCATCCTGGTCATAGAGCAGATGATGCGCCCGCAGCGCTTCCAGCCCCGCCTCATCCAGCCCCAGCCGGGCGGCCAGATCTTCGTAGTAATTCTCCGGAATCTCCAGCAGCGGCGCCCCTGGCAAGGCCGCCACCGCCGCCAGATAAACAAAGCCGCGGGCCATCGGGATGTACGTGATGTCCATCGCCCAGACTTGGTTGGGCCGATCCACCACCAGGTTGCGGAGCAGATAAGGGTAGATTTTGTGCCCAGGTGCCGGTTTG
>Ga0214921_10004575_pt1 | contig 20249 bp, 14 predicted proteins | sample LL1505_MetaG_FD_177992 | JGI IMG/M metagenome (GOLD analysis project Ga0214921, IMG submission 177992) | Freshwater microbial communities from Lake Lanier, Atlanta, Georgia, United States - LL-1505 | ecosystem: Environmental > Aquatic > Freshwater > Lake | place: USA: Georgia | collected...
GGTACGAATTGGGCGAACAGGTTGAGGGCGTCTTGAAGACGGCAGATCAAAGAGCTTTTGAACTTCGCAAGTCGGCAATAGATGTCGCAAAATCTGAAGTAGAGGTGGCGCAATGGGTCTCCGGAGTGCTACCGCGTGTTGATTTTGAAGCGCGCAACGGGTGGCTGCCTCTTGGTGAGCGTCCGACATCGTTGACGGCGAAGAATTCTTCGTCGGCGTATTTTATGGTAACCGCCAAAATGGACCTGTTTTCGGGGTTGTCGTCTGTTAATGAACGGCGGGCTGCCATTGCGCGTCAATCACAGTCCGAACAAAATTTACGCGAGTCCTCGTCAGAGCTATTAAGTCAAGTTGAGCGCCACCTCCGTAGGCTATCGCTGATGGAACAGCGATTGAGGATTGAGTCAGACAACTCGAGCAAGACCGCGAAATATAAAGACACCATAGCCCGAGAATATCGAGCCGGTATAAAGAGCGGAGTAGATTATGTCGCGGCCATTGATCTTGTGATTGAAGCACGCAGGCGTTATGCGGAATCGCTTCTGGGTTGGCATAGTGAGCGGTTTGCAATTGAAAACGTGATTGGCCGAAGGCTTCTAATTAAAGAGGTGAAATAAAATGAAGCTGAAAATAAAGGTCATTAGACCAGCAATCAACAGTCTGTTGAAAATATTTCACGGTGTGACGCGCTACTTGAAGACGCATCCGAGGATGCGGGCTCTTGTTTTGATGTCTAGCGCCCTGGCATTTCTCTCTGCGATGGGATTCATTGGATGGAGGCAGTGGAAGTTGGCTCAGCTATCAGTTGACGATGATCACATAGCGACCATTCATCGCAGCGAAGAGGATTTAACAAAATATGGTATTACTTTTATAGACGCTGCGCCCGGCAAGTTGGCCGTAGAACTTAAAGTGCCTGGAGAAGTGAAGTTAAATGGTGATGCGTTAGCGCATATGGTCCCAAGATTTCCCGGGGTCGTGCGGCAGGTTCATAAAAATCTTGGTGATGTCGTAAAAAAAGGCGAGGCTCTTGCTGTATTTGAAAACAATGCGAATTTGGCGGTCTTCGAAATGCGCTCGCAAATTGACGGCGTGATTATTGAAAAAAACGCAACCTTGGGTGAAGTCATCGGCAGTTCTGAGGAAGCCTTCGTCATTGCAGATCTTTCCAAAGTCTGGGTTGACCTGTTCATCTACCCGACAGATTTATCTCGGGTCAAAGCTGGGCAAAATGTTCGCGTCATTGACCAAACATCGGGTCGGGAAATCACAGGGACGCTGGCTTATGTTGGGCCGACGATTAGTAATCACACGCGAACAGCTCTCGCGCGAGTGGTGCTGGATAACCCCGAAATGGCTTGGCGTCCAGGAACTTTTGTGACCGGGGCTATCGTGGTTGATGAGGGCGATGTTCCGGTCATGATCGATGCAGCAGCCGTTCAGGATTTGACGGGAGTTCCGACTGTTTTTTTAAAGAAAGGTGACGAGTTTGTCGCGACGCCAGTACGATTGGGTCGCCGTGATGACAAGCATATTGAAGTACTCGATGGCGTTACCGTAGGATCGCGTCTTGCATCAACGGGGAGTTTTTTGCTTAAAGCAGAAATCGCCAAAGGCAATTTAGAAGAGCACGAGCACTAATGTTTCTACTACTTGAGAAAATACTAAAGACATCCATTAAGAATCGCTTCCTGGTGATCGGGATCACGATGTTAGTGGCTGTGTTTGGCGTGATGTCCTTGGCTCGCCTTCCTATTGACGCTGTCCCAGATGTTACCAATAAGCAAGTTGTCATTAATGCCGTAGGGTCCGCTTTGTCGCCAGTTGATATGGAAAAGCAGGTTACATTTCCGGTGGAGACGGGATTGTCCGGTATTCCGGGCCTAGAAAGCACGAGATCGCTTTCTCGCAATGGTTTCGCGCAGATTACGGCTGTTTTTCGCGATGATGTTGATATTTATTTTGCAAGGCAACAAGTCAATGAGCGCCTTGCGGAATCAGCTAAGCAAGTGCCTCCAGGTGTTGAACTGAAAATGGGTCCGATCAGCACTGGGCTTGGTGAAGTTTATATGTGGACCGTAGATTTCAAACACCCAGACGGAAAAAATCTAAAAGATCTTAATGGAACTGCGGGATGGCAATCGGACGGAACCTACATAACCGCTGAAGGTGTACCGCTAAAAACGGACGTCGAACGTGCAACCTATCTGCGCACTGTACAGGACTGGATTATAAAGCCTCAGCTCAAAGGCCTTCCCGGTATCGCCGGAATTGATACGATTGGTGGATACGTCAAACAATATTTAGTTGAACCAGACACCTCAAAGCTAATCGGGTATGGTATTAGTTTTCAGGATATTATTGCGGCATTGGCGCGAAATAATGCCAGCGTCGGTGCTGGTTTTGTCGAAAAAAATGGCGAAGCACGACTGGTGAGAGCCGACGGTCGGATCCTGAAAATTTCAGAAATCGGCGAGATTGTAATCGGAAGTAGGCACGGCGCCCCAATCCGCATCCGTGATGTCGCGCAGGTGCGTTACGGAGAGGAGCCTAGAGTCGGTAGTGCCTCCTCTAACGGTAGAGAGGTGGTCGTTGGCACCGCTTTGATGCTGGTCGGTGAAAATAGTCGAACCGTGGCACAAACAGTCGATGCAAAAATCAAGGCCATTGCGACTTCGCTCCCAGCAGACGTGATTGCGACTCCCGTACTAAATCGCATGAAGCTTGTCGATGCGACGATCCATACTGTGGCAAAAAATCTGACCGAAGGCGCTATTCTGGTCATAGTGATTCTATTTCTTCTTTTAGGGAATTTTCGTGCGGCACTCATTACTGCAACAGCCATTCCGCTTTCAATGTTGATGACATCAATAGGAATGGTCCAAGGCAAGATCTCAGGTAATCTCATGAGTCTTGGCGCCATCGACTTCGGGCTGATTGTCGATGGTAGTGTCATTATTGTCGAAAACTGTCTCCGAAGGCTTGCGGAGAAGCAGCATGAATTAGGTAGAAGTCTCTCCCTAAAAGAAAGACTTGACGAAGTGGCTTCAGCGACAAAAGAAGTTCGGCAGGCAAGTGTTTTCGGCGAGATTATCATTATCACAGTCTACATTCCCATTTTGGCGCTCACAGGCGTTGAAGGGAAGATGTTCCAGCCAATGGCCTTGACAGTTATTTTTGCGCTCTGTGCAGCTTTTGTTCTTTCGTTGACCTACATCCCGGCGGCAATTGCTATCGGCATTGGGCGCAATGTGGAAGAAAAAGAGAGTAAATTATTTAACACAGCACAAAAATATTACGCTCCGATATTGGATCGTGCGCTAAAAGCACCCAAAAAAACGGTGAGATCGGCTTTGATTCTGTTTTTGGCGTCAATTGGTTTATTTTTTGTCATAGGAAGTGAATTTATTCCGACTCTTGATGAGAAAGATATTGCGATGCATGCGATGCGAATTCCGAGTACAGGAATTGAACAGAGCACTTCGATTCAAAAGCAGATTGAGACCGTGGTCGCCAAAAACAAAGAAGTAAAGTTGGTTTTCAGCAAGACCGGAACTGCTGACATTGGAAGTGATCCTATGCCGCCAAACCTATCAGACACTTTTATTATGCTGAAGGATAGTCCGGGATGGTTTTCATGGCATCGTGAGAAGCCTGAATTAATTGAAGCCATCAACAAAAAAGTTTCGGAAATTCCTGGGGTCGCTCTCGAGTTTACCCAGCCAATTCAAATGCGTTTTAATGAGCTCATAGCCGGTGTCCGTAGCGACGTCGCTGTGAAGGTTTTTGGCGATGATTTTGACGCCCTTAAGCTTACGGCCAATCGTGTGGCAGCGGTTTTGTCAAAAGTTTCGGGTTCCGCTGATATTAAGGTGGAACAGACCGACGGTTTGCCGGTGCTTGGAATTGAGATGCGTCGTGACGAGATTGGTCGCTTAAATCTAAATGTTGAGGAAGTTCAAAACGTAGTTGCAGCGTCAATTGGAGGACGTTCAGCGGGCAGTGTATTTGAGGGCGATCGTCGCTTTGGCGTCGTTGTTCGCTTGCCTGAGGCAGTGCGCCGTGATGAAGGCGCCATCGAAAGTTTGCCGGTTCCACTCGCAAATCTTGATCGGGAGAGATTGTCCGGCCATAACCACAACGCCGTTGAAGCTGATCGACCAGCCTTTGTGCCTTTGAATCAAGTTGCGAGGATCGCTACCGTTGAAGGCCCGAATCAAATCAGTCGCGAAAATGGCAAGCGCCGCATTGTGGTGCAAGCGAATGTGCGCGGTCGAGATCTGGGCTCCTTTGTTGAGGAAGCGCAAACCGAAATCGGTTCAAAAGTTCAACTAGCATCCGGCCAATGGATTGGTTGGGGTGGGCAGTTTGAGAACATGATTGCGGCGAAAAAACGCCTAGCGATCGTTGTTCCGCTCTGTTTTTTGTCTATTTTGATGCTGCTTTACTTCGCTTTCGGTTCAATTCGTTATGCCTTATTAGTATTTAGCGGTATCCCCCTTGGACTGAGTGGTGGAGTTATTTCATTGGCCTGGCGACACATGCCGTTTAGCATTTCAGCGGCGGTAGGTTTCATAGCCCTTAGCGGTGTTGCTGTGCTAAATGGGCTGGTCATGATTTCTTTCATCAATGATCTTAGGGCGAAGGGCGTAGAGCTTCTTGAGGCTATTCAGCAGGGTAGCTTGCTAAGGTTACGTCCCGTTCTGATGACTGCGATGGTGGCATCACTTGGCTTTTTGCCCATGGCGTTGGCGACTGGGGCTGGGGCTGAGGTGCAGAGACCTCTGGCCACTGTTGTAGTAGGCGGGCTTATGACCAGCACGCTTCTAACTTTAGTTGTCTTACCAGCGCTTTATTTGTTAGTGGAAACAGGGGAAGTGGATGTCTTATTTGGACTTTGGATTGGTAAATTTAAATCTCGGCTACGTGGATTCATTAACTGGCTGACTGAGCCGGTTCCAGACGAAAAATCAAAAGAATTAACTGATACCGTCAGCTAAGGAGCGATCATGAAAAATATTTTAATGCCGCTGATTGTTGCGTTGTTCGCCTTTTGGAATTTACCCTCCCGCGCTGAGCCGATGTTTGGTCGTTACTATGGTGTTTTGCGTCATGAAAGTCGACCTAATGACCAGCTTGCTCGATTAGATTTTGTGACTGAGCAAGAGGCCAATGGGGTGATCAAACTGCGTGCCACACTAGTTCTCTATTTCGGTGATTTTAGCAGTGATGAATACGCAAGTTATGACTACCACAATGTGCAATACAATTTATTGACTGGAACCCTTGTCTTCGACTCCAACGAGAGAGAGCTGCACTTTATTGTGAATAATTTCAGGCCGGGAACCATTGAGGCAGAGCTCAAAACCGGCTCTGGTGTTGTGGGAAAGCTGATGCTCAAGCAGTCGGGGAGCGTCAATGTCGAGCGACCGTTGATTCAGCCGATTTGGGGAGAGTTTCGAGGCATCTGCGATGGCATTGGCCAAAGGCTGCAAATGCAATCTAGCCCCGCTCGCCCAATCGCAACGAACAGATCAGATCCGTTTGTGCCGTTTATTATTTTGACTCAGCGCGGTGATAACGGTGGAGCTGGATGCCCCGTGGGGACAAGTACTTGTGTTACCAACATGTACTATGATGCCGATTATGATTTCTTTAAAGGCCACATGGATTTCCATGGTAAATATGGAACGTTGAGCTGTGACGTCGATCACGAAGGACTGACATGTGGATCTTGCCGCTTCAATCGCAGTTCGCGTGAAAATGTCGGCAAGGGTGAAAAACTTTGGGCGACATCCACACCAGAATGGGTTTTGTCCTCAAGACCAGAAGCACCGGGCGGCTCAATTCAAGGAGTCTACAGTGGCTTTGTGCACGTGGAGGCTAGGGATGTTTACCTGCCGATGAGCTTGGCGGTCACGACCTATCAGGGTACGCCTGAGGGTTCTACGGATCAGGGGCTCATGGTGTCGGTGGTGTCACGTTTAAGCTTTGGCGGTCACACAGTGACCGATGAATCGATTAATACCAAGTTTGATCCGCGCCAGATGAATATCATGAATGCACAGCCTATTTTCGACCGTGCTGATCATTCAACGGATATGATTTTAAAAATTAATAAGATCGGTGAAGGTGTCGTTGAGGGAATTTGGTTTTCTCGGCGTTTTGGTCGGGTGGGACAGCTTTATTTGTCCACAAACAGTGCGGTGGAATTGCTTAAACCAGAGAAGCTGAATTTGCCCCTAGATGGTTCTTTCTCCGATGGTGCGTTGACGGTATTGACCAATGTCGCCATGTCTGACCGTGCCATCAATTCCCAGGATCCTTTCTCGCCTCTCACTATTGAGGGTAACGCGTGGTTGGTTGGTGTGACGACTAAAAAGCCATTTTTTGATTCCGCATATGATCCTTTTACGGGAAAATTTGCTTTGAGCATTACAGACGAAGGTGTCATTATTGGAAAGCGAACCGAGACAGGGATTCGAATTAAAAGTCCAAACGGTGGCATCATGCGACCGATGCAGCCGCACTTGCCGATTGAATTGATGGAGGTTTCACCATGAAGATTAGCGTTCTTGCCACATTATTATCTTTAGTATGCGCCCTCATGGCCCCGCCTGCGATGGCAGTCACGGGAACTTATCGTCTTGGTCAGGTTGCTGCGTCGATTGATGTTTGCAACGAGCTTAAGGCTAGCTTGGTTAAGAAATTCCCGCAGTCATCGCGCTCTCAGGTGCTGTCGGACGTTTGTGAACGCAATCACGGCGGTAGTTTTGATATTGTCATTGAATACACAGGCCTTGCCGCATCATTGTTAGTTTCAACTTATAACGAAGGTGCTGACGTCCATGGACTTTTTGCTACTGCCGAAGAATGCGAAGCTAGTAGGACGGACCGTATCAGTGAGTTCAGTGGGGCTACTGGCTTAGATCCTTTTGTGGCATATTGCTTCAGGGATCGCCAGAGGGAACAACTCGATAAATTTTTTACCCTGCGAATTGACGCATTTGGAAAGGCTAAACTGAAGCCTTACAATTTCGCGCGCCACATTTATAATTCAAGTACTGTTAATCCTGAAGCGGATGAATCTGGCTTTGAAAATGCATTGATGGCCCTTGGTGCATCGGCAGTAGACGTTAAGATTTTTAAAGATACAGGCAACACAAGCGTTATGGCCCAATATTACGCTTCTCGGCGATTACCATTGCTTGAGCACAGTGATGGATTTCTGCCGACACTGGCTGATTGCGAGAAATACCGCGATGTGATGCGAGAGATCTATGCTCGGGCGGGTGGGCAATCAGCCATTTACTTTTGCGCGATAGGGACGGAAGCGACGAAAAGTCGAATGTATAGCGTTGGCTTGGTGTCACAGCCGCTAGCGAGCGAGCTAGCATCGGTGAAGTATCAGACGCAGGCGGCCTGCGAAGCTCAACGTGCTGCAACTGAAGAAATGTGGCGCCTTCGCCTTGGGCGGGATGTTGTTGGGTCAGTCTGCGCGCTGGAGTGGCTTGCGTCCCCGACCGAAGTTTCAATGCGTTTATTCTGGGTTGAATAACGCTCACTTGCCAGGCTAGGCGGGCCTGCTAACCATTTAAAACTATTTAAAAAATTAAGGCAGACTCCTGCCATTTCCATCTTCTTTAAGCTTTGCCTGCGGTCTTACCGATAGGAGTCCTTGGGGGAGAGGGATGGATGGGGTTTATTTGGCCTAAAAATTTACTACTTTCTGTGGCCATCCACGGTGGTGTGGCTTTGTCCTTTAGTAAAGGATTGAGTCTTTACAACCAATCCGTTGGTGGGAGGGCGTCGGACGGCAATGGCGCATTCCTGGGTCAGTTGCACCCGGACTTCGCCCATCCTGTTAGGTTTTATACTTACGAAGCGTCTAAAGACCGTTCTAGCCCCGATAAAAGGGAGTCGCATAATCGGCCTCGGCTCACACGTGCGCTGGCTAAGTCCTCAAATAATGGTGCTGAGGCTACGGAGGGGGCTGGGATTAATGGAATATCAGTTCATTATGGTCAGACCTTTGGCTCCAGTGCCTCGCTGATGAGGGAGTCTGTCGTTGAGCCCAAGTTTACTCACGATGCTTTGGATGCTGGGTTTGAGGGATTGTTGGTGATTGACCTTTTAGTCGACGAACTTGGCCGAGTGACAAGGGCTCGATTGATAAATCCAACGGGATTTGGAATTGATGACGAGGCTCTTTTAGCCGCCCAGATGGCTCGCTATAAACCCGCTCAAGATCTCGGCGGTCGACCTGTTGCATCAAGCGCCGAGCTTAGATTTGAATTTCGTGCACATTAATATTTTTGCACTAGGATCCTTTCCTTGTGCTACTTGCTTAAAAAAGCTCGGTGCCTACGATCAGCCAAAGTTCCGATTGAGGTGCATCGTCTTGCAATCCAAACAGCGGCGCGAAGTCCACATGCACGCTACGCGTAGGGCGCCAGTTAAAACTTGGGCCAATCATCGTTTCCGGGTGCATATGCCCGCGAGTGTTTTTTGTGTCTGTCCATTCTCCTTTGATTTCCGCGCCAACTGAGAAATTTTGTGCTAAGGCCGTCGTTCCCAGTGCCAATGTCAAAATAAGTTCGCGCTCACGCTCTTCGCCCCAAAGTTGGATTTCGTAGCCAAGATTTGCGGAATAGTGCCAAGCTGTTGCAATATCATCTGATAAAAGTAATCGGACTTCCGCCTTTTCGGGCGCGTTTTTCACTGGGTGGTATTCAAAGTACCAAGTGGGATTCATGGGAATCTTTCCCCAGTCTGCCATGGCCCAGCGGATTTCGTACTGAATACCCTCCATATCCCACATGCGCTTTCCGTCTCTCACTTCGTTAACTTCGTTAACATACAGATCGAGCTGCAGGCGATTCGAAAGCCCATATTCGATTTCCTGTTGGACCAAGTAATCATTTGGGGTGTTGTCTTTGTATTTATGTGCCTTGACCCATAACTCTGCACCTAGTGTGCCTTGTGGGATGACATAGGAGCGGGATGTTGAAAAGTGGCGGTGTGTGGTCCATTCCGGCTGACCATAAGAACCAACCTTTGCGTCGGCAGAATAATTGGCAGAGGGTCGAACTTGGATGGTGTCTGCTGGTTTTGATTGTGCATAACCGCTCGTAGCTAGGACATTAAGTCCACAAATTAGTGTAATAAAAATTTTACCGAGTCGACATCCCAGATCTAGCGTCATCCTTGACTCCTAAAAATTAAAACAATCAGCAGGTTTCAGATGATTGTAGCCTAGGTCTTTATAAAAATAAATTATTTAGGCCGTAGGTCGGGGGTAGGAACAACAAAACGCGCTTTAGTCTAACCATTCGAATAGACTAAAGCGCGCGTTAGGGGGGGGGCATCATCTACAAATTAGTTTTGTAATTGTAGATGTGGGTTGCGGTATTGAAACTCAGGCATGCCAAGCTTACGGCCCCATTTGCTATCGGTACAGTAAGTTAGAATCGACTTACCATAGGCCTTCCAGTGTGGTGCAGGAATTGCGCCCAAGGTTCTTAGAAACGCTGTGGACTTGCTATTGTCGAAAACGACGTTCGTACCAGCGAGGTAGTCGTTATAAACAGCAGCCAGCTCACATGTGCGCCAGAAATCTTCTGACATCAGGCGACGTAGCCATGTTCCTCGAAGGAGCCTAAAAACCCAAACAGGAACCAGTGGGCGTCTTTGAATGTTGGTCTGAGCGAAGGCGTCTTTAAGGAACTCGTCGATTCTGACGGCCTTGTCTACGCCCGCGGTCAAGTAGAACGTTTTTCCTAGACTCTTGCGAGTCATCATTATTTTGTACATCGAATTTGCGACGAAATCGACCGGTACAATGTCCAATCGCGCTTTGCGACTGCAAGGCACAAAAGGAAGAATGTTTTTGGACAATAACTGCAGCGGCCAGTAAAGGACCTTAAAGTGAGGGGTAAATCCGTTACGAGAGTCTCCAACGACGATCGACGGACGATAAATCGTTGTCGGTAAAATGTCTTTGTAGTCACGAACTAAAATTTCTGCTTCGAACTTGCTTTGCTCGTAGGCATTCGCGAAGCTCTGCGAACGATCTAGATCATCTTCGGTGACCACGCCAGACTTAGTCCCAGCCACAAACGCGGTTGAAACATAGTCAAAACGTTCGAGATTGCCCTTGCGACGACAAGTCACGGCAAAATCTAGAAGTTTGCGCGTACCTTCGACATTAATCATTCTTGACTCTTCGATCGGTGCCGCGAAATCAGTGCTTGCTCCGATGTGCAAGACATGTGTGCAGTGATCCTCTAATTTTGCACGTGTCTCTGCGTCGAAGCCCATATGGTCCAAAGTTAGGTCGCCAGCTGCTACTTCCATTTTAGAAAGAGCAAAGTCGCGATCTTGCGGAGCAAAGACCTTTTCGACGAGGCTTTTCAGACGATCTTTAGCGGATTGACGTGGTGAGTCGCGCAACAGCAAATAGATGCGTTTGACGCTGTTATCGCGCACCAAACTAGGCAACATGGCTGCACCGAGAAAACCACTTCCACCTGTGACTAAAATGTTCATCTGAACCCCCTTCTTAAACACTAATCTTTTGCTGACAACCTTGAGCTTTGCTGAAAACGGATTAGAGAATCATTAAAAATGGCTCTACTGATTACGGCTTAGCCATTTCCACTATGAGGCAAGTGTACTCACCCCAAGGTGTCGCGCGAAGTATAGCAGCTTTCCGACGCTCTATGTTCAATTTTTGAGCAGACGCTGCGCTTTTTTCAGACATCGCCGATTCTGGGACTGATTTATTGGCGTAACACGTCTGAAGAAATCCAATCTCCGCAACGCCACCAGCTTCCATTAAGTTACCCCAACGGGTTGCAGTGGATGCAACCAGTGGCTTTGTTGCTCCAGACCAGATCGCATCGATGGCTTTAAGTTCCGCAGAATCAACCGCAGCAACTCCAGATCCCGTCGTCATGACAACTTCTATGTCCCCGGGTTTAACTTGGGCTTGGGTTAAGGTTTGCGTGATCAGGTCAGCCAAAATGGGTTCACTGGCCATTTTGTAAGGGCCCTGTGCATCACTAGCAGCGTTGCATGCTAGGATCGTGCAAAGCACTTTTGCTGCACGCTTTTCAGCGTTTGCGCGAGTTTCGATCGTGGCAAATGCAGCGCCTTCAGCCATCGGTGTGGCATTGTATAAACCACGTGCTTTCATGGAGGAGATAAAAACTTTATCTCCATGTTCTGCATAACCGCCAACAATGGCGCTATCGATTCGGTTGCGACGCATTGCCCGCGAAGCGCCTATGATAGCCATATGTGAACTGGTCTCGAGTGTTGTGTAATTTGAATTCGGTCCGCGTGCGTCCATGGTTTTTGAACCATAGCATAGGACGTTGTTCGGTAGGCCATTCAACAGCGTCGTAGGACTTGCTGAACGGAAGTGATCGCCGAAGTTTTTCTCGATGAGCTTTCCAGAGGCGTCGACCGAAGACTCCATGCCCTCATGATAATTGTGATGATCTTCACAAGATGATGGAGGAGCGCCAACATATAAGCCGGTGCGATCTGGGTTAATCGTTTGCGGCGATATTCCAGAGTTCTTCATGCAGTCCTCTAAAGCCACGAGCCCAAGGACGTCACGGTGAGCGACAGCTTTGATCACTTTGCGGTCCGTCAAGTGCGGCGCCGGATTAAATCCAACGACTTTGTAGTCGTCTTGCGACTTACGCGACGATGGAGCCGTAAAAGCTTCAACGTTGGCTTTGAGGCCAAGGCCATGAGCTGTAAGCATGCCTAAACCGGTGACAACGATGTCATTTGATGACGTTTTGTTGGAATTCATGGTTAGACCCTCCTAACAATAAGTGACGTGTTGGAACCACCAAAGCCAACCGAGTTTGACAGCGCATAGGTGCTTGTCATTGGCGACGGTGTGGATGGCGTCAAGGTTATGTCACAAGTTGGATCTTGAGTTTGAACATTCACAGACGGTGGATAAACTTGATTTTTGACTGACATCAGCGCAACTGCGAATTCAATTGCCCCTGCAGCGGAAATCAAGTGTCCAGTCGTACTTTTGGTACTTGAAACTTTGGTCGAACAGGATGCTTTGTCGAATACTATGCTAACGGCTAGGGATTCGACTTTGTCATTAAGGTTGGTTGATGTTCCGTGAGCATTGACGTAGCCCACTTCGCTAGGCTTAATGCCCGCATCCGCTAACGCCATCTGCATAGACTCAATAACGCCTCGTCCTTCAGGGTGTAGGTCAGTGATTCGGTATGCTGATTCTGTGACGCCGTAGCCAACAATTTCACCCAGAATATTGGCGCCGCGAGCTTTAGCGTGCTCATATTCTTCGAAAACTAACAGGCATGCACCTTCTCCTAGAACAAATCCATCGCGATTCGCGTCGAAAGGCCTCGAAGCGTGCTTAGGATCACTGACTCGAGTAGATAGTGCGCCCAGCAAGCAAAATCCCGCCATTTGGAACGGGTTGATCATCGAGTCAGCGCCACCGGTCATCACCACGTCGTACTCTCCAGTTGCGATCATCTCGTAGGCTTCGCCAAGAGCTTGCCCTGACGATGCGCAGGCTGTGTGAATGGTTGACGTGGCACCTTTAGCGCCAATCAAATTGGCAACCAGGGCGGAAAGTGTATTAGGAAAGTTCTTACGATGGTTATAAGTGTGTGCGTCTCCATCGCATTTATCAGCCATGTAAACGCCATGATGCCAAGCCATATCGGGGCTCCCAACGCCGACGCCCAGGCATACGGCTGTGCGCATTGGGCTGGTTTGACCCTTGTCTAAAATCTTAGACTGTTGCGCAGCTTCAAGCGCAGCGTTCCAGGCAAATTCGCCAGCTCGATTTAAAAGCTTGGCTTTTTCTTCATCCAAACCTTCTTGATTTAGTTTGAAGTCACGGACTTGGTAAGCAAAATTACAAGAGAACTTTTCGGCGTCGAAAACTTCGACAGGACCTACGTTCTTTTTGCCTTCGATAATTCCATTCCATGTGTCATTCATTGTATTGCCAGCAGGAGTTACAGCTCCCATTCCGGTGATTACAACGCGTTTCTTATTGGTACCCATGGTTCAGCTCCTCTAAATTTAACAACAGCAATCTCGATCTCTGGGTCAATCTTTTCGGTAGCGGTATCGTCCACGTAGAATTCTTTTTTGGTTGACTAGAATCTCTGTCACTGTTTCGAATTCAGCGCCGGTTACTTCCGTCACTTTCGATTGGATCACTGCCGTGTCTCCGGGGCGGATGAAAGACTTAATTTTTAAGTCTAAAACAGCTAGCGGTGTAATTTTACAGCTGGCTTCTCCCGGAATAGTCATCATACGTCTTGTAGACTCTGCGATCATTTCGTTGATTACAACGATTGGAGTTACCGGGAATCTTGGAAAATGATCTGGATAAAAGGGCTCGTCTTTGCGCATGACTTTAGATGCGGTAATGGACTTGCCAGCGACGACCTCGTTCACCTCATCAACCAGCTTTGAGTAGTCAAAAGCTGGTCCTTCGGGGTTGGCCGGAAGTCCGCTTGTGGTCAGCGTTTCAAATCGCTGACGAGTCACAGCGGGGTCTTCCAGTTCAGCTAGCGGCATGAAATAACCGCCGCAATCTTTAATTTCGACGACAGTCTTGCCGTCAACTTTAGCTGTTCCCGAGAAGATGAAAGAATCTTCGCTTTGATCCGTGATCAAAGCTTCTAGATCCACAGTTCCAGGGGCGTGAACCGCCCCGCTCAAATCGATGCGAGTTGCGAAAAGAAATACTGGGCGGCCTGAAAATCCATTGTCGCGTAAGGCCATCCAAGAAACGAGCTGCCCGATTGCTTCGGAAACCACACTCGTACTAATTTGGAGGCGACCTTGGTCGCTAGTTCTGCGCCAAGGTTCACCGGCGGAAAAATCCACCTGTCCTTTGATCTTTTGTCCAGAAATCTCATGGACCCGACTCACGAATAAAAACCGCATTTCCACTACCTCTACTTAGCCTTTCGGCTCAACTACAGCGACATGATTCAGCGATCTGAGTCCTGCTCTGAAACCGTCTATTAGACGGTTGCAGGAGCAGTTTTAGCGGTATTCGTAGCTGGTGCCGCAGGGGCGTCACCCAAGCGCTCCATGACCATGCGCTCGAACGTTGCTACTGAGAAAAGTGTAGGGATGTCTTTTACGCGAAGACCTGATTTGATCTTCTCCGCAGCTTCCGGCATGACAGAGCGAAGACGAGCAAGTCCTTTTTCTTGAAGGACGCCTTGAACTTCGAAGTCGGTATCAGCTAGATCGCCACGGGCACGTTGTTCGATATCGCCCTTAGGTAATTTGATTCCGAATGTTTTCTCTAAGCGGAATACAATGTCTAGAAAGTCGATACTTTCTGCACCGAGATCGGCCATCAGGTTCGCATCACGTGTTACTTGCTCTTTATCGCAATAGAGAGCCTCGACGATGATGTCCTGAATCTTTTCGAATGGTGTACTCATACTCTTTTCCTTTCTTGCTTATGCAATACTTAGTTAACCCTTAGCCCTATAGTTTTAACTGAAAGCCTTTGCTTACAGCTTCAACCCACCGTCAATGTGGACCACTTCACCAGTGATGTAACTGGTCAGGTCCGAAGCCAAGAAAACTGCCATGTTGGCAATGTCTTCTGGAGCTCCAAATCGCTTCAACAAAATGCCCTCGAGAATTTTGTCACCCGCCGCATCGCGGACGTCTTGACTCATCTCGGTCGTAATCACACCAGGGGCGATACAGTTCACCCGAATATTCCTGGGCGCCAACTCTACTGCGAGCGCCTTTGTCGCGGCTTCAACGCCACCCTTTGAGGCTGCGTAGTTTACCTGTCCTCGTCCTGGCCGTGATGCCGCGACCGAGGAAATGTTAATGATGTTACCGGAACGCTTTCGGACCATCTGGCGCGCAACTGCGCGCGTCACGTTAAATGCTCCACCAAGATTCGTGTTAATGACGTCCTGCCAACCCGAATCTTCCATAGCTAAGATCAGGTCGTCTTTCACGATTCCTGCGTTATTAATCAGCACGTTGACTGAGCCAAATTCGGACTCAATCGCAGCTACGGCTTCATCCACTTGCTTAGAGTCGCGGACATCCATTTTGTAGGCATGTACTTTGAGACCCTGAGATTTTAAGGAGCCCACAAAGTCATCAGCAGCAGCCTTATTGCTTACATAAGTGGCAATCTGTGCTCCAGCCTTAGCTGCAGCCTCGGTCATGGCGCGGCCAATACCGCGGACCCCACCCGTAATCAGTATGATCTTACCCTGCAATGAGACTTGCATAATTGCCCCCGGACTTCGTTTTAGTCTGCCAGGCCCATTACGACCTGCATGAACATGATTTAAGGGATGTGGACCCCAAAAAGCAAGCATAAAAATTTTTGCTATGTGATTCCAGATAATTAGATTTTATTAGAATCCGGTAAGAGATTCTAAAGATGAGAATTTGATGAGAGGATTTTTGGTATCAAAAGTATACCAGTTAGCTTGAAATTGAGGTCTGCATTAATAGTGGGAGATGCCACTTTCAATCGCGTTTTTTAACAAAATTAGCGTGTTAAGGCGAAAAACGTCGCCCTTTTTGGCAAAAAGTTAAGCTTGGTAATTTATTGAAATTATCGCGTAAGAGGCTGTATTTTTTGGTTTTAGAAAACAATTTAGGCGCCCGAATGATCGGGCGCCTCATAACTCTATGGGATTCAAGTCGCTGAATTTGATTAATCTTTAGGCAGGGCAGCTCGTCCAGGGCTTCCCATGACGTGGTAGCCGCAATCGACGTGGAGGGTTTCTCCCGTGGTCGCAGATGCCAATTCGCTGAGCAAAAATCCAGTCGAGCGTCCGACTTCTTCCGCGGTGATGTTACGCGCCATTGGAGCAATAGATTCGTACATCGTGAGCATGTCACTTGCTCCGACAGCTGAAGATGCCAAAGTTTTAACTGGACCAGCACTCACGGCATTAACGCGAATTCCTTTTGGACCTAGGTCCCATGCAAGGTACTTGGTTGCGGATTCTAATGCCGCTTTGCAGAGCCCCATCAGATTGTAGCCACCCACGACGCGTTCCCCACCATAATATGTCATGGTCGCCATGGCGCCGCCGCGCTCCATCAGTGGAGCTGCCGCCCGGGCGCAAGCGATGAAGCTATAGCAGCTAATATCCATTGCATTTAGGAATCCGGCTCGACTGGCATCTATGGTTGCGCACTTGATGTCGTCCATCGGTGCGTAAGCAATAGAGTGAACAAAAAAGTCGATGACGCCAAACTGCTCTCGGACTTCACTAAAGAAACGAGAGATGTCGGCATCGCTACTAACGTCACATGGGCGCACGAAGGAGATACCCAGTGGTTCAGCGACACGCATGACGCGGCGCAGCATCTTTGGCGGTCCACCATCCTTGTCGGGGAGGTGGCTAAGGCCAATTTCTGCACCTTCTTTTTTTAAGAACTCTGCAACACCTGCGGCTAGGGAGTGCTCGTTTGCCACTCCCATGATAATTCCTTTTTTGCCGGTAAAAAGTCCCATCGTTGGACCTCCACGATCTGAAGTCTATGTGTCAAACGGGCCAAGATAGGCCTCGCTGCTCTAGTGTGAGGAGACAACGTAGCGGAGGAACGCTTGTCAGACAAGATGAATTAGATCTCAAAGCCTTTGAATTGGAGACATTTGTTGGCTAGAACAAGGCGTCAAAGCCGAATGTCCAATATCCTTGCCATGAACGGCCTAAAACTTGGCCAGTTCCGAGGCCAAAGTTGAACCGAACTCCCTTGTTGTCCATAAACAAATCAAGACTGTAACCATGCGCTGCAATGAGGCTAGATTTTGAGGGGGAGTCACTTCCGCGCCAAGCTGTTCCATAATTGAAAAAACCGCTGGCGCTTAATTGATCGATGTATATCAAGGCGGCAAATTTATCAAAGCTCTCTATTATAGGATGAGTTGCAAGCAGTCTGGCCCGCGCCTGGTTTTCGCCAAACTTCGGCGAGAATAGCCCGTGATCAGCCGTCAGACCGAAACTATTTTGATTATAACCAGCACCGCTGCCCGGAATCAGCGTTTTCAACGGCTGATACATCTCTTGAAGATCCCGTCTATTGGGCCCGCGGGTTCTGCTTGCCTCTAAGCCTGCTTCAATCTTGCCACGTCCAACCATCACGCCGCCTGATAAGGATGATCCCAAGACATCATATTGATAAACCTCATTGAGACCAGCGGGAGCTAGTCGGGCCCGAATGGAAGCCTGAGCGTATAATTTGCCGCCATTTGTGACCGATGCCGTGATGTCGCCGTAAGGTTCATTGAGCTGGCCCTTGCGTTTTGTGGGTCCAATGTAAGGCTTGAGATGAGATGATTTGAAACCCCAATCATAGCCTAGTGTTAGATACTTCCATCGTTGACTGAGGCTACCGTCCAGCCGGACCCCGGCTTCCTCGAGGAATCCAGATAAAATATTTCCGGTCGATTTTTCCTTGTATCGTCCGTTGTATGTTTGTGCCCGAAACCCAGAGATAGACCAAGTTGGACTGAAGCGATTGGTGGTTAGGGTGAGGTCTTGATAGGGGAAACGGCTCACAGTCCCAACTAATGCTGTCGCGCGAAGGGTTTCATTCTGCATGTGATCCATTAATGGCACCGAAATTACGCCAATTTGCGGCCCCATGGCGTCGTCAGCGCCAATCCACGGGAAAGCGAACACTGGGCGACCGCGCCAGGAAGCAGGGCGGGCTTCGGGGTCATTGCTTACCGAGAGTGATTCTGCAGAGTTCGTCGCGGCAGCCTCTGATTTTTTTGCGATATTCACGCCACTGCTTGGTTCGTTACGGTTTGTCCAGATACTCGCGCTATCCATGGCATCTTTAAATGAAAGCGGATTACGCGACTGAATGCTCTCGAGAATTGGGGAGGTTTTTTTTGAAAGCTGACGGCAAGGTTTCAGTGGGAATTTTGCAGGATCTAATTCCCGTGCGACGTACCCGTCAGCCGAATATAAAACGGCGTGCGGTCTTTCAGTCTCAGAGTCTAAGATTCTCACCGGGAAATCCGAAATTTCGACGATTCCTTCGCAATCTTCTTTTGAATTGACTTTAACTAAGTGGCGCCAGCTACGATCAGCAGTGAGCATCCAAATCCCAGATTTTTTGGCAGTTGCCATGCTGATGGGTTGTCCGCCTACCGGTAATGGAATAAATCTCGAGTGGCCTGATTCCAGATTGATTTCTATCACTTTATGAACGTTGCCTCGTAGAGTTTCTAAGTCCTGAGCAAACCAGAGGACTTTTGTTAGACCCGTTTTTGTGTCTTGCTGGGATCCAAGATGGCGAAGTCGTTGAGGCATATCTGCGGAGAGGGAGCAAGAGACTGCTTCTTTTTTGAATTTACGTCGGGGTACTGCGCAGACTTGTGACTTTTCAACGTAGGTTTCTTGCCACCAAACATGGGTGCTTGTTAGCCAGGGCCCATCAATCCAATAGCTCCCGCGGTTTAGCCATTGTGGACGCGATTCTCCGTCGGCTAAGGCCAGACGGTAGCGCTCTTGATTTGCCGCCGGGAAGTAATCACTGGTCCAGGATGTTGTTTTTCCTGACTTCGCAAACTGAACGCTGGCGGCGCCAGGCGGTGGGGTACTCACTTTGATTTTGTTTTCTTCAACAATCCAAGACCAAGCGCTTTTGGTTGTCTCGTTTTTTTTAATGTCTTGCAGAAGAATCGGTGAAGTCGCTTCAGACTTCCAGTATTTGGTGGCCTCTGTCTTATAATGCTCATAAAGATCACGTCCAGATTTTCCGGTAAATGATTCTAAGGCGCTGTCCATCGGTAAAAATCCGTTTAAAGGAGTTATTCCCCAAGGCCAATACCAAGGCATAGATTTGGTGCGGAATGTGCGCAGCATGTCGGGGAGTTTCGTGGCATCGTGAGTGCGCAGGATCCACGCAACAAACGCGCCACTTGTGGCATAACCACGGTAGCTAAAGGGTCCGCCTGTATATAGGCTATGAAGACGGTCCCAAGATGGCCAGTTATTAGTTAGGGCTTGATACCTTTCGATGCCGGCCTGCTCATCGGATCCGATAGAAACACTTAAGGCCTCCGCGAGTCCCTCGAGAAACCAGGCTTCCATCCAAGGCAGGTGGAGAATAGCTCCAGCTGGACCAAGGAGGTTATCAAGATGACGATACATCATGGAGTGTGTGTATTCGTGGAGCGCTAAATCGCGGCCGCCCTGGCCAAGGGTCTGTAGTTCGATAGAATCGGTGATAAAGTTTGCAAATGATGCGTTCTGACTGGCGGCTGACATGTTGACAATGAGGGGTGAAGATCTTCGGACTTCAAACCATCTTTCTAAACTTGGTTTTGCGGCTTCAAGCGATTGCAACGCAATTTTGGCGTCATTAGGTGCTCTTTTGTCGAAGTAAACGCGAAAGTTTTTTGAGTTAAACTCCATAAACTCCAAGTCGCCTTGGTTGTAACCAAAGCCGATAGGGAGTGAAAGAACTTGACTCGGAAAAACAGTAGGCACGGACAGGATGGCTAAAAAAAATCGTAACGACTTAATAAGGATATTCATCGGTGTCCTATCAACACAGGAGAAATGAACTGTGGGTTAAGAGAAATCCCTATTGATTATATCAAGTTATGATGTGCGGCGCGATTTCAGGTGGGGCCCATGGTCAGCGACGGTCAGAGGCGGCTGAATTAGATAGATTTTATCGCGTTTTTTAGGGAAAAGCCGTAACTTGCATTGGTTTCAATGTTTGAATGCCCGTGACATGTAATTTGGAGAGACGTTTTTTGCAGAAACTTGGAATCGAATTTCCTTACATTATTGCTCCCATGGTGGGTATTAGTCACGTGGCTTTTCGTGAGCTCATTCACTCGTACACCCCCACTTCCGTGAAGGCCCTGAGATTTACCGAAATGCTCTCAACCCGCAAGCTTCCGAGTGAACGTTTGCATGTAACTCGTGAGCTAAGGATTGCCGATCGCGAAACTCACTTTGTGCCGCAGCTTTTGGGCAACGAGGAACGTTTTATTGCGCCTAGTTTAGCTAAGTTGGAGCAATTATCTCCTTGGGGCTTTGACATCAATATGGGTTGCCCCCAGTCCCACGTGCTTCGGCATAATTGGGGTGTTCGGCTAATGGGTGACATGAACTATGCTGCAGATGTGGTGAGAATCGTCAAACGGCACACGAAATTCCCAGTGAGCGTGAAATTGCGTGGCGGAG
>Ga0214921_10004576_pt1 | contig 20243 bp, 16 predicted proteins | sample LL1505_MetaG_FD_177992 | JGI IMG/M metagenome (GOLD analysis project Ga0214921, IMG submission 177992) | Freshwater microbial communities from Lake Lanier, Atlanta, Georgia, United States - LL-1505 | ecosystem: Environmental > Aquatic > Freshwater > Lake | place: USA: Georgia | collected...
TGAGCAAATCAGACCATTTTTTCGCGACACATTTGATCATCTGCAACACGCATGTGAGCATGCATCTGGTATGGATTCCTTACTAACAACTGTTTTGCAAGCAGATCTTGCCCATGTGCAGGTGCGACAAAATGAGGATGTTAGAAGAATTTCTGCCTGGGTGGCATTAGCAGCAGGCCCAACCATGATCGCCGGAATCTATGGCATGAATTTTAAACATATGCCAGAGCTGTCAACACGTTACGGCTACTTTGCAATCCTAGGCGTGATGGCAGCACTAACAACTTTCCTAGTCTATAAATTCAAAAAAGCCCACTGGTTATAGGTAATTACCACTGGCTGATAGGGTCAGCCAGTAATAAAGCGCCGGGTTGTTAGCTCAGCTGGTAGAGCAGGTGACTCTTAATCACCGGGTCGGGGGTTCGAGTCCCTCACAACCCACTTACGCGCGTGAGTGAGATTGATTTTCTACTCTAAAAAGTCGTAAGACTTGGTGAGTATGAATCAGTCAGGCTTTATTAAATATCCGGCCAAGAACTCTCCACTTTTAAATCTAAAACAAACTCTTTATACTCGCTTCAACAGAATATTGAGCTACAAATCCGATTGCCTTATTAATTAATGAGACATCAGCGCATAAGAATGCAGGATCACCTGAACGGCGCTCAACTTCGATTGCACTCACATCGTTGAGTGCAGCTGCGTCGCGGACTAATTTAATAACCTCACGAACCGAAGCACCACGGCCCGTACCAACATTCATTACTGCCGGTAATGCTGCGGAATCCGCAGCAATGAGGTGTGCCCTTGCCACATCGCGAACATCAACATAATCCCTAATACATGTTCCATCTGGGGTTGAGTAATCAGTTCCGAAGATAACTGGCGGTTGCCCAGCCTTCAGCTTGTTGAGCACAATAGGGACAAGGTTTTCTACTGAGTTGTCCATTAATTCAGGTGCTGCAGTACCTATAACGTTGAAGAAACGAAGAGATGTTCCATGATTTCCTGGAATTGCCAGGAACTTATTCACTTCACCTTCCGCGGCAAGTTTTGAGGCACCATAAGGTGATATCGGATTTTTCGGATCATCCTCTTTAATGGGGTTTGAATGTTCTGGTGATCCATAGACTGCTGCGGTAGAGGAAAAAATAAATTTTTGGATATTATGCTTTGTTAGTAACTCAAGCATCTTTGATGTTGCATGGTAGTTAACATCAAAATACTCATCGGGTTTCTCCATGGATTCGCCAACTGCTTTAAGTGCTGCTGTGTGAATGACTCCGTGTGGCTTATATGTGGTTAGAACTTCTTCAAATTTAACTGTGTCACGAACGTCAGCAACTATCAGTGGGATCTCAGTTTTGTACTTTTCTCGCAAGTATCCAATCCGGGACTCCAAGCCTTGATGCAATGAGTCGTATATGACAATTTTTTTGTTATTGGCTAAGAACAGATCGGCAATATGGGAGCTGACGTAGCCAATACCACCAGTAATGAGCCAAATTTGTGGTGTCATAGGTTAAGTATAGTTACATAAAGGTGCACGAAATCGTTTATTGGTACTACTATGCTCGATTTTTTCATAACTATATCTTCAATTTTTCGACAATATACCCATAAATATTTCAGGAATATAAAACTTCCATACAATTTTCAGAAATTGATGAGTTTGCTTCTCTTGGGCTGTTAGCTCAGTTGGTAAGCCAGGTTACTCATAATCACCAAGTCGGGGGTTCATTTAACTCGAACCCCTGTATACTTCAGTTAGCTCTGATGACACGAAAGGTATTAATCAATGAGAATCCTCGTTACCGGTGCAGCAGGGTTTCTTGGATCACACTTTGCTGAGAAATATTTAAATGAAGGTCATGAAATTATCGCTGTGGACAATTTCTTTACTGGTAAAAAAGATAACGTCAAACATCTAATTTCTAACCCTGATTTTGATTTGGTACGACACGACATTACGCAACCCTTACTCGTTGAGGTAGATGCCATCGCGAACTTTGCCTGCCCCGCTTCCCCCATTCATTATCAGAAATATCCCGTTCAAACTATTCAAACAAGTGTTATTGGCGTAACAAATCTTCTGGAATTAGCTAAAAGACTTGATATTAAGATTTTACAAGCATCCACAAGTGAAGTTTATGGTGACCCTCAAATTCCTGAGCAAGATGAGTCTTACTGGGGAAATGTAAATCCCATTGGAATTCGATCCTGTTACGACGAAGGCAAGCGGGTAGCAGAAACACTTATGTTTGATTACCACCGCCAATACGGAATAAAAATTAAAATTGCTCGAATTTTCAATACGTACGGACCCCGAATGGCCTTGGACGACGGTCGTGTCGTAACAAACTTCATTGTGCAGGCATTACGTAACGAGCCAATCACGATATATGGAGATGGTTCACAGACTCGTTCCTTTGGATTTGTTTCCGACACTATTGATGGACTCGCAAAACTCTTTGATTCACCAATTCAAATCACTGGGCCTATCAACATCGGTAATCCAGAAGAATTCACAATTCGCGAATTAGCAGAAGAAGTCCTGCGTCTGACAAATTCCAATTCGCAGCTAATCCAAAAACCACTTCCAATGGATGACCCTTTACAGCGCAGGCCAGATATCGCACGCGCTCGACAGAATCTAAAATGGGAACCGAAAGTCCAACTGGAAGAAGGCCTCAAGATTACAATCGCTGACATCAAAACCAAGATTGCATCAATCACTTCGACCGCTTGAGTCGGTTGTTAGTTCGTTGGTGGAGAAGTTTATTCTTAATCACAGGGTCAAGGCTTCAAGTACCTCACAACCCAGTTGTATGCGTATATCTAAGATGAGGATCCAAGCCTTGGATATATATCAAAGAATTATTTAGTCAACATACCTACCAAATCTTTATGCCTAGTATTCATTCACTTGACTCCTTAAACCATTAGGCGAAAATGATGTGAACTAGTGAATATGCAACGGAGGTAAATGACAATAGATGGAAACTCATTCATTAAGAGTTCGTTGCAAGAATCTAGGAAATCTTTTTTAAGTTAATTCTGAGTTTTCTGTTCTTAAAGTAGTTTTATAGCACGTAAAGCAGACCAATGCTCCTCGTGATTTTCCACGTGAAAGCCTAGCCTTTCGAGAATGCTTCTTATCTCTTCTAACTCAAACTTTTTGTGAATTTCAATCACAATTTCTTTAACATGCTCGACATGGATGGGATTTAAACTCCTCAAAATACTAAGTTCCGTACCTTCTATATCAACTTTAACTAAATCGATTTTATCAAAAGAGGCAAAAATTTCTGACACTGATTCTACGCGAACTTTTACAGACCTTTCGTCTATAAATTTATCCTCTATTAGCGAATATGCATCCGAGTCGACCGAACTATCATAGTACATCCATTCCGATTTATCAGAAACACCCAAGTGTAATATCGAAACCTGCGGATTATTTTGGTTCAGTTTTCTAGCGAACTCAAAGTTCTTTAAATCAATTTCGTAACCGATAATTTTCGCTTTTGGAAATCTTAAAGAATAGTCGAAACAGGTGAGACCAATATTGGAGCCAAAATCCAAAATCAATTGAGGTTCACTGCCAGGATTGAGTGGAAGGTGGTACTTGAACACAAATGTACTCCAAAAGATTCTTATAGCAACTTTGTTTTGAGGAATTTGAAGTGAGACTGAATTTACTTTGACGCGTATTAAGTTTTCACTTTCCTTCTTTATGCCAAGAATTAGCAATCTCATGTAGAGCAAGAGTTTCACGGCAGAGGCGAATTCGATCTCATCAAAAAGCTTGTATACCCGCCAAATCCTGAATTTAAGTCTAACAAAAAGAGATCGCAACTTCAGCACAGCATCCATAATTTAAGTCGAGTGAGTATTGAAAGCATAGCCTTCATTCTATGCGATAGTCTTTCATCCACAACCATCATTTATTCATTCTTTCTTTCAATCTAAGAGCCGGACGCTCAATTAAATTCCACGAAAGCCAAGCAAAAATGAATGTGACTCCTAATGTGCAAATTGCAAAAAGTAGCCAATAGTCCGCTATTTTTGGAAAAGCAAGTACCAATAATTGAGTTATAGGTGCGGCATAAATATAGATACCAAAAGAATAATCATTTGTGATGTTTCTTTTAACTCTTGGTTTAAAGCAGAACATCAGGGTAATTGGAACCAGAATAATACCCAAGAATAGGTCTCTATTATCAAAGTAGTCAGTATTAAGTTCTCTTGGAATTAGAAATACCATCAATGAAAATGGAACAAGAAATATCACATAATTAAGATTCTTGTGTAAGTTTATTAAGTACACAAACGATCCTATAAAGAAAAAACTGAAATAATAGAAAATCATATTAGCTGGCTCAGGAATCGGAAGACCAACTAATCTCACAAGTAAATAAGTAAAAAGAAATGTTGGAGTTATTGCCAGAAGCACAAATTTAGATCTTTGTCCTAGAATTCTAAAAAAAATGAAGAGAGTAAAATAGCAAATCAATTCATAAGACAATGTCCAGAGAGGTGGATTCCAAATAGGAACACTACTATCCACCAATGATCCATTTATGTCTGCTTGTAGGCTGTGTGTGGTGATATTATTAAAAACATAAAGAATATTCTCTAATGTTAAGAAATATGAAAATTCTTTCGCCTTGATCGCATCATAAACAGGAGCAAGAAAAAAACTCGTTAAAAACAAAACGCCAATAAACCCTGGAAATATTCTCAATAATCTATTTTTGATGAATACCAATGTTGCTCCGTTGCGAAATATGGTATCTGTTAGTAGAAAGCCACTTAACCCAAAGAAAACTGCAACCGCGTATATGCCTAGTCTGCGAAAACTATCAGTGGAATTCCCAGCAATCCAGTCCAGATGTGAAAACAACACCATAATCGAACAAAAGAGCCGGACCGAGGTTATCCGATTATCGACAAAGCTTGATCTATTATTCACTTACTCCCCTATCGATTAAGAAAATTTCAGGGACTAAAATCAATTACCAAATACTAGCAGCAAAAGTTGGAACCGAAGAGCTTTGAATTAAATATATACTAAAATCCTTAATAAAATCGATATATTCAGTTTGTATTTCACGCATAAGATTGATGTTCTGATTATGCCCCTTAGTCCAGTGGCCCCGAGGAAAAATTAAGGGTTTCCAAGTACATTAAATGTTCAAAATGCAAATTTCTCATCCTAGCCTCAAGGAAAGGTTTAAGCTTCATGTAGAACACCAAAATTTTTGAATTTTTTCAAATTAATTACTATTAATTCTATTTCTAGTTGTAAGATTGACTAGCAAACTCAGGTACGCTGAAACCACAAACCCAAAATAACTCCCGTACAAGCTGGCAGTTAGCACCAGCAGTAAAATCGATATAGGAACATGTAAGCGTAAAGCGAAAAGTCTCGAATCTAGTTTAATTCCATAGCTTGCTGCGTTCTGGAATGGGGAAATAATGACGCTCAAAAATCCCGAAAGTACAACGGAATAGAGCAATTTAGGTGAAGGACTCACTTGTCCATTGCTGATGAATCCAACAATAAATTCTTCAAACACAATTATTAGACAAACTAATGAACTGAGGAAAGTAAGGTTTATTGTCCGAATAAATTTTTTGACCAATTTACTATTAAATTGGAAATCAAGCATAGAATAAAGTGGGCCCATCGCGATAGGAAGTACTGCGAACGCAATCACAAATTTCTGATAAACCAAAAAGTTTAGCAGGTCAGAGTTAGTGCAAACTAATGAAATAATCAATGGGAAAAGAGAGGATGGAATCATCTCCCAAAGGGTTACTTCTTTCCATATTCGTGATTCATTTACGGATGATGAACTTTTTACCTTTCCAATTAATGATCTTGACGAGACATGTAGTAGCACGCCTCCACCGACAAAGGACAAAAGGAATACTAAATAAGTTATAAAAAAATTTCCATAATTAGCTGCAAGGATAAATAGAGGGAAGATCACAATTTGACTTAAAGTTTGCAAAAAATTAACGTGATTTATTCTGCTGGATGCTTCCAGAAAACCAACCGTTCGCGCATTTTTTGAATATATATAACCACAAATAACCGTCATAATCATTGCAGAAATAGTCTCCGGCCAATGTTCACGTTGGTCACGATTGATGAGTAACAAAGCTGTGGCAAGAATGCCCATAATTCCAGTCAAATAGTCTTTCTCGAGAAGAATTAGCTCATGATTTTTTATATACGTAATTCTTGCATTCTTACGGTTTACTTCTCCTCTAAATGATATATATGACCAAAAGGAGATTATCACCGCAATTCTTACATATTCATTTTCGCCCAACCCTTGAATCAATATGGGAACTTTAATTATGGAAAGCACTGCATTAGTAACTTGAAGAGTTATTCCACTTAATGCTTGCTTAAGAACTACTTTTCTCCTCATACTTGATTAAGCCATTTTGATTTGGTTTCAACTGCAGAATTAGTTGCTGGTTTAAGCAAGCAAAGAGAAGTACCTAATGGGAGATTTAATGTTCCACTTAACTGATAGAAATACAAAAAATCATCAATTCTGAAACTTGTAGCAAATAAATGTTGGCGAAAAAATGTTGCCCTTTATATGAGTGCCTTTCGGCAAAATTTCAAGTAAATCTCTTTTGGACAAGAGTCTACTAAAACTTGGATGCTTCCAATTTTTGCTCATATGAATAAGGAGAACTTGTGTATGACTCTCAATCGGAAACATTCGATTTGGGGTCGTAAATATCCAAGATTTTCCGACTCTATCGTGCTCTCTCACAAAAATCAGTTGATCCTCTTTCTGTCCCACATGTTCAATAACTGCATTACTAAATACCAAATCGAAAGATTTATCGCCAAAAGGTAATTTTCTGCCATCTGCTTGAATCCAGTTTTGCCAACCCATTCCATTTTCTTCAATACCAGAGGCAAACATCGCGCCTCCTCTGAGGTATAGAAAGCTCTCAATATCACGCTCAACTAGGTTTACATATCCAGCCGAAGCAGAATTTGCATTGGCGCCAACAACCAGACATGACTTTATATTTTGGGAAGAAATAAACTCTTTTACAAATATAAGCTTTCGCTTCCTGTTCCATTTGCTAAAATTGTGTGAGATGGTTCGTAAAAGATACACGCTTGATGTTAACAGTAGTTGAATATGCTGTCTAGTCACTTAAATAAACTAGTTGTCTATCGCATATAAACACAGAAAAATCATCTCCTTAACTGATTTAACGCCTACTTCTAAGGATTGAAAAAAGGCAGTTATAGTCATTAATCATTGCTAAGGGGACAGGAAACTTCAAACGAATGTCATCACTATCTCCAATACAAAAAAAGTAAAAGGTAAGGCAGAATTGACGATTTGTAAATGCAATACTATGATTTACTTATCTATTACGTAAATCGGTGGGAAGGTATGAAAGGTAATCAACTGGAACTGCCTCCCCCTGGTAATGGGTTTTTTTTGTCATCTTCGGGCGGACATTTTTCGGAACTCATCTATATTGCGAAAAGATTCAAAGCTAGCTCTAATTCTTTGATTTTAACTTTTAACGGATCAGATACTAAAGTTGGGGCTCTAGAATTTAACATCCACTACATTAAGTATGTCAAACCCAGAAAGTTTCTTCCACTTCTTCGGATGATGCCATCGATTCATAGATTAATGAAAAATCATGAATTCAACTATATTGCTTCCACTGGTGCGGCAATTGCCATAATTGGATATCTGCTATCGAAAATCAAACGTGTCCCCTTCTATTACGTAGAGATCATAGCCAGGCAAACTACTTTGAGTCTAACTGCGAAAATTCTGAAGCTCCTCGGGGTCGGCAAAATATTTGTGCAAAGTTCACTTTTGCAAAGTTCGCATAATACTTATTTGGAGCACCCGTTTAACAAATATCGGGTTATAAAATCTAAAGCGTTTCATGTAAATGGTGCGAGAAGGATACTTGTTGCATTTGGTACTATCCAAGGCTTTAACTTTAACAGAGGTCTGGATTTAGCCAAATCTATCATGAATGAAAATGACTCAATTGAATGGCAGGTTGGATTTATGAATGCAGGAAATTTACCGGGAATAAAACATGAGCAAATTGACAGAACCGATTTTTTGGAGGCGATAACTAGGGCAGACGTTGTTATATGTCATGGCGGAATTGGGGTCATAACTGATTGTTTAAGTTCAGGTAAAATACCGTTAGTTATACCAAGACGAAAGTCGTTTGGCGAGCATGTTGACGATCACCAGGTTGAAATTGTTAATTTTCTTTCAGAAAAAGGCTTGGCAATTAATTTAGAAATTAAACACGACCGCAGTGTAATAAATTATGTATTAACTAATAAAGTAATTCACTAAGAAAAGATGATATAGATTAGGAAAGTTCTTGTATTTTGGATGTTCCTAATTGGCGTAAAGATAAGAAATAGAAAATTCATGCCTAAGCTAGGAGAGGTGACACCTTGATTGTTAAGTTCTATATTCTTGGAATAAATAGAAATTTTCGCGGAGAATCTTTGTTTCAATCTCTAGTAAAGGCTGGTGTCAATGTAGAGATTGTTTGGGGAATTGACTCAAAATCTTTTCACATATCCCAAAAGTATATCGATAACGAGAAATCTATGTTTTTTTACGGCCGGGAATTGACTGCCTCTGAAATCGCTTGCACCCTCGGCCATAAAATGATTGCAGATAAAGCAATCAGGGATGCGGTTGACTATGCGATAATTCTTGAAGACGATGTAGTTATCAGAGATGTCGGAATGATTCTGAAAAAGTTGCAGTTAATTTCATCAGTTAAACACGCATCACTATATTTTCTCATAACTCACAGGAGATTGAGTCTAAGACTACCCATACCATGTGCTGTAGACAGTCGATTGGGACTTCAACGTATTTACTCAAATGCTGGTGGTACCGTTGCATATGTCCTGAATAAGCGTGCGCTAGAAAGTTTGGCGATTCTTCCGATTGACACATGGGCTGGTGTTCAGGCAGATTTTCCGCCCATATATTTTGAAAAAATGTACATGTACAGCATTCGTGGCATGCAGGAAGCAATTGGAATGAATGATGTTGCATCCATAATTGAAGGTAGGATTAAAATCGAACTAAGTGCAGGTGAAAAAATAAAGAAAGTTATCTTCAGAATCTCTCTTATTTGGCGCTCAGATAAAAAAAGGTATGGGTTGGGAATTAAGGCCTATTGTGCTCATTTTTTCGGACGTGCACTTGCCTGGAGACTGAATAGCCCCGTAAAGTAAACTTGACCAACAAATAGATCAGTACTCATTCATATCAAGAATTAGATTGGAATGTGGGTCTGAAAATGCCCTACAATGAACGTGGTTCGGACCAAGATTTCTATTGAAAGAGAGATTTTTAGAGTGATACTAGCTTACCAGCCGGTGTTGGATGGGTTAAGAGCCCTGGCAATAACTTTGGTGGTTTTCAATCATTTAAATTTGCCAGGATTCTCAGGCGGTTTTGTTGGCGTTGATGTTTTTTTTGTAATCTCAGGATACCTAATAACTTGTGTTATTGCCGAAGATTACCTCTCCAATTACGACAAAGATAAGTCAAAGCGTTACCTTAATGTGTATGCTTTTTACTTCAAGCGCATGCGAAGAATTTTGCCCGTAGCATTAATTGTTTTATTAGTAAGTTTAGTTTATATATATTTTAATTATTCAAGGACTAGATTTGTTCAAGAAACGAATAACGCTGGCTGGTCGGCATTTTTCTTGTCCAATTTTCAATTAATTACAAATTCTACAAATTATTTTGCTTCGGATTTGGAGAATAAATCCGCCTTTCAACATTTTTGGTCTCTTGCGATAGAAGAGCAATTTTATCTGCTTTACCCAATCGTATTTACTTTGGTCATCAGATTACATGGACTTAGGTCTGGAAAAGTTCGGCTGTATTGGTATCGTAGACTTGGCCTATTTTTGATCGTGGTTTGGGTTTTATCGTTTACGTTTAATCTGATTACGACTAATTCTTCTGCAATAACAGCATACTTCTCCACTTGGTCGCGCATTTGGGAAATCGCAACTGGTTGCATACTCGCACTGCTCAAGTTCACCAAAACTCCCCCATTATCAGCTAGAAAAGTTAAGCAACTGGCATATTTTGGATTTGGCGCAATCTTGTATTCCTGTATTTTCCTTTCAAGTAATTCAGCCTATCCTGGGTCGCTTGCGCTGATTCCAGTAATTGGGACTTGTATGTTAATTTACGTTTCAAATTCGGTATTTTCAAACAATATTCTGCTCATGAGACTATTTTCAGCATCCGCAATCCGCTATGTAGGGAAAATTTCTTACTCACTATATCTAATTCACTGGCCCCTACTTATATTCTTAGATTATAAAAATCCACGACTCCTCGATGGCTTCTTTGGAAAAATTCTTTATTGCGCCATTCTTGTAATCCTAGCAGTTCTGTCTTATGCCTTTATTGAAAAACCAACGCGGAGAATTCCAGTTCCCAATTCCTTATACGTACGAGAATCAGCTTGGATAGATTTATTAATGCGATATTTATCTAAAGTTGGTGGTGATTTATGGATTATCTTGGTCACCTTAATTGCCATAATTGTAGTATTGGTAAATGTGAAAGGTTACACTCCAAAGCCACCTACATCTACCACGCTTCAACCTTTTGTGTACCCTACCTTGGGTCAATCTTCGAATTTAAATGAAAATTTAGAAGATTCACCATCGGTCGAAAACTCGGATAAGGTTGATTCTTCGAATTTTCCAGCTGCATTGGCCGATTGGAAAAATAATCTCTCTCAAGCAAAATCGGAGTTAACGTTCGATTCTCAAACTATGCCAACACTAACTCAGTTGACATCGGCTTCGCATCGCCTTGTGCCGTGGGGCTTCCAGCCCATTCAAAAAGCATGTGACATTCAAACCCCGATTGGTGGGGTATCAAGTTTCTCCTGCGATTACAGAAGTTCTGGACAAGGAGAACTCACTTCGATTTTATTAGTAGGCGATTCACATGCCCAGCAAACGGTGCCAATGGTCCTTGAAGCATTTTCCAATAAAAAAATAAATTTGACAGTTATTGGTAGATCTGGCTGTCCCATCGGTGGAGTCACCGTTTCAAAATCCTCATCTAGCGATGATGCATGTTTAGAAATCTGGCAAACTAAATTTAAAATTGAGCTTGCAAATAAAGTATTTGATTATGTCATCGCTACTGATTGGGGTAACCCAAAGGACTCCGCTCGAAGTATGCAATCTAGGTTAGAATCCAGTAAATTCCTTAAATCTATAGCAAAAAAATTGATTATCATTGCCCCAACTCCTCGATATCCGTCCATTGAGTGCATAATTAATGAGAATGATGCCACAAATTGTTCTGGCCAAAGATTTCCGCTAATGGACACTCAATACGAAATATTATCTAAATCTAGCGGTGGCAGGTTTTTTCCCATATCTGATTTCTTGTGCATGAATACAAAATGCCCAGCAATAATTAACAATACTTTCGTTACCATAGGTGATGGCTCACACATGAGTGGTGCGATGGCGACGCAACTAGGGGTTCCATTAGCAAAATTTCTTGGTCTTTCTAAGTCCTAGCACTCTAAATTCAACACCTAATTTAATGCAAACTTGTAAAGCCATTCGTAATACTTGTTAGCCAAGGGAAATCAGTTGGTAAAACAACAATAATCTACGCGTCAACAACATGGCAAAATCGTATACTGAAGCACTAAGCCAGAAAAGTTTTATACCCAAATTGAATTCGGAATATTGCAAGATTCAAAAAACCATTCAAAAAGATCTGACGCAAAAAATCAAATCTGATATAGGATAAATCCATGACTCGAGTATCAGTTATTTTCCCCACGTACAACTCAGAAGCTACAGTCGTACAGTCCTTAATGAGTGCAATTGAACAAACTCACAGGCCCGACGAAATAGTTGTCTCAGATAATCAAAGTACAGATTTAACAATCAAATTGATTAAACAAGTAATTACCGAGAATACTGATATACCAATAACACTTACTTATTGTTCTAGCCCAGGTGCTGGACCCAATAGAAATCATGCAGTCAGTAAGTCACAATTCGAAGTTTTGGCTTTTCTCGATGCTGATGACATATGGGATAAAAATTTTCTTGAAAAAATGATAAAAAATCCGATTACAGATAATTTAATAAGAGGATCTTATGCTAGATACGTGAATTCATCCGGACATGTTTATGGAGCTAGCATTAGATCAGCAAATGATCTTTTAGCGAAAAATAGAATGCTAAAACATGGAGTAATGCCATTTCTGCTATCCACTTGGATTATTAAGCGAACAACATTTGACGAGTTAAATGGTTTTGATGCAGAGTTTAAAACTGCACAGGATTTTGAATTTTTATATCGACATTTACTTAGTGGTGGAAACTTAGAGGTGGTTCGACAGCCACTTATAACTTACTTGATTCACGGAGGTTCCAATACAACGACGATGCACTTTAAGCAGAAATTAACAGTAAGATACGTCCTAGAAAGAAAGAAAGGTAAATATATAAATTTGCAAGAATACTTAGATGTAAACTCGACAAATTGGAATAGAATTCTTCAATCAAGAAGTGATGTTTTGATAAGAAGATTTATAGTAAGTGATAAATCCAATAGATTTAAAAAGATCCATCTGCTTTTTTTCGCTTTTCTATTTTCACCAATAAGATTCCTGATTAAAATCTGGTTACAAAGACCATCTAAGAGTGCTAATAATTTTTCGTTTAAATCGGTTATAAAATGAAAAGTGTGCGTTTTATAAACTTTTGGAAAGATTTTGATCCTTACAATAATATATTTCTTGAAGTACTTAATCAAAATCTTGGTTCCGTGGTTATTCGTAACAAAAAACGACACAACGTGGATTTTGAGTTTAGCAGTGTATTCATGAAAAGCAGCGCAGTGATTTCGAAGAAGGTGTCCACGCTTTTGCATCAAACTTTGCAATCAGAGCCATCACTCGCTTCGGCGTATGAATCAAATCAAAAGATTTCACGCGGAGAAATAGGGCGAAGAATTTGGTATACCGGTGAGAATGTGCGTCCTCCAATAACAGCCGGTTTTGACGGTTTTCTTTCTTTCGACCAAGATAGCTACGGGGGCAGAAACGCTTATTTACCATTATGGTGGCTTCGTTTAAACTGGTTTAAAGATTTTGAATTATCTCCCCAGGTAGGCACTCCAGTTGATATGCATCTTCTGTTGCGCCACCGCGAGGCAAGGCAAAGAAAGACTAAGTTTGCATGTGCTTTTGTGGGCAATCCGCATCCAAAGAGATTACATTTCATCGAGATGCTGCAGAAAATCGATAATGTTGACGTTTATGGTCGTTACGTTGGGAAGCCAGTCAAAAATAAATATGAGATTGCTAAAGATTATAAATATTCGATTTGTTTTGAGAATGATCACTTCCCTGGATATGTAACGGAGAAATTGATTGATGCCTATTTAACGGAAACTATTCCAATTTACTGGGGAAATCTTGGTAATGATAATGTAATAAATAGATCTTCTTTTGTGAATTTATCAGACTTTGATTCTGTTGCGGATTGCATTGATAGCATATCCCAAATAGATTATAATGCCGTCTATCAACACAATTTCTTAAACGCGTTACCAAGTTTGCGTGAGGTTAACCGGATTATTTTCGGGGTATAGCAGTCGAAGATAAAATTACTTTTATAGAGTATATAGCACTCATAAGAATCATTCCATTTTGTGGCTTCATAGAGATTGGATTTGCGGCAGAACAATAAAAGTAACAATTCACTAGTACGCCTAAACATATCAGTGCCTTACTACTATCATCATCTAGAACTTTACTTACTCGACCGAGAAGGTTGTAGTTGGTTACCAAATAAATACTCAAATACAAAATTAAAGAGATTACTCCGCCACCTAAGGTTATTGTGACAAAATCATTATGGACTGGTAAACTTGATTTGCCAGTCTCAACCAAAACACTGCGACGAAAAAAACTACCAAACCAGAAATTTTCAGAAATTGCGTGCCGAACTTCCCTAATTAGAAACTCTCTGTAAGCAATATTGTTTGAACGACCTAAAAGTTTATAGGATGGATCCAATATCGTATATGGTTGGTTTATTAGGAAAGTCGAGTAATACAAAAATAGAAATGATAATGCTTGTAATACAAAAAAACTGATTAATTTGAATGGTCTTTTCATTATTACTGCTACAAAGCATGCAACTAGTCCACAGAGAAAGTAGGTAAATGCTGGATAGACGATAAAATTTGCGATTAAAAGCACAATACTTATCAAGGCCAAGCTTTTTTTCTTAAATATCACTCCTACTGCGATTGCAAAAAAAATCAGAAAAGCCTTTTCGTGGCTATAGTTGAAAATTCCTCTAAGTTCGAATAATCGAACTATAATTCCTTCTAGGGATATGACATTAGAGAGATATGCAAGAATTACGATTCCTTTTTTGACATCCTTATTGCTTTCGATTCGGTAACTTGCAAACATCAGAATAGCCAGCGGCCAGATAAGCGGCAGAGCTCCATCTGTATTTCTTTCAACTATTTTACCCCAATAAATCCCGGTAATTCCCATCACCCAAAGCAAGCCACTGAAGAAAGATAGTGATGATAAAACGTAAGTATGGCTGTTACTGAAATTACTTAAAAGGAGATATGAAATTGGAATTACCACAATTATATATTGAAGCTTCGGATGCCTGGAGAATGTTGCCGTGAAGTCAATAACCGTAAGGATAATTATAACTGACATCAAATTGGCCCAACGTGGAATACCATTCTTTGTCAGAGTTTTTAAACTTTGCGAGTGATCTCTCATCCCATCACCCGCTACTATTGAATTTCACAAAAAAGATATTTGCGAAATGGAAGTAAATTATTTGGCATTACATAACTAGGGGTTACTCCAGAACTATTCACTTAATTCCTTCAATAAAGGTAATTTTGTTTTTGTCTTCAAAACGTGGGGGATATGTTTTAGGTACGTATCCCGCTTGTTCAGAGTAACCATAGTCATTCCCGTATTTCTTAATGTATTTTCTATAAAGATAACCTTGGTATCCATATGTCTTGTACTCATATCGGTAGCCATAATCGTCAGAATCTCGCGCAAATTCCGGGATCATATTTAGAACTACTCCAATAGGCGTTGTACCAATTAGATTAATTCTCGACACCGTTCCACGTAATTGTGCAATCCTTGTTACTCCAGCTCTAACTACTAAAATTACGCCGTTACTGAGTTTCGCTAACCCTAAAGTATCTGAAACAGGTAGCAATGGAGGGCTATCAATAATTATATACTCGTAATTTTGACGGCAATAATTGAGAAATTTGATGATTTTATCACCTGTGAATAACTCACCTGCATTTGACTTAACGGGACCAGATAGGATCAACCACAAACCTGAGTCGCGGTCACGCTTGATCAATCTTTTGTATAAAATCTTGGACGAATTTTCGGAATTAAGTAGCTCGGAGAGTCCGACTTCACGCTTTACAAAAAGTTTTTCAAAGTACTTTGTTGCTGAAGGCCTCCTTAAATCTCCTTCAATAAAGATTACCTTCTTACCCGCAGCTGCCAAAGAAATCCCTAAATTGATTGCAGTAGTTGTCTTGCCTTCGCCAGGAAGACTGGATGTGACAGTAATAACAAACCCAGTAGATCGTGATGCACTTTTTTGTTTACTTTCTTTTTCATAAATAATGTTTGCTCTGAGTTGACGAAATGCTTCGGTTCTCGCAGAGTACATGTTCAATGAGTTTATCAATGGGAATTTAACAGCTTGATCATCGAAAGCAATGGCAGTTAACAAATTTAGTCCATTTAAGTGTTCGGAATTCTTTACTACACCGCTAAAATACATTCGCATAATTGAGATTCCAAGTCCGAACAAAAAACCGAGAACTAGACCTGTTAAACTATTCAGTAGAAATCGTGGTGAAGAGGGATTTGAGTTTGGTATCGCACCTGCTACAACTGTAACCTTAATTCCTGCAATTACATCACCAAATTCGAGTTGAGAAGCAGTTATTTCAAACTGAGAGCCAACAGCATTAGCGATATTGGCTGATAAATTCGGATCAGTGGTCGTGACATTTACGTCAATCAAAACCTTGTCCGTTGGTGCATACGCTTTTATACTCTTAGCAAGATCATAAGCCGATTGTTTTAATTCAAGTTTCTCAATCACTGGATTGAGCGTTAGTGGGCTATTTATAATATCGGCATAGGATTTAACGCGCTGCTGAGTAAATGATGAGCCTAAAGAAAGACTTGATAGGTCCAAAGCGTTTGCTGGAGTTGACACGAAAAGTCTAACAGTAGAGGTGTATAAAGGAGTTGCCGTGAAACTTAATGCTAGTAATACCAGAAGCCCCACCAAAGAGCTAGATAGAACCGTGGGAAGGTTTTGCCGTAACAACTTCAATATGATGCGAAAATTTATAGTCATTTAAAGCACCACCTGATGTACAGGTTTAGCAGCTTCATTAATCCGCAATAAACTTTCATTTACCACTTCCGTTCTTATTGAAAAAGGAATTAATGCACTAGCCATCAAAATCTGATTTACCATAACTCTAGAAGGATTACTTCTGAATTCATATAACACCGTTAGGCGGGTTTCTTTAGACAATTTATCTATTGAATCTCTTAAATATATGCTAAAACTGTCTTTCGGAGCGAAATTAGTTTCGTATTTAGCTTGAATTACTACCACATCACTGCTGTTTGTTGGGCTTTCCCAAATATTTAGATGAAACGAATCGGGCTTGGTGAACTCTAGAAAATTCGTTACTATTCCTCGTTGTTCTAAAGAAACAGTTGAAGGTACCTCAAAGTTCGCAATCAATAGATTAGATGACGTAATCCTACAATAGTCAATGGCCTCCTTAAAAGTATCTTTATTAATTTCGCCAGTTATCAAGATGTGAACATTTAACTTGTTATTTTCTGATTCAGAAAAACTAGAAACAGCCTTAGATGCACAAAAAATCGCTTTTGCAATTTCTTTTTTGAAATTGGCCAGATTCAGGCCTATCGGGTCTAGTGGCACGAAGGACTGCGATATCGCAAATTGTTCAAAAGAAAAGATATTTGATGAATTCAAGGACGAAATCTCATACGAATCTTTCATGCTTTGGTCAGATATTAAGATTAAATCATGAATATTTAGACCCTCGGCAACATCGCAAATGTTTACTGAATGTGACCCCTCTAGAGTAAGGCCCCAATCTTCTGCGGTTTTTAAGGTTATCTCTGGGTATGGGGCTCCCGTAACTGCCTCCGTCCCACAAGACACAATTTTGTATTGAGGGAAAAAAGTTCTCAGGGCAGCGGCTACTAAAACCGACCGCGCAGCATTCAGCCTACAGACGATGACAATTCTATGCATTTTAGTAAGAACCCCTACCGCTGATAATCGCTCTGAATGTTCTTGCAATTAAAATCGCATCAAGAGCAATAGACCATTCTTGAACGTACTTGATATCAAACGCCATTCTATCTCCCCAGGTTGTGTCCTTACGACCAGAGACTTGCCAGATTCCAGTTAAACCCGGCTTGGCAATTTGGCGTCTGAAATGAAAATCCTCAAGTTGTTCTTCTTCCTCTTGTAAGATCGGACGCGGTCCAACGATTGACATGGTGCCGATTAGAACGCACCAGAGTTGGGGCAACTCATCTAAGGAAAATCTTCGAAGGAGCCTACCAACTTTAGTAATTCTTGGATCATTCTTATAACGCTCTGCCATATTCTCATCAGGACGTCCAAGCACCTCAAGTCGCATTGCATCAGAGCCAGGTTTCATCGTGCGAAACTTTGGAAAAATAAAAAGCTTTCCATCTTGACCAATTCGCTGTTGGGAGTAAAGCACGCTTCCTCGGGAGTTAAGGATTATGGCGATTGCGATTGCGATAAAAAGGGGTGTGAGCAGAATTAGCGATGGAATTACTAGCGCCAAATCAAAAAGTCTTTTGAGTACCCGCTGAGAGTCATTAATTCGTGGTGTTAGAATTCTTAGCCAGTTATAATCATCGATACGCTTGAATTGATTTTGTGAGGTTACAAACCCTAATTCATCATGTATTACAAACGCTATATTTAATTGCTGCGCCCCCCACATTAACTCATTAATTTGGCTGTTTGTTAGCCCAGCTAGTGAGGTTAGGACCAAATTGCTAAATGAGTTAGTACTTAATAGTTCGTTTAGATCAGCTAGCCAAGATTTAAACTCTTTTTGATTATCAAAAGCTTCAAAGTGTTTAATCTTCACCTTATACCGAACTGCTAGCTCTGCGGCTGAAGTATCAACCTGCCCATTAGGGGAGATAATTAACCAGGCATCTTGATTGTTTTTGGTCTTTACCCGCCTGTCGGCAACTCTTAGAAACATCCAACGCAGGATTAGGTGCAGGATTGTTCCGCCAATTAAGCTAAACAAGATCACGAACCGTGAGACCTGGATCTTAAAGATGTAACTAGCTGATGAAAATGTCAGAAAGGTTATCCAGCTTGCCTTCAATAGCCTTCGATAGCCATCAATGTGGTTATCTAAAATACTTAGATCCCAGGCACCAAAGAGGGAAAGGCAGCACAGCCACATTATTGGAAATGCCAAAATAAGTATAAAAACCCGCAGATCAACTATGGGAGATATCTGCTCACCAATCTGCCTAACCTGAATAGCTAATCCGGTTAGTAGGACAATTAAGGTTGATTCAAAGGCAATTAGATAGTTAAGAAGGCGTCGTTTAATCGCAAAAGGTTGTGAAACTTTTAATTCTGTTATCACTATGGCAACTCCAAAGTCCAAGATGGTTGCTAATGAGCAACTATATCACATTTAATCTATTTCAATCACCCTTATAGTAACCCTTAATCACCCTAATAATAACCCAGGGATTATTTGAAACCGCTACTTCAAAAAATTGGCTTTGAGCGCAATTTTGTAGAGCAAAAATGCAAAGAGCGCACCCAAGCAGTTGAGTAGTAGATCCTGTAATGAGCTAACCCGCCCTGGTATAAATTTCTGTAAAAACTCAACTGTTGCAGAAAGTGCCAAACAGATAGTAAATACGGCCAGCACATTTGATCTGCCCAACAGATAGCTCAAGGAAGCAAAAACTGGCATTAATAGAATGAAGTTTGCTGCTGGCTCAAAGCTACCACTGTAGAAGAGGATCTGATGAAAAATCTGCATGATGAAATTGGTTGTATCTAAATCTTCTTTGAGTAATCTTCTTGGGATCACCATCGCGGTGGCGTAAAGGAGTATGGAGAGAATTGCGCCGATCTGCCCAATCCTTCTACGATTCATACTTAAACTTTACACTAATTCTAACTGCCTGCCCTAATTGCTGCTGATTAGAGTTTGATTTGAACCCTCTGATCCGTCTGCGCTTAGTAACCCTAAAAATACAGATAAAAATTACATTTTTGTTCTAAGTAATTAATCGCCAGTAAACCAGATTACCTGCATATGTATTAACTAGAGCAGGTAAAAGTAAACCAACCAAAATTGTTCCTGGTCAACATAGATTTTTACTCTTTATTTATGGGCCACCTCAAAGCAAATTACTTCATGCAACTCGAACATGTACTACTGGCCCAGCAGGTGGTGTTGCTACAGCACGAGAGCAACCAATTTTAGTTCCTATCTTGATCTAGCTCCACGTAAAAATGAGGTGCTATAACTACTTTTTCAAGAGGATTTGGCAAACTCCAATACCCTTACCAAACATGAGCGCTAGAAAAAGTGTGAAGATTAATGTAATTAAGGGTTCATTCATAAAGAGAGTGACAACACTTTCACTGATTGTAATCTCTTCTTTTCTGCTTATAACACAATCTGGAATTTCTATAGCCGCCGAATATCCGCCAATACCTGCGCCATCACTACCACCTGCGCCACTTCCTTCTGCGCCAGCAGCACCTTCGGCACCAGCTGCACCTTCTGCAGCGCCTTCTGTGCAACCTATGCCATCACCAATTGCGTTGCCACCTGTTGATGCATAGGGGGTTTCCCCCTTTACCTATACTTGCCAGATGAGATTTTGGCTAGGTAGGTACTGGCGGCTGGGATTGGTAGTGGGGCTAACACTTTTTGGCCTTTTTCTATCTTTCATCGGCTATAGCGCGATTAATGTTTATCGAGATAGTAAGGGTTTAC